>Ga0187894_10002700_pt1 | contig 20880 bp, 16 predicted proteins | sample GBC1701081metaG_FD_136650 | JGI IMG/M metagenome (GOLD analysis project Ga0187894, IMG submission 136650) | White microbial mat communities from a lava cave in the Kipuka Kanohina Cave System on the Island of Hawaii, USA - GBC170108-1 metaG ...
GTTGTGATGACGGGTCAGAACCGCCTGCGCCTACGGGCGGGTTTCTTCTTTGCCGCGCTTAACCCGCCCGTAGGCGCAGGCGGTTCTGACCTCGTCCGTCAATTGAAACTTGACTGAACACTAGTCTGTCGAAAATCTTTTTATTGTTTTAGGACTTGAACAGACTAGCAGTCTGTTCTACCTGAATCACTCGTTAAACATCTCTTCTGCGTTAAATTTTGAACGGTCTGCTTCCAATTCCCACGAAAGCGGAGTTTCCGCTTTGCCTTTGGTCACGGGAACAATAATGTAAGAATACGTGGGCCATGCGTGTTCTAAATCGTAATTTGACGGCACGCCTCTGTCTTCAGGATGTGAATGATAGAAACCAATCACATCAAGTTTTCGTTCACGCGCATATCGTTCGCCCCGCATCAGTTCTTCGGGCTTAATCAAAAAGCGCGTGCGTTTTGATTCTTCTTCGCGTGCATTTGAAATCGCGTAAATTTCCGAAACTATCTTTTTGCCGTCTTCTGTAAACGTCCCTATGAGCAGACCGCAGCATTCATATGGATAATCGCGTTCGCCGTGTGCCTGAATTTCTTCTATACGGTTTTTATCTATCTGAATCATTTAAGTCCTAAAACACGAAAGCCTCCGCGCTAAAGATAACGCGGAGGCTTCAAAAAATTTTAGAAACACTCACAAGGTTCTTTAGCAGTTTTTATCGTGGAGCAAGTTGCCTTAAATCGCCACGCTCTGAATCTTTCGTTTGAAAATAGCTAATGTATAAATAACGAGCGCAATGTAGGTGATAACGGCATAACCTGTCAAGCAGTGAAGTTTGAGTCCTACAAAGCTTTCGGCTTTTTCGGACAGGTGGTAAATTCTTTCTCACAGCATTTCTAAACCAACTTTATCGGGAGCAAAATTTAAGATGAGTTTAATTGAACACGTTCATGCGAGGGAGATTCTTGATTCGCGCGGTAATCCTACTATCGAAGCCGAAGTTCATTTGATGAACGGAGAAACGGGACGCGCCGCCGTTCCTTCGGGGGCATCAACCGGCGAACACGAAGCAGTCGAATTAAGAGACGGAAACAAAAAACGATACTTAGGCAAAGGCACAACAAAAGCCGTTAATAATGTGAATGAAGTTATCGCCTACGCAATCGAAGGAATGGACGCGCTCGACCAGGCAGAAATTGACGCGACCATGATTGAACTCGACGGCACAAAGAATAAATCAAAACTTGGCGCAAATGCTATGTTGGCGGTTTCGCTTGCAACGGCACGCGCGGCGGCGGCTTACACGGAAGTTCCGCTTTATCGTTATCTTGGCGGTCCAAACGCCAGAACGCTTCCCGTTCCGATGATGAACATCCTAAACGGCGGAGCGCACGCCGACAACAATGTGGACTTTCAGGAATTTATGGTCATGCCTGTTGGTGCTGAATCATTCTGCGAAGGTTTAAGAATTGGTGCGGAGATTTTCCACAACTTGAAATCCGTGTTGAAAAAACGTGGTTACTCAACAGGCGTCGGCGATGAAGGCGGCTTTGCTCCAAATTTGAAATCAAACGAAGAAGCAATCGAAACAATTTTGGAAGCGATAAATCTTTCGGGATATAAAACGGGTTCGGACGTTCTGCTTGCGCTCGACCCTGCGGCAAGCGAGTTTTACGACGGCAAGAATTACGTCTTCAAAAAATCGGACGGGCGAAAATTAACAAACACACAGATGGTTGATTATTGGACAAACTGGTGCAATCAATATCCTATAATTTCAATCGAAGACGGAATGGCTGAAAACGATTGGGATGGCTGGAAAGCATTAACCGATTCTGTCGGAAAGCGCATTCAACTTGTCGGCGACGACTTGTTTGTCACCAACGTAGAATTTTTGCGTAAGGGAATTGAAACCGGCACAGCCAATTCGATTTTGATTAAGGTAAATCAAATCGGAACTTTGACGGAAACTCTTGACACGATTGAGTTAGCAAAAACAAACAATCGAACAGCTATTATCTCGCACCGTTCGGGCGAAACCGAAGACACTTTTATTGCAGATTTAGCGGTTGCAACAAACGCAGGACAAATCAAAACAGGCTCGCTCTGTCGCACAGACCGCATTGCAAAATACAATCAGCTTTTGAGAATCGAAGAAGATTTAAGAGATGCGGCGCGTTATCCGGGTCGAAACGCTTTCTATCAAATCGAACAAACCGCAATACCCGTAGCAAAAACAAAAAAAGCAAAAGCCGCTAAGAAATAAGAGTTTATTTCCCGCAAAGACGCAAAGGGTTATGTTTGATTTTGTCGTGAGATTCAAAAGATACTGACCAAGCATCATTTCTTCGCGTCTTTGCGGGAAACAATTTTGTCTTGCTATCGAAAATTATGACCTACGAACACCAACGCGGCGAATACACAATCAGCACAAACCCCGAAAAATTAAACATCGAAACAATTCACTGGTTTATTTCGACCCAATCTTATTGGGGAACCGGACGTCCCGTTGAATTGGTAAAAAAATCAATTGAAAACTCTTTCCCGTTTGGCATTTATCATGGTGAAAAGATGATAGGCTTTGCGCGTGTCGTTACGGATTACGCTACGTTTGCCTGGATAGCAGATGTTTTTGTTCTGGAAGAACATCGCGGCAAAGGTTTATCAAAATGGTTGATGGAAGTAATTCTTTCTCACCCCGAACTGCAAGGTTTTCGCCGCTGGGTTCTCGCCACGAAAGACGCACAGGAACTTTATCGCAAATATGGTTTTCAGGAATTGAAACGCCCCGAACGATGGATGGAAAGATTTGACCCGAAAATGATTGAGACAACTGATTACTGGAAGAATAGTTAAAAGATGTCATTATTGCTTTTCTTCAACATACGAATCACCATGCACCTCCCCAAAGGCTGGCTTCTCATAAAAAACTTTGCAACTTGGATAAGTTTCTTTTCAAAACAAAGCCTTTTGCTCCTGCTTCCAATGCTTCTGACATTAAAAAATCATCCTCAAAATTTGTCACCAGACAGATTTTTGCGGCAGGGTAATCGGCTATGATTTCGCGCGTTGCAGTGATTCCGTCTTTGTTCGGCATCTGCCAGTCCATAAAAACCCAGTCGGGAAGATGTCGTTCATAAAATGCAAATGCTTGGTCGCCGTCTGCACATTCATAAATCTCCCCAAATTTATCTGCGATAAAATCAGCAATCATCTGACGCATCTTCGGGTTGTCTTCGACAATCAAGACTTTCATTTGTTTGGAAGTAAATCGTAGTGGTTAGAAGGATAAGCGGGATTCAAGTGTATGGATATTCTGGTTTCCAGGTATTTTTTATACTTGGCACCAAGTATTTTAAGAGTAAGAAGCGGATGAAAGTAATGGTAAATTGCGATACCCATTACTCTCATCCGACAATTACACCTTTGAATTAAAAAATTTCTTTTCCATTCGATGTGACTCTTGGCTCCAGCATGTAATACATCTGGTTATCAATTGTGTTCGCCCGACCTCTATCCTTGCCATTGTTGTAATAGACATCGTAACTTTGGTCTGCGGCGACATAGAATAATCCGTTCATTCCCCATCCTGTTCCCCAACTGTTTTGGACAATCCAATAGGCGGGCATATTCGGCAGTACGACCTCGCCATAGATTGAAAAGTTTGCGTTTGACGGAAGTATCGGTCTCATAAAATCGCGCAGTTTCAGATTGCCGCCTTTGAAATATCCTATAACCGTGACGGCGTGTCCGCCGGAAACTTTTTTAAGCCCGATTGTCAATTGGTCTGCGGCGGCTTTTTGGTTGGCAAGTAATAAGGGTTTGGTGATTTTACCGACAAATTCCTCATGGTTGTAGATTCCGCTGCTATACTTATTGAAATCCTCAGTGACGGTAAAATCGGCAACCAGCGCACCCTTGTTAGCTATAAACTTTCGCATCGCGTCTTTGTTGGTCAAAGTTCCGGATTTTCCGGCTTTCACACGCCAATCTCCGACGTTAGTGGCAAACGATGCGCCGAAAGGACCTGTGTTCGAGGCAGGTTCGGTCAGGGACATATGAGTTCCGGTTTGGGTTAATGTTTCTACTCCTTTATCCGTGTACCAGGCATAGTTGGGAAGAGATTGTTGACACATCCTGCCCGATAACAAAAAAAGTTGTATTGCGTTAGGCATATGCAGTCCCGCAATAAGCGTTTTATATCTACCCTCGATTGCCAGAACACTTGCCAGAGCGGTTGATGTGGACCACGCGACACAACTCCCGCAACTGCCTTGATTTACTACTCTGGGACGTTTTTCCGATGGGATGAAATAAAAATCCGGGTAATTTTTATCAACCGGAAAAGGAAGCCCGCTTTCACCGCTTCCTGTTACAGAAGTTCCCTGTGTGGCGGACGAATTTCCTCCCCCTGCACTCATCGAACCCATTCTGACGTTAAATTCATTTTGCGAAAAAAAGTTGTTTTTGTTTGGCTCTCCTGCAACATATTGTTGATAAGATTGTGCGTGTGTCGAACTTAACGGTGCCAGTACGGTCAGGACGACGACTAACATTTTTGCTACTTTAATTTTGAAACTTTCAACTTTGAAAAAATACTTTTTGTTTGTCATGGTCTCTCCTTACGCTGTATTTCAAGCGTGCTTAGGGCGTTGGCGTTGCTTTTCGCCCAAAGCAACGCCGCTGCGAAAAATAAAGTTTGTAAACCTTAACCCCCCTTATACTTTTGAGCCTTTTCGATCTCTCAAATTTCACCTGTCGTAATCGGCAATTATTCGCCGAGTCTTCTGGGTCATCTTTGACAATCAAAATGGAAGTAAATCGTAGTGGTTAGAAGAATAAATAAGATTCGACGGGATTGATATTCTGGTTTCTAGGTATTTTTTATACTTGGTACCAAGTATTTTTCGAGGATTTCGGTTAGTAGAGTTGCACCCGCTTCGCTTCGTTTACCCTATGCTATATTGTTGGTCGCTTTCAGCGACAAAACATAAATCGCGTAAGGTCAGTTATCTCAATGCAATTCCGATTTGTGCGTGAGGGCAAATTTCAGAAGAGCGTAACTTCCTTTTAAGTCTAATTTACGGCAGATGTTTGCGCGGTGTTTTTCAACCGTCGTTGGGCTGATGCAGAGTTCGTCTGCGATTTCTTTCGTGGTCTTATCGTCGGCAATCATTTTCAAGATTAGTTTTTCCGAGCGGGTTAAGTCTTTAATAGTCGGTTTTTCTTGGCTCAAATTTAAGGAACGTCGTTGACGGTTTATTAAAAATGTAGTTAGCGACGGGCTTGAATAATACTGGCTTCGGGCGACCGTTTTGACGCAGTTTATTATCTCTTCCAACGCGCTCTGTTTTAACACATAGCCTTTCGCGCCTATGTCTATCGCTTCGTTGAACATTATCTCGTCGCGGAGAATCGTGAGGAAAATGATTTCGGTTTCAGGATTGTTTTCGCGGGCGAAGCGTGCGACTTCAAAACCGTCGAGTTCGGGCATATCAATATCTAAGATTACAATTTGCGGCTGATGTTCCATTATCGCTTTCAATGCTTCTTGCCCGTTTGCGGCTTCGGCTAGAATCTTCAAACCGTTTTCCGATTCGATTGCCTGCCGCAAACCTTGGCGGACAATCGGGTGGTCATCGGCGATAATGATGGTTATCTCTCTCATGATTTCAGTCCGTTTTTTATGGGCAGAATTACTTTTATTTCCGTCCCGTTTCCGACGCTCGAATTTATTGAAATTCTGCCGCCTATCATATTTGTGCGCTCTTTTAATCCAACCAGACCAAGCCCCGTACCATTCGATTTTATATTGTTGGTGTCAAACCCTCTGCCATCATCTTTGATTGTGATGAGGACTTCATATTCCCCTTTTTTAACTTTGACTTCAGCCTCCGAAGCATCTGAATGTTTGATGATGTTGTTAACTGATTCCTGCACGATTCGGTAAACATTGATTTCAGCTTCTTTCGGAAATAGATTGTCAATCGAATCAACCTCTGAGGTGAACTCCACAACATCCTGCACTTTTATAAACATGGATTTCAAAGCCTTGCTCAATCCTAAGCGTTCAAGATAATGCGGGTGTAGTTTGTTGGTTATTTCCTGAACTTCGTCCAGAGCATCTAAAGCGTTATTTGAGATTTCATCAAACTCTTTTGAAACAGTTTCGGGTTCATATCGTTTGCTTTTTCCCATCGCCGCGCGGTTTGAAATAATCGCCAGACTCTGTCCCAGACCGTCGTGAAGTTCCGACGCGATGCGTTTTCTTTCAGTTTCCTGCGATTCAATCAACTGCCGCGAAAAGTTGGTCTTTGTTTCGGCAATTTCTCTCAAATGTGAAACACGGTTGCGGTAAATCAAAAAGACGATTCCTCCCGCAGATAGAACAACCAAAGCGAGAAACCACCACGTTTGATAAAAATACGGGTGAACGATAATTTTCACCCTCGCGCCTTCCGTATTCCAGACGCCGTTTGCATTCGCCGCTATAACGTGGAAAGTGTATTCACCGTAAGGCAGATACGAAAACAGCGCGGCACGCGCTCTTCCTACTTCAACCCAATTTTCTTCAAAGCCTTCGAGTTTGTATTTGAATTTTATCTGTGAGGATTTAACAAGACTCGGGCTCGTGTAATTGATTTCAAGATTCGATTGACCGGGACTCATCTCGATTGCCGATTGCCGATTGCCGATTGCCGATTGTAAAACCTGTGTCTCAACAGGTTTGCGGTCAATCGAAATATTTTCTATCAGAACGGGAGGCGGGTTTGGATTAATCGCTTCGGCTTCCGGGTCAATGATGGCGACTCCGCCCATGGTCGCAAACCAGAATTTTCCGTCCTTAGTTTTTATGGCTGAAGGCATACGCCCTCCGTTGCATTCAACATTAAGCATTCCGTCCGATTCGTCATAAGAGATGCTGCTCAGATTTGGGATTTTACCGTCCGCGAAATCGTTTAACTCCTGACGGTTGATGCGATGAATGCCGCGATTACTCGACATCCAGAAATTGCCGTGATTGTCTTCGAGAACCGCAAACACGCCGTTGTTGAAAAGTCCGTGTTCGACGCGATAATTAAAAAACTTTCCGTCTTTGTATCTCACTAAACCGTCGCTGTAAGTCCCAAACCACAAAACGCCGTCCGCATCTTCGTAAATGTAACGGACAAAACCTTTCGGGCTGTTTTCGACATTGTTGAAATTCTCAAAACGATAAGCCCCCTTCTCCCCTTTTCCCAAAAGAGCCAGACCATCAAAAGTCCCCGCCCAAATATTGCCGTTTCTATCTTCGTGAACGGTGATTACTTCGTTATGCGGCAATCCGTTTTCAATCGTGTAGCGGGCGATTTCTTTATCGTCTTTGAATTTAACCAAGCCTTTGTTTGTTGCCATCCAGACATTTCCGGCGCGGTCAGAGATAAAATCTGTTGAGTCCTCTCGGGAAACGACTTTCAGCGAATCGTTTTCCAACCGTCCCGAACCCTGATAAGAGCCAAGCCAAACCCGCCCTCTTTCATCTTCCCACAAACCGCGTATTAAAAACCCCGTGTTCGTATTTGGCGATTTCAATTTCAATTCGTTAATTTTGCCGTCCGCATCGAAGCGATTCACGCCATTGATTGTGCCGATAAAAACATCGCCGCCCATTGTCTGCAAAAGCGGATAAACTTCGTTGCTGCTGAGTCCGTCTTTTTCGGATAAAGTCGTGACAATCTGCCGACGGAATCGCCGCAAACCTTTGTAGGTCGCCAGCCAAAAATTTCCTTCACGGTCTATCAATGTTTTTGTAATCAAGACGGATTCCTTAAATTGCCAACGCGAAACGCGCCCGTCTTTGAGCAGTGCAAAGGTCAACGGCACGACTTCTTGCCCCGTATCGGCAAAGATAATCCAAATACTTCCGTCTTGCTGTTCAGCAACCGAATGAAGCGTCGAGTGTCTTAATTCGGGTAGTTCGCGGTCGGTAAAATGTTTCGTTTCGCCATTGTGTAATCGGTACAACTGACCTACCGGCACGTCGTAATTTACAACCAGCCACAACCCACCGCGGCTGTCTTCGTAAGGCACGCCGAAGTGGGTTTGTTCGAGCGAATGAGTGTTGAGCCGCACAGGATAACGGGTAACGATGCCGTCTTTGTGGCGCAAAACTTCCGTTGTCGTTAAAATCCATTTCGCGCCCGATTTGCCGAAATAAACCGTTCGCTCACCCTTCTTTTTTTGGTCGGGCGCGAGAGCGAATTTGCCGTCTTTGAGATAATAGTAATTTTCGCTTGTTTCAATCCGCACCTTGCTTTGCGGGTCTTCCGCGAAGTTGGAAATGTATTCGCGCAAACCTTCAGGCGTGGAGTAAGACTCGAACACGCCGCCGCGGTAAACCGTCAACACGCCGTTTTCGGTCGCCGCCCAAACTGCGCCGTCTTTGGCGGCAAAAACCGCGACAAAACGATTGCTGACAATGCCTTTCGAGTTGCCTTTATCAAAAATCGTAAATCGCACGCCGTCAAATCTTGCCAGACCGTCAAACGTCGCCAGCCACAAATAACCATTCGGCGTTTGCGTTATGCCATTCACGGTATTCTGCGGCAAGCCGTTCGCGGTGGTCCAAACGTCAAACCCGTATTGCGCGGGCGTTACCAAAATTGCAAAAAGCAAAAACGAAAAACCACCCAAAAATCGCGGCAAGTTAAAAACATGTCGGGGCATAAACTAAAAGTGTTGCGCTGATTCTATTACAAAAGAACAAAAACATATAAAAATTATGTTAATGGAAAGCAGATACGGAGTTATAACGCCGACATCGAGGATTTTCAGAACGAAAAAAGAAAGTTATGAGCATCTATGCCCCAAACAACATTGTGGCAATAACATTTATCAAAGCACCATTTTCTATACGCTTTATTAATATCAAAAAAACTCGTTGACACCCTTGCAGAGATTGGCGCATTGCCCATCCTATTACAAGTTGATAACTTTGAACCTCAGTAAAGGCGTTTCATATTTACTTGCTAGAATTAGACAAAACTTGTTATTGCTTGCCTTGTGAGTTTCAATCCTCAGAAAATTCTTGTTATCAACTTTGGTCAGCTTGGTGATGTCATGTTGAGTCTGCCCGCGCACAAGGCAATCAGAGAAAAATATCCGCATGCGAAAATCACGGTTTTGGCAGGTAAGGCTTGCGCGAAGATTATTGAGTTTTCACGTTTCGCAGATGTTGTAAAACCCGTTGACCGCGCGGCAATACGCGACGGGAACAAACTCTGGGCTGGCGTGCAGATAATCAGACTCATAAAAAAAATCAGAGACGAAAAATTTGATTTCGTTATTGATTTACACAGTCTTTCGGAAACAAACATTCTCGGGTTTCTATCGGGTGCAAACTCCAGGCTTTATGCAAACAGAGAGAATCGCTCGCTGGATTTTCTCTCGAATTTCGACACGCGCCCACCGCTCGAAGATAAAATCAAACACGCCACAGACAGATACCTCGATGTTCTCTTTCCGCTTGGAATAAAAGACGCCCCCCGCACGGTTCAACTCGCACCGAGAAAAGAAGACACGGAAACAATCGAAAAACTTTTTAAGAAAAAGAAAGTGCGAACGGATGTGCCGATAATCGGTTTGTTTCCGGGCGCGGGACATCCAAGCCGTCGCTGGGCATTGGAAAATTTTGCGGAACTTGCAAACATTTTTTCAAAAAGCGACGGACTGCAAGTCGTAGTTATTGTCGGACCCGAAGAGAAAGATTTCATTTCTAAGGCGGAAAAGATTTTTCCCGTCGAAACTTGCTTTCTGGATAAACTGACGCTGACGGAACTTGCAGCCACGATGACCAGATTTTCGGTTTTGATTTCTAACGACACGGGACCGATGCACGTTGCCGCCGCAATAGGAACGCCTGTTGTAGTTTTGATAAATCACCCCACGCTTGTTGCCTACGTTCCAATCGGCGAACATCATCGCGCAATCAACACGAACGATATGAACGATATAAGTGTCGAACAAGTCTATGAGAAAACGCGAGAGATACTTGCACGAAACCGAACCGCCGCAATTATTAACGGATAATTTTGATGATGAAAAATTCACGCAATAATCTTTTACTCTTATTTTTAATCGCTTTTGCTTTCTTGCTTCTAGGATTTTCAATCGCCTTTTTTGTTTTAAAAAAGAAGGGTGAAACAGTTGCCGTTCAGACCGAGCCGCAATCTATATCTTCAAACGCTCCCGATGTTGAGATTGGAAAACAGATTGACGAAGTAATAAGCAAAAGTAAATTTGCTTCTGCGCGTTGGGGAATCTGCGTTATTTCGCTAAAAGACGGGCGGATGGTTTACGGGCGGGACGCACAAAAGTCTTTTTCACCCGCTTCAAACATGAAACTTATAACAACAGCGGTTGCACTCGATTTGCTTGGTGAAAACTATCGCTGGCGAACTTCCGTTTATTCTGTAAGCGTTCCCGATAAAGACGGAACAATTAACGGCGACATTTTTCTTTACGGGCGCGGTGCGGTTGATTTTGATTCAAATTCGATAACACGGCTTGCAGATGAACTCTACAAACGTGGCATTCGTCGCGTAAAAGGTGATGTTGTCGGAGACGAGAGTTTTTTTCGCGGCGATGCTCTTGGACAGGGTTGGCTTTGGAACGATGCACAATGGTTTTTCGGCGCAGAAGCGAGCGCACTGTCAGTAAATGAAAACGAAATAAGAGTTGTTGTAACGCCTGCGTCTCCGGGCAAAACGGCAAATGCCCGAATTGAACCCGAAACCAATTACATTCAACTAAACAATGAAACCAAAACCGTTGAAGGCGGACAAATTCCTTCAATCGGGATTCATAGAGGACTTTCCGACAACATTATCCGCATCTGGGGAAATGTTCCTTCCGGTAACGGTTTGAATGCACGCTTGTCGGTTCATAAACCTTCTCTTTGGGCGGCGCGGATTTTTCGTGATGTTCTAAAAACCAGAGGAATTACAATCGAAGGCAATATCAGAAACCTTGACGCACAGGATAAAGAGAACGGAAAAGGGGTTAACACAACAACCGCTAATGAAGTCGCATTTGTTGAGAGCGAATCTTTAGGCGAAATCGTTCACAGAACAAATAAAGAGAGTTGGAATCTAGCCGCAGAACTATTGCTTCGCACAATCGGTCAAAAGTTCGGACAGAGCGTGCCAGACCCTAATCCGAAAAAGATGGCTGTTCGCGGTGACGATAACGCAGGTACTGCCGTTATAAAAAAATGGTTTGAAGACAAGGGAATTACCACAAGGGGACTTTCCTTGCACGACGGTTCAGGACTCTCAAGATTAACCCTGATATCACCCGAATCAATCACACGCCTTTTGGTCTTTATGTCAAAACATACGTCTTTTCAGGTTTACAAAAACTCACTGCCAATTGCCGGAAAAGACGGTACTCTTGCATATCGTTTCAGAAACTCGTCTGCCAACGGGCGAGTTTTTGCAAAAACAGGAACACTCACACACATTTCCGCCCTTTCCGGCTACGCAACATCTTCAAATGGTGAAGAATTTGTTTTTTCAATCCTCTGTAATGACGAGACACTTCCTGATGACAGTAACTCAGTTATTGATGAAATAACTGCTTTAATTACGAAATAACTCAGCAAAAATCAAACTTTACTCCCATCTAAAAAAAAAGTTTAGATGTTTATCATGTTTTTACTAGACAAAACGTAGTTTGGCATAGTAGTATTTTTTTGCCGTTGAAATACGGTGGAGTTAACTAAGCCTTTAGGGCTATTTATGAAGGCTAATAAAGAACGACAATTTCCTTCGGGGTCTCACTTAACCCCAAAATTCCGACCCGTTTGCAGCTTAACTACTTAGGAGAGTGAATCTATGTATAAAAATAATAAAGTTTTTCTTGGAATGTCTTTTGTGTTGGCGATGAGCATAACCGGCACTGCACAAAACGGTAAAACAACAAATAATACAACAGCACAGAATACGTCTGTTGCTACAAGCCCTGCGTCATCTTCGGAACGTGAGCTAGACGGTTTTGTGGGTCCCGTTCGACGTGTAAAAACGGAAGTAGTAAGACTTGCAAACAAAGGTGGCAAGTTTATTGAAGGACCGCGCGCACTTTTGGAAAATGCTGCATATGACATCAAAGGTGTTAAGAGCGAATACTCTTATTATCCCGGTGCCATAGTTGCATTTGAATCAAATGGGCGCGAAACCTACAAGTATGATGAAAAGGGAAACATATCGGAGATGACCCTTCTTAACTCCGATGGTTCGTTAGCAAAGAAAGAAGTTTACGTATATGAATACGACTTTCTGAGCAATTGGGTAAAGATGTCCACATCTGTCGCCGTTATCGAAGGCGGTAAGCTCAATTATGAACCTACGGAAGTAACCTATCGCACCATCTCCTACTATATGGATGCCGATGTGATGGCGAAGATGGAAGCCTTCCAAAAAGCACAAACCGCAGGTACACAACCTTCTAACACCGTTGCAGCAAACACGACTCCGACATCTACACCGGGAAATTCTCAACCCCAGCCGACACCGCAGGTGATGACAAAATCTGACCTGCCGACTAATTCGACCACACCAAACACAAACCATTCTTCCCCAACTTCCACTCCGGCAAACACAAATAACGGTTCGTCAATAACCCCGAAAGTTGATGACAAGAAAGTTGACGACAAGAAAGTTGACGACAAGAAAGTTGACGACAAGAAAGTTGACGACAAGAAAGTTGACGACAAGAAAGTTCACGACAAGAAAGTTGATGATAAGAAAGTTGACGATAAGAAAGTTGACGATAAGAAAGTTGATGATAAGAAAGTTGATGACAAAAAGGTTGACGACGTAGCAAAGAACCAAATAGCTCCGGCTAATACCACCGAACAGCCAAAAGTCATAGCAAGACAGATAAGACCGATTTCCGGTGGAGTTCTAAACGGTAAAGCTGTCAACCTGCCCATGCCTGACTATCCTGATTTCGCAAAGCGTTCAAACATAGGCGGATTGGTTACGATTGAAGTCGTTATAGATGAAAACGGCAAAGTGATTTCTGCAAAAGCTATTGCCGGTCCGGGTATGTTGCAACAAGCGGCTGTCAGTGCGGCTCTGCGTGCCAGATTCTCCCCGACGTTGCTTTCCGGACAAGCCGTAAAAGTAACAGGTGTTATCAACTATAACTTTGCATTACGCTAAAACATTTTACATTTCTAAAGCCTTTAAGAAGGAGTTAAAAGGATGTCACTCAGTGGACAATTAAGCGACCTTTCGTTAGCAGAACTTATAGAGTTTTTCTGCAACCAACATAAAACAGGGCGATTGAAAATCGCATACACAAAAGGTCCCGGATACTTTTATTTTCAAAACGGTGCTCTTGTTGACGCAAAGATTGGTGTTCTGGACGGCGTTGATGCTGTTTACTATGCGTTGACACTTGAAAATGCGTCGTTCAAATTCAACACAGCGTTTCCGCCTGTACATCGTTCGATACATCAGCCTTGGGCACAAGTCGCTTTGGAAGGGCTTCGTCGGATGGATGAGGGCATTGAATCAATAACCGCTTTTCCTGCCGATTATGTTTCAACGGACGAGCTTGATGATGGAATGGATGTGGATGACATTAATATGTCTCAGTCGTCCAAATCAAAACGGGCAAAAGCCGCAGGCGGGTTTGATTCCGGTGATTCTCTGCCTATGTCAATGATGGTGGACGAAACATCCGACGGGTCACGCAATAAGGTAATGATTGCTGTTGCCAGTGCCGCCGCATTAATCGTATTGGTTGCGTTAATCGGAATTCCGGCAGGTTGGTACAGCAGTAAGAAGAAACCCGCAACAGATACGACTTCTACGAGTTCGACTGCGCCAGCCCCCCAGCAAAATCAGCCTACGGATGCTTCGCTTCCTGCTAATTCCAGTACGGAACAGAATACCAGCAAGAAAGACGATAAAGCCGATAAACCTACCGATAAAGAGCTTCAAAAATTGGAACAGGAAAGAAAGAAACGCGAAGAAGAAAAGAGGAGACAGGAAGAAGCCAAGAATGCTGACAAGCAAAAACAAGAACAGCCAAAAGGTCCCAAGACGGTTCAGGTTACAGTCACTTACGACGAATCAGGTCGTGTGACATCTGCATCGGGCGGTGATGCAACGGCAATCAGAATTGCGCGTCAAAAACGATTCCCGGCGGGCAAAGCAGGTTCTGCAACTGTTTCAATCCCAATCAACTAAAAGCAAGTCATAGATAAACTCAAAAAGCCTGAGTTGAAACTTTATCGGTTTCAACTCAGGCTTTTTTTTGTAACTGTCACTCAGGATTTTGTAACGCGGATTGTATAGTTTTCCAATTTCGTTTTTTGCATCTTTTGAAAGCCAAAGATGTTGATTGAGTAAACGCCGTTTCGCAAAAGAGTCGTTGGTAAGTTTATCGTGAAATCGTTTGTAGAATAACGACGCATATTGTTGCTTTGCCAGATAAGGCGACCATTCGCAGAACGCAGTTCTATTGCGTAACTCTCAAACCCGACATTGGATTGATAGTTGAGTATCATTGTCACGGACTGTGCATTGCGCGGCACAATCAGAGCATTTTCGTTTGCCTCTTCGGAACGCGAAACCGAAGACGGAAAAACATCCAGAACAACTACATTGGCTTGCGGTTGCCCGGAGTTGTTTGGTTGAGTCGGTGTTGGCGAACCCGGTTTAGAAGACGTTTGAGTTTGACGTTCACTCTCACGTTCTTTCTGTTCAAGTTTGCCTTTTGTTTCCGCAACTTTTGTTTTCAAATCTTCAATTTCACGTTTTGATTCTTCCTGAGCATGCGTAAATCTATCATTTTTTTGTTTGCTCTCTGTTTCAAGTGTGTTGATTCGCTCGCGTAGTGTATGCTCATGGACAAGTAGCTGAGATTGCGAGTTCTTCATCTCGTGCAAACTGTAAAGCAAACCGCCAAGCGATAAGGTAAGCAACACACAAGCAGCAATCGCTGCATATTTCCAAAACGGATTTGGAACGGCAACCGGTGCTGCAACAACCTCTCTTTTTTCCCGCTTTTCATTCAGGGAAACAACATTATTCTTTTGTGTAAGAATGGGTTCGTCTGTATCGATTGAATCAAATGACCCTGAGACGAGTTTGAGTTGTTCGGAGCATTCATCACAAACAGCCAAATGGTTTTCAAACAAAACAGGGTCAAAGTTTTTCAGTTTCTGCCCTTCAGCATAATCGAGCAGAACTTCAATCGGAACGTGCGTTTGACCCGCGCTCAACATAAACTTTGTTTCGTTAAGTAGTTGTTTGCACTTAGCGCATCCCGCCAGATGTTCGCTGACAAGTGTTCGTTCGGGTGCAGGTAAAGTTCCGTTTACCTGCCAAGGTAACAATTCTGAGATTCGATTACATTCCATTTGAGCGACAACCATAGACTTAGGCGTACAACTTAATCAAAAGTTACAGCTTTTGTCTGCAAAATTTTTTCACGAACGGCAACTGCCTTTTCACGACAACGCAAAACCCTCACACGCAAAGTTCCCGAAGTTATTCCTTTTATCGTGCTCATTTCATCGTAACTCATTCCGCGCAAAATCATCTGCCACAAATCACGGCAATCTTCCGACATATCCGACCAAACACGCAAAGCCATTGATTCCGATTCTTTTTGCAAAACCACGTCAACAGGCGAAACCGAATTGTTATCAACCTTTTCAAATACAGTCTCAATATCAACGGTTTCAATAGAGGTATGTTTTCTAATAGAGGTCAGACATACACTGTTTACGACTCGCCAGAGATAGGTCTTCAAACTCGCTTCACCACGAAAACTGCCCGCTTGCAAAAGTCTGGTTATCTCCATATATGCCGATTGTAAAACGTCTTCCCAAACGTGCGAGAGCCTTCTTTGGTAAGGAAATGCGGCGCGTTTAATCCATACATCAATAGTACGAACGGCTTCTGCCTCGCCTGCGAGAAAATCCGCAATCAGGTTTTGTTCGGGGGACTGCATCTTGGCTTAAAGTTTTGGTGATTCTAACTTGAAACTGTTTCAAACAAAAAATAATTCTTTCGGATGTAACTTTTTCTTCGCTCCTTCGCCTAACCAGACTGAACAACAACAAAAACAGCGATTTCTATCGTTGTGTCTGTCAACATTTTCTACATTTGAATACGCGGAGGAAACCATGAAAAGATTTTTCGCACGTCAAAGACGTATATTTTTTGTTTGGCTTAACTTGCTCTGTTTGCTTCTGACCTTTTGTTTGCCGCTTTCACACGTTAAAAGCGCACAAGCAAAAAAACAATTCGATTTAATTCCAAAAACGAAATTCCCCTTTGATTCATTCAGGAACGGAGACGAAACAAAATCATCTTCTTTGAAACTTCCCTTACAGTTTGAAGTGAACAAAGGACAACACAATCCACAAATAAAATTTTCGGCACGCACATCCGGATTTGATTTGATGCTTAGACAAACCGGAGTTGTTTTTGTGCTGTCAAACGGTAAAGACAGACTTACACGGTTTCAAATGGGATTCGCGGGCGCGAATGAAAAGCCCCTCATCAAAGGCATTGATGAACTCTATGGCAAGGTCAACTACTTTATCGGAAATAACAGAAACAAATGGCAATCCAATGTTTCAACATTTTCCCGCGTTCGTTACGAAAACCTCTATAAAGGTGTGAACCTAATCTGGTACGAGAATACAAATAAAGAGTTGGAGTACGATTTCACCATCGCGCCAAAATCCGACTACAAACAGATCAAATTAACATTCGATGGTGCTGAAAAACTTGAGATTGATGCGGAAGGCAATCTCTTGATTCACACTTCGGCGGGTGTTATCAAACAACGAAAACCTGTCTCTTACCAAGAAATAAACGGTAAAAGAAAAGAAATCGAAAGCAGTTTTGTAATCCGAAATCCGAAATCCGAAACCCGAAATCAAATTGTCGGTGTCATCGTTGAAGATTACGACGACACAAAAGAATTGATAATTGACCCGACTCTTGATTTGAACAAACTTGCAGCTTCGACATACCTGGGCGGGCAGATGATTGACGTGGCAAGCACGGTTCAGGTTGACTCGCAAGGTAATGTCTATGTGGTTGGAACAACCGTGCAATCAAGCGGCGTAACGAATTTGTTTCCTGTAACGGCAGGAGCATTTGATACGACTTCAAACGGCTCGGGAAACGATGTTTTCGTAACGAAATTAAACTCGAATCTCACGCAAATAATCTATTCAACATTTATTGGTGGCGATTCGATTGTCGGTGGCGGCGGTAATAGCCCTGATGACACTGCTCATGACATTGCAATTGATGCAAACGGAAACGCTTTTATTGTTGGCGTGACATCTTCGCCTGATTTTCCAACAACTGCGGGAGTTATTGATGCGGCAACAAACGGAAGAAGCAGTGCCTTTATCACAAAACTAAACTCAACAGGTTCGGCTTTGATTTATTCGACATATCTGAACGGCACAGAAACCGTAGCCTTTAACGGACCGATTACAGACGCCAACACCATAGCGATTGATTCATCGGGAAATGCTTATATCGGAGGCTTTACGGCATCACCGACTTTTGCAACAACAACAGGCGCGTTTGATACGACTTTCAACAGCACGGGTATAAATATACCGGATGCTTTTGTAACAAAGATAAATTCGACGGGAACGGCGGTAATGTACTCAACATACATCGGCGGAAACTCAGAAGACCGTGTGACCTCGCTTGTTATTGACAGTAGCGGTAATGCCTACGCTGTCGGATGGTCTCAATCTACCGCAGCATCTTTTCCGTTTACCGCAGGTGCTTTTAATCAAGGCGGAACAAGCTTTAACGGCTTTGTTACAAAAATAAACCCTGATGGCACAGCCTTAATATTCTCAAGCAGAATCGGCGGCAGTACGAATATCTTCGGCAGTAACGGATTAACTTTTTGCAGTGATGTTTTACTGGATGCACAAAACAATATCTATGTGTCGGGACACACTACCGCCTCAAATTTTCCGACTACGCCCGGTGCTTTTGATACCGCAAAATCCGACGGCACAAGTGATGCTTTTATAGCCAAGCTAAATTCCGCAGGTACTGCTCTAATCTTTTCCACTTATTTGGGCGGAACAGATGAGAACGAGCTTCATCCGAAAATCGCCCTTGATGATAATTTGAAAATTTATGTTTTCGGAGTCACGCGATCAATTGATTTTCCGACAACCGCCAATGCTTTTGATAAGTTTCTCAATGTCGGAAACAACTTTATTAACGGCTTTACTACCAGAAGACCTGATTTCTTTTTGTCGAGGTTTAATGCAACCGCTTCGCAACTCGAATACTCCTCTTACCTAGGCGGAGGTTTTGAGGAAGGATTCAACGCCATTCCGACATCGGGGAATATAGATTCGAGAGTCTGCGAAATAGCCATTGATTCTGCCGGATTTGTATATGTTGCCGGCGGAACTGAGTCGGCAAATTATCCTGTAACCATAGGAGCGTTGCAGCCTTTATTCAACGGAAACAGAGATGCGGTGATTACAAAATTCGGCGGGAATGCTCTTCTTACACGACATAATCAATTTGATTTCGATGGCGACGGAACGCCTGATTTTGCGGTCTATCGTGATGGCATCTGGTTTATCAATCAATCATCATCGGGCTTCAAAGGTCTGCAATGGGGCGTATCTACGGACAAACTCGCGCCCGCAGACTACGACGGCGACGGCGTAACGGACGTAGCGGTTTTTCGTGACGGCATCTGGTTTATCCTGCGAAGTTCCGACAACACTCTGATTGGTTTGCAATGGGGCGTGAGCGGAGATTTGCCTGTGCCAGCCGATTACGATGGTGATGGAAAAGATGATATAGCTGTCTGGCGTCCCGCCCCACCAACACAGGCTTCGTATTTCATTCTTCAAAGTTCAAACAACCAAGCGCGTGTAAATGCCTTTGGTCAAACGGGTGATGTTCCGCTGATCGGAGATTTTGACAGTGACGGGAAATATGACCCTGCGGTTTATCGAAACGCCGCACAAGGTCCTCAGAGCTTCTTCTTCTTTCTGGCAAGTGCGAATAACCCAAACAACAACATTACGTTTGTTCCGTTTGGAATAGACGGTGACCGCCCCGTTATTGGCGATTACGACGGCGACAACAAAATTGATTTCGCTGTCTTCCGCCCGTCCAACAGACTTTGGTTTGTACGCCAATCTTCAAACAATCAAACAAGAGCGGAGTTGTTTGGTCTTTCAACAGACAAACTTGTTCCCGGCGATTATGACGGTGACGGCAAAACCGATAAAGCCGTCTATCGTGACGGCACTTGGTGGGTTCAAAACAGCAACGGAAGCGTTACTATCTTTCAGTTTGGACTTGCCAATGACAAGCCGGTTCCCGCCTCGTTTTTACCTTAAATTTCAATTGCAGAAACCTGTATGAAGTAAGCTGCCAATTGTGTGTGCTTGATTCGTGCAGGTTTCTACAACTTGTAACTTTTTTCGGTTTTAAACACCAAATTACCGTTCAAGCGAAGGTATTTGGTATATTAAGACTTCAATGGACGAAATATATCGCCAATGGGGAATCTATACGGACGAACCGTTGAACAGATTATGACGGAAACGGCGTGAGCGACTTTGTGGTCTATCGTGTAGAAAATGGTCACGGATACTTCTACATTTTAGGCGACAACAGTCAATACAAAATACATCAGTTTGGTCTGTCCGGCGATTTACCAATCGAACAAGATGTTATCAGATAAAAATCTCCGCTTTAAGAACAAGTTCTGGTCAATAAGAAAAGCCTGACTAAAGTTTGTTCTTAAAGCGACCATACTTTTATCGTCGCTATATGTTTTTGAAACAACTCCATCGAATTATCTTTTTAGTCTTTCTTTTTTCCGTGTCTCTCGCAGCGCAAGATTCAAAAAGGCTCATGGCTGAAAGAGCGTTAACAGAAGCGGAACTACTTGAAAAGGTTTGGTGGGTTCCGGGTAATCTGGAAAAAAAACTTATTGAATGCGAAAAGGCTCTGGCAATCTGGCGCGAACTCTCTGACAAAAAACGTGAAGCCGACACCCTGCTACTTATTGCAAAAGCAGAAATCTACCTAAACGACAGAGGTGGTAAATCTGAAAAGTCAAAACTGCTTTCAGGACAAGCGATGGAAATTTTCAAAACGCTTGGTGACACCGAAGGCGAAGCTTTCGCATTGAGAAACATTGCCTTGCAAGAGACATTTGATTCTTTTGAAAGAGGTAAATCTTTTTTTGAACGTGCTTTAACGCTTGCGCGACAAAGCAAATCGCAAAAAGCCCAAACTGAAATCCTGGATTTGTTCGCACGAGTTTCGAGTAGCAACGGCGAATCTGAAAAAGCACTTGAAATGTTAGACGAAGCTTTGCAGATAGCCCGTAAGTCGAAAGACACAATTGACGAAGCCAATGTTAATTTTGCTTATGGATTGACCTATTGGCATATCGGCGACTACGAAAAATCTCTCGCACATTACGAACAGGCGCACAAACTATTCAAGGAATTTGGCGACCTCAGTTGGGCAACTACTTCGATTGAAAACGCGGCACTTGTTTATAATCTCTTAGACCAACCCGAAAAGGTTCTTGAAAGTTATCGTGAGGCTCTGCCTTTTCGTCGTGATAACAAACATATCACGGCAATAGCTGATAATCTGACAAGCATCGCCACCGCTTTAGTAAAATTGAATCAGCCTCAAAAAGCTTTAGAAAATCTCGATGAGTCAATGCAAATTTACTTGCTGTAAATAATCAATACCCATAGAGTAAGATAAAGAAATGGCAAAATTAAAAGTAATATTGATGGACGACGACGGACAAGAATTGAGTCAGAGAGATTATGGCTTAAAGGCAAAA
>Ga0187894_10002701_pt1 | contig 20875 bp, 18 predicted proteins | sample GBC1701081metaG_FD_136650 | JGI IMG/M metagenome (GOLD analysis project Ga0187894, IMG submission 136650) | White microbial mat communities from a lava cave in the Kipuka Kanohina Cave System on the Island of Hawaii, USA - GBC170108-1 metaG ...
ATCGCATCGGCAACATCTACTTCCACGGCATGTTGTCGACGGCGTGGCCCTGGCCGTACGCACCGGAAGGCATGCCGGCGCTGACCGTGCAGATGAACCGTCCCAACCCGTTCGATCCGAACGACGGCTGCGGCGACGGCTACGTGCGCGTCTACCCCGACGGCCTCGTCGACAAAGTGTATGGCTTCTGGAACCGCAATCCGGTGCAGGTGACGAAGGCGTACCTCACCTCGAAGGGCAAGCTGTCGCCGCCCTCGAAACCCAACCTGACCAGCTACTGAGAACGAGGGAGGACGCCATGCTCCGACGCACAACTCTCCTGGTCGTTCCGGCTCTCTCGGTCGCCGCGGCGCTGGCCGCGATTCTCGCCGGAGAACGCGTCGCCACCGGCGACGAGTCGATGGAGGTCAAGCTCTGCGACGACAAGACCAAGGTCACCGTTCCCGCCCGCACACAGCCCACGCGCGAGAACGGCCAGGCGATCTCCGACGCGCTCATGGCGCAGTGGCAACGCGCCCATCCCGACAGCAATTGGGTGAAGGAAGAGCTCGAACGTCACGAGTTGGTGGAGCCCGCCAACAACGACGCGCTGGTCGGCCGCGGCCAGGGCGCGACGTACGGCGCGATCACCAAGGAAGACGTGCTGATCTGGAGGAACGAGACGATCAAGTTTGCCGCCGAAGGGTCGCGCGTCTTCCACAGCGGCGACGAGCTCGGTAGCACCATCGCGGTCTCCTGCGACATGTGCCATCCGCACGCCGCCAACACGCACCCGGAGACCTACCCCAAGTTCCAGGCGCAGCTCGGACGGGTGGCGCTGCTGCGCGACATGATCAACTGGTGCATCGAGCATCCCGTGCGCGGCAAGCAGCTCGCGCCGGACGATCCGAAGATGCGCGCGCTCGAGGCCTACATCTACGCGCAGCGGAAAGGGAAGCCGCTCGACTACGGCCGGCGTTGATCCGCTGGCGCGCGCCGATAGAGGTGCCAGGTCCACCCCGAGAGGCCGTAGAACTCGGCGCGCCTCTCGAGGTGATAGCGATTGCCGCGCCGATCGGTCACTTCGCCGGCGATGGGCGAGTCGTCGAAGCGGTGCAAGAGCATCCAATCGGCACCCTCGGGTGGAAGCTCCGCGATGTCGACGTAGACGAGGTCCCTTTCCGTCGCGAGGCGGCGCGCGTAGAAGCGGAGGACGGTCGTGTTGCGGAAGGCGTGATCGCCGGTGAAGGTCACGCGCGGGCCGTCGCTGTGCTCGACGGCGTAGCGCAGCGTGCCGCTGTAGTCGCCGCGACCAGTGCGCAGAAAGGAAACCACGTGCGACAGATTGCCGGCGAGCGTCAGCATGAGAAGAGCGGCCGCGAGCAGGCGCCAGGCGCCGCCGCGGCGCCACAGCCATCCGAGACAGACCGCCGCGGCCAGAAGCGCGAAGGAAATGCTCAGAATGAAGTAGCGCAGGTAGGCGAAGTCGGGTTGCTGCCACCATAGGAGCGCCGCAGGCAGGGCGAAGGCGGGACCGACGACGGCGGCCTCCTCGGCGCTCTCGCGCGTCAACAGCGCGATTCCAGTCGAGACGATCGCCAGGGCGGCACCGCAGACGGCGATCGCGATCGCGCCGCGATCCGGACCGCCGGCGGCGCACGAGAGCGCCTGCACGATTGCCGCCGAGATGGACTGGTCGGGAGCGCCGCCGATCTCGGTCTTCGACAATGTCGTCCGCCACAACCACAGAACCAGAGCGGCGGGCACCGCCAGCGCCAACGTAGAGAGAACACCGGCGCGCGCGCCGCGCCGCTGCACGCGAAGCAGCGCCGAGAGGGCGAAGCCGGGTAGAACGAGGAGAAACACCAAGTGCGAAACGACGCCGAGACAGGCGCTGACGGCGAACGCCAATGCCCACCCCGCGCCCACCGGAGACGGGATTCGCCGCCAGGCGCCGAGGCTGGTGAGCGCGAAGAGCACCGCGAACGAATAGCCGCGCGCCTCCGAGGAGTAGTGAACCAGAGGATAAGAGACGGCGAGAAGAAGAGTCGCGATGAGCCCTTCTACGCTGCCGTAGCGACATGCGACGACGAACCCGACCGCCAGGGCGGCGATTCCGGCGAGCAATGCGGGAATGCGGTAGACCTGCCAGACTGCCTGCTCGCCGAGCTCGTAGAGAAAGAAGGTGTTCAGGTAGTGATTGTTGTCGTGGTGAACAGCCGTCAGGATCTGCAGCGGCGAGGTGAGACTGCGAGCGATGTCGTAGCTCCAGATCTCGTCGAGCCAGAAGTCACCGCGGATGCCCAGGCAGCGCAGCAGGGTTCCGGTTGCGATGATCGCCGCCGCGAGGTACGCACGCTGCCGACTCACCGTTCGAGCTCGGTCCGTCAAGGCGGGCCCGATTAGCGCGGCGCCGGCTCCTTGTCGAGCCGAGACCGTCCAGGCGTGACTGGGATTCACCTGCGCAAACGGGTAAGCGAACGCCGATGCACGTGTCCGCGACGACGACGAGAGACCCGCGCGCATCGATTGTGGCGTGGGCAGCCGTCCTCGTCGGTCTCGCCTTTCTGGCGTATGCCCCGGCGCTGCGCAGCGGCTGGATCTGGGACGACGACGCGTACGTCACGGCGAACCCGACCCTGCGAACCGGCGCGGGCCTGGTCTCGATCTGGCTCGACCCGACGGCGTCGCGACAGTACTACCCGATCACTTTCACCTCCTTGTGGCTCGACCATCAGCTCTGGGGCAACGAGCCGTTCGGCTATCACCTCGTAAACGTCCTGCTGCACGCCGCCAGCGCGCTCGTGTTGTGGCACATTCTGCTCCGCCTCGACGCGCCCTTCCCCTGGGTCGTCGCGGCGCTGTTCGCGCTGCATCCGCTGCACGTCGAGTCCGTCGCCTGGGTGACGGAGCGAAAGAACATCCTCTCCGGTTTCCTCTACCTCACCGCGGCAGCTGCCTATCTGCGCTGCGACGACGACCGCACCGCGAGCCGCGCCGTATGGTACGGCGTCAGCCTCGGGGTCTTCGCTGCGGCGTTGATGGCAAAGACGGTCACCTGCTCCCTACCGGCCGCTCTGCTGCTGGTCGCGTGGTGGAAGAAAGGTCGCGTCGATGCGGGAGACGTCGTTCGCCTGCTGCCCTTCTTCGTCATCGGGGCCGCTTTCGCGTGGGTGACCGTCCACACGGAGAGGGAGCACGTCGGCGCCGCAGGCGCGGACTGGGCACTCTCCGCCGGACAGCGAATTCTCATCGCCGGCCGCGCCCTCTGGTTCTATGCCGGGAAACTAATCCGGCCCCACCCGCTGACCTTCATCTATCCGCGCTGGGACGTCGACACCGGATCGCCGCTGCAATGGGCCTATCCGACGTCTGCCGTCTCGGTCATCGTCGCGCTGTTCCTCCTCCGCAACCGCATCGGGCGCGGCCCTCTCTGCGCGGTTCTCTTCTTTGCCGGCAGCTTGGTTCCGGCGCTGGGGTTCGTCGACGTCTACCCGATGCGCTTCTCCTTCGTCGCCGATCACTTCTGCTATCTCGCCAGCATCGGGTTGCTGGCGCTCTTCGCCGCCGCCGCCGCATTGGTCGTGCGCGCGCCGCGCGTGCGGCTCGGCGTCGCCGCCGTCGTCCTGGCAGTGTGCATCGGTCTGGTCTGGACGCGCACCGGCGCATATGCCGACAGCCCCGCCCTCTGGCGCGACACGATTGCGCGCAACCCGAGCGCCTGGATCGCCTACAACAATCTGGGTGCGGACCTCCTCGCGGAAGGACGTCTCGACGAGGCGGCGGCGAACTTCGAGACGGCGCTCAGGCTCAAGCCGGATCTCGACGATGCGCTCAACAACCTCGGCGTCATCGCGCAGCAGCAGCAGCGGAAGGCGGACGCACTGCGCTACTTCTCCGACGCCGTTCGCATCACTCCGGGTTTCGCGCCGGCGCTGGTGAACCTGGGCGACGCGTTGATCCAGCACGGCCGCGTCGACGAGGCGATCGAGCGCTACCGTCAGGCCCTGAATGCGCGGCCGATCGACTATCGGCTGCTGCCGGCGCTGCCGGCGGTGCACACGAATCTCGGCTACGCGCTCTCGCTCACGGGCGACACGGCCGGCGCGATCGGCGAGTACCGCGCCGCGCTGGAGCTGTCACCGTCGTTCGCGCCGGCGCAGCAGCAACTCGACAAGTTGCAGCGGTGAGGCTCGCGCCCGCCGCGCCTACTTCATGAACTGGTAGATCGTCCGCCGCGGCGCCGACATCAGGCGGCGCACCATCGGCTCGAAGAAACTCAACGGCGCCGTCTTGCCACTCGGGTTGAACGCGGGGCCGTCGTATTTGGCGCAGAACTCGGCGGTGCGCTCGAAGCAGGGGTGACCACGGAACTGCTCGCGCATGTTCCGGTCCATGCCGATGTGATGAAAGAAGTAGTAGCCCTGGAAGATGCCGTGCTTCTCCACCATCCAGAGGTTCTCGTCGGTCACGAACGGGCGCAGGATCGCAGCGGCGATGTCGGGATGATTGAAGGACCCGAGCGTGTCGCCGATGTCGTGCAACAGAGCGCAGACGACGTACTCCTCGTCGCGCCCGTCCTGATGGGCCAGGGTCGCCGTTTGCAACGAGTGCGTAAGTCGGTCGACCGGAAAGCCGCCGTAGTCGCCGTCGAGCAGGCGGAGATGGGCGAGAACGCGATTCGGCAGCTCGCTCGCATAGGCGAGGAAGTGAGAGGAGAGCACGTTCCAATCCGCCGCCGTGCTCTCCTCCATGCTGGTGAAATTCGTCTGTGCTTCAGCGCTCATCGTCGCCTCTCTGCGGATCGCTCCGTCCGCTGTCCGCTGTCCGCCGTCCGCCGTCCGCCGCTTTACAAACCGACGACGGAGACGAAGCTGACGCACCGACCCGGCGCGCCGCCGAGGTTGTGCGTCATGCCGATCTTCGGGTTCTTGATCTGCCGCGCGCCGGCCTCACCGCGCAGCTGCAGGAACATCTCGTACATCATGCGCAGGCCGCTGGCGCCGATCGGATGGCCGAAGCTCTTCAGGCCGCCGTCCGGGTTCACCGGCTGCGGGCCGTCGCCGTCGAAGCGACCGTCGAGCACGTCCTTCCACGCCTGGCCGCGCGGCGAGAAGCCCATGTCTTCCATCAGCACGAGCTCGGTCGGAGTGAAGCAGTCGTGCACCTCGGCCATGCTCACCTGCCCGCGCGGATCGGTGATGCCGGCCTGCTTGTAAGCTTCCTGCGACGAGGCGACGACCTCGGGGAAGCTGGTGAAGTCGTAGTCCTGGCTGAACCAACCCTCGGCCGGTCCGGCGGCGAAGGACAGCGCTTTGATGAAGATCGGCTTGTCGGTGTACTTGTGCGCGTCCTCGGCGCGGCAGAGGATCGCCGCGGCCGAGCCGTCGCTCACGCCGGAGCAGTCGAAGATGCCGAGCATGCCGGCGACCGGCGGAGACTTCAGGATGGTCTCCATCGGCACTTCCTTCTTGAACTGCGCCTTCGGATTCTTCGCCCCGTTCTTGTGATTCTTGAAGGCGATGCGCGCCAGCACCTGCTTGAGCTGCTCTTCGTCGACGCCGTACTTCTTGGCGTAGGCAGGCGCGAGGAGGGAGAACGTCGCCGGTGCGGTCATGCTCGACTCCGTGCCGTCGCCCGGGGGGCGGCTGCCGGTGAGGCCGGAGAAGCCGGAGTCCTTCAACTTCTCGACGCCGATCGCCATCACCAGATCGTAGGCACCGCTGGCGACGGCGTACGCGGCGTTGCGGATCGCCTCGCTGCCGGTGGCACACATGTTCTCGAGGCGCGTGACCGGCTTGTAGCGGATCTTCAATGCCTCGGAGAGCATCAGACCAGAGACGCCGCTGCCCATGGTGCCGAGCCAGTATGCGTCGACGGCGTCGGGCTCGACACCGGCTGACCTGTACGCGTCCTGCGCCGCCTCGACGAGAAGATCATCCGGCCCCTTGGTCCAATGCTCGCCAAACGGCGTGCAGCCCATGCCGACGATCGCGACGCGGTCTTTGATACCGTTGCTGGCCATAGTCTCGTCTCCTTGCGTTTGTGGAAAGTGCTCGGCGGCTACGCGGTTGGGCGGTTCGCGGTTCGGGAAGAACGAACTGTATTGCTCGCTATTACCCCAACCGCCAGCCGCTCAACCCCGTAACCGCTTCTGTTCGTCACCGCCCCGGCCTCGCCTTCCAAAAGTAGTTGTGCACCCCCTGGCCGGTAAAGAGCCGGCGGAATGTCATCTCGAGGGTGTTGCCTATCTTCACTTCCTTCGGGTCGACGTCGGTGAGCTCCGAGCTGAAGCGGCCGCCGCCCTCGTAGTCGACGATGCCGACCACCGTCGGCGGATTGAGCGAGTAGGCGAGGTAGTCGAGTGTGTAGGTGGAAATCCGGCAGGAGGTGTCGGCGTAGCGTTCTTCCTTCATCTGGTCGACGGCGCCGCACTTCACGCAGACGCGCTGCGGCGGCAGGTGGCCGGTGTTGCACTTGGTGCAACGCGAGCCGACGAAAGCCATCTTCCAGCGTTCGTGGCGCCGCATCGGCGGCGCCGCCGGGCGTTCGGGGTCGGGACGCCGGGGCGGTTCGAAGGGAAGAATGCCCCGCCACTTGAGATAATTGTTGTAGGCGACATCGTTCCGCTTCGAGGCGATCCAGCGGTCGACCTTGCGTACCGGGCGCATCGCCTTGATCTTGTCGGTCACCTCGAAGATGAGCGCATCGGCGCCGTCCGCCTCGCAAACGACGAGGATGCGATCGCCCGGTGCGGCGTCGTCGAGCGCGCGCGCCAACAGCAGGCCTGCGTGCGCGGCACCGGCACGGCCGACGTTCGCAGCGAGCGGATCGGCGAGCTGCTCGGGCTTGAGACCGAGGGCCTTCGGCAGGCCCGCCATGCTGCGCGGGTTGGTGCCGTCGAGGATCACCGTCTTCAACGAAGCCGGATCGACGCCCGCGCCCTTGAGCGCGCGCCCGACGGTCTCGCCGATCGCCGGCGCCATCGTGTCGGCGGTGAAGCGCTCCTCCCACTGCTTGGCGAAGCGCTCTTCGGGAAGGCGCCAGACATCGAGGATCTCCATCGTGCGCGAGGCGCGGCCGATGAGCTTGGCGATCGAGTCCGCGTCGCTGCCGGTGACGAAGGCGACGGCGGCGTCACCGCCTTGCGCTTCACGGCCGCCGTACGGCGCGCCGACGACGACGTCGCTGGCGCAGACCAACGCCGGCTTGCCGGCGGCGGCGAGGTCGAGACCGAGGATCAGCGCACCGGTACCGGCACGCGTCGTGTTGCCAAGCTGCACCGACACCAGGGTTTCCGGGAGATCGAGCCCCGCCTGGATCGTCGCGGCGTCGAGCTTCTCGGCGTAGGCCGGACTCGTGGTGGCGAAGATGATCGCGTCGAGCGGCACGCCACCGCGCACGGCGTCGCGCGCGGCTTCCACCGCCATCGACACCGAGTCCTCGTCATAGCTCGCCACGGCGCGCTCGCCCTTGCCCGCGCCCATGGCGGCGCGCGGCAGGCGATAGTACGGCACGTAGCTTCCGTAACGGACAATACCGGCCAAGACAGACCTCCTTCGCGGTGGTGGGTGGCCGATCTTACACACGGGCCGGGAGTACGAAAAGGGCTCACGGTGAACGAGTCATGCGCGACGAGTGATGAGTGGCGCCTACAAAGTCATGAGAGCCCGCGACCAGACTTGGAGGACGGTGCTCTCCTTGCCCTTCTGGGACCGGCTCCCGTCTGGCAATCCGGAGATACCCCACGAGAAGTGACGCCGTGACTATCGGTTTCCGATTCTGTATGTTCCCGCGACTGTGGCACTCTCGCGAGGAATATGATGCAACTGTCTATGGGGAGAGTATCGCAGACGAGGTCGAGGGTGAGGCGCTTTGCTCCGGTCTTCCTGCTCGGTGGTTTACTTCAGGTCGCCACTTTCGGCTGCGGTAGCGACGGAGATGAGGCGCCGCCACCGGGGGGCGGATCGTGCCAAGTCTCGCTCGATCCCAACGCGCCGCCGAACTTGGCCTGCGCGACCTTTCCCCAACCAACGCCCGGCCAGAACCTGGTGCAATTCGTCAACCAGTCCGATACGACGCTGCTTCTCGCCGCGTTCGGACCGACCGCGGTCCTGCCTCGCGAAAAAACTTGGGTACTCGATCCAGGAAAATCCCTCATCGTGGACATTCCGAAGGAGTGGAAAGATACGCGTGGCGAGGGCAAGGCGGGCCCGCGGTTCTGGGCGCGCACCGGCTGCAGGTATGACGCGAGCAAGAACATCGCCCAGTGCGAGACCGGCGACTGGGGCGGCAACTACGACGCGTTTCTGGGTACCCTCCGTCCTTTCCCAGTCGGCATCTCGCCCAACACGTTCACCGAGTGGTGTTTCAACTGCGGCAACAACTTCACGTACTGGGACGTGAGCGCCGTCGACGGCGCGGACATCTCGGTGGATATTCAGCCGCTCGGCACGTACTCGGACAAGAACCCGCTCGCGCCGGGAGACGCCTTCTGGTGCAAGTATCCGAACTCCATAACGGGAGAGGACTTGCGCGACACAATGAACTGCCCGAAGGACTATCAGCTCAAGCGCTCGCAGCTGAAGACGTATGTCGTCGGCAGCGAGGATGAGGTCATCGCCTGTTTCTCGAATTGCGGCAAGCTGAAGTATCCGCTCGAGCCGCCGCAGGACTGCACCGACCAGACCGACAGTCGCTGTTCGGCTTGGAAGCGGTATTGTTGCACCGCGGGAGCCGCAGAGTACTCGAAGATGTGCACCAGCGACGCCGATTGTTCCTTCGGCAACGGCTGCCTCGAGCTCGTCGACAGGGAAGGCCACCCCATCAAGCTGTGTCAGTGCCGCGGCTGGATCGCCAACCCGCCCTGCCCGGACAACGTCTGCACGAATCAGGACGCCGGCGTGCCTCCGTTCGGCACGTGCAGCCAGGCGGCCGGACAATTTCAATGCGTCGGCGAGGACACGATTCACCAGGTCCTGCCGCGCGCCTTCAGCTGGCCGAACGATCCGCAGACGTACGATTGCGACGCCAGCATCTACCGCGTGACTTTCGCTCCCGGTGGAACGTCCGTGCCGATCTCGAAGTCCGGGCCGATCCTCAACTGCAAGGATCTGCCCGCGCCGGCGTACGATTATGAGGGGGCGCGCAATATTTGTAGCGGTGTCGCCAACAAGGTATTCGCCGGCGCGCGACCGGCGCCGCAATCCTGGTCTTGCAAAGTCGATGGTCCCGTCGATGCCGTCCTGTGTCGATGGTGAGCGCGAAAGTCGTGAGTCATGACTGCTGACTGGTGACATGAGCGAACCGCGCTACGTCAAGGCCGTCGGCTTCGAGCGGTTCTTCAATGCCGCGGTAGGGGCACTCACGAGCTGGGGCATCAGCCTCTACGGCACGCGCATTCTCGCCGTGCGCGGCCGCAAGAGCGGTGAGTGGAGAACAGCGCCGGTCAATGTCCTGAGTTACGAGGGCCGGCGCTACCTGGTGGCGCCGCGCGGGCACACGCAGTGGGTGCGCAATCTGCGCGCGAACGATACCGGCGAGATCCGCCTCGGGCGAAAGCGCGAGACGTTTCACGCGATCGAGTTGCCCGACGATGAGAAGCCGCCGCTCCTGCGCGCCTACCTCGACAAGTGGAGATTCGAGGTGGATCGCTTCTTCGAAGGCGTCGGCGCCAACGCGAGCAACGAAGAGCTACGCAGAATCGCGCCTTCGTATCCGATCTTTCGTCTCGAGAGCTGACGCTGCGTTCAAGCTTCGGGATGATCGCGGCGGATCACGTCGCGATGCAGGAAGCGCGTCGGCCGGCCCTTGCAGTGGCCGGCGTGCGTCGTGTCGGGATTGAGCCACTCGACCAGGGCCGCATAGCCGAGCGTCTCGGAGTCGTCGCTCAGATAGTGCGGCACCACCGCCAGCACGTGAAACCCCTCGTGCAGGTGAAACGTGAGCGTGTGATCGACGACCTCGCCGTGGACGACGGCGATGACGTAGTCGATCGGGCTCATGTCGGCGGCGTGCAGGTGATAGTCGCGCAGACGCGCGCCGCCGCGCATGCGCTCGAGGCGCTTGATGCGCGTGAGTTCCTTCTGCGCCTGCGTCAGCTTGTGACCGATCCCGTGTCCCTGCATCGTCGGGTCGACGATGGCCTCGACGCCGTACAGCGTCCGCCCATTCACCGGATCGCAATTCGTCAGCATGCCGTTGGCGGTGAAGTCCTCCCAACTGTCGAACATGTCGTAGTGCTCCCAGCAGACGATCACGGAGGAACACATGCCGACGACGCGCTCGTCGGCGCCGGTGACGGCGACGAACTGGCCCTCGGCGAACATGTGCAGGTCCGATTCGAGCTGTTCGGGGTTCCACGGCGACGTCTCCGGGTAGACGCGCCGGCACAGGTCGCCGATACCGCTGAAGTCGCGGAACTGCATGTTGCGCACTCGCACTTCGTTCTGGTCCGCCATGACGACACGGTACTACGCCCTCCGGAGGGCAGTCCAGTTATCGAACCCTTCCGCCATCCGCGCTAGAGTCACGGTCTGTCGAGGAGGTTCTGCATGATCACCGGGGGATGTCTTTGCGGCACGGTGCGCTACGAGATCAACGGCAGGGTTTCGCCGATTTCGCTCTGCCATTGTTCGAAGTGCCGGCGCGCGAACGGTTCGGCCTTTCACGCCGGAGCGGCATGCCGGCAGAGCAAGTTCCGCTGGCTGCAGGGCGAGAACCTCGTGCGCCAGTATCGGTCGCCGTCGGGCTACACGACGTGCTTCTGTCCGAGCTGCGGCTCGCCGCTGCCGATGCTGATTCCGGACGGCGAGTACGCCATTCTGCCCGTGGGCACGCTCGACGGCGATCCCGGCAGTCGCGCCATCCATCACATCTTCTTCGGCTCGCGAGCGGCGTGGGACGAGATGCTCGACGACCTCCCGCACTACCACGAGCGGGCGCCCGACGAGCTCTAGGCGCGGCCTTCCACTCTGGCTCCACGACCCCGGGCCCTGCTAGCGTGCGCGTCATGAGATACCTCCACACGATGGTGCGCGTGAGCGACCTCGACGCGTCGCTCGACTTCTATTGCAACAAGCTCGGGCTGAAGGAGCTGCGGCGCGTCGACGTGCCTCCCGGCCGCTTCACCCTCGTCTTCCTCGGCGCACCGGAGAACCCCGAGTCGCAGGTGGAGCTGACCCACAACTGGGACCCCGAGAACTACACCGGCGGGCGCAACTTCGGCCACCTCGCCTACGAGGTGGAGAACATCTACGAGCGCTGCCAACACTTGATGGACGCCGGCGTCACCATCAACCGGCCGCCGCGCGACGGCCGCATGGCCTTCATCCGCTCGCCGGACGGAATCTCGATCGAGCTGCTCCAACGCGGCAACCCGCTGCCGCCGCAGGAGCCGTGGGCGTCGATGCCGAACACCGGGACCTGGTGAGGGCGACCTCGTTGGTCGGGTCCCGCCTCAGTCGTCGTTCACGATGGTGCCGACGGCGGGCCGACCTGGATGACCTCCACCGAGGCGGCCAACCGCGCGCGTGCCTCCACTCCTCGTCGAGGCTGGCCTGCAACGCCGCGAGCTCGCGCTCGCGGCTAACCAAGAGGCCCTCCGTCACACGCTGGCTCCCGCTCCCTCGTTTCAACCCGCTGCCCGGATTCGCCGCAATCCATCGCGAGAAGTGTGCGCCCCTCAACCGCGAACCTGGCTGGATCCACTCGCAATCAGCCGTCTTCAGTCGGTACGCCGTCCGCCGATCCGCCGAATTTCCGTCTGTACGTGTTCTGCCGTCCAACGCGCACGATTGACCGCCGCGTGGTGCTTCCGCTACGGAGGCGCCATGCTCTGCCCCGCCTGCGGGCATTCGATTGCGGAAGGGGCCAAGTTCTGTTCCGAGTGTGGCGCGGCGCAATCGGCACGATGCCCTGGATGCGCGAACGAGCTTCCGCTCAACGCCAAGTTCTGCCCCCAGTGCGGCGCGTCGCTCGCGCCACACGCGCCGGTGCGGGAAGGCAGGCGTGAGCCGCGCACACCCCTCGATGAAGCGGAGAGGCGCCAGCTCACCGTCCTCTTCTCCGACCTTGCCGGCTCGACCGAGCTGAGCGCGCGGCTCGACCCCGAAGACTTTCGCGACGTCGTCGCCGCCTATCACGGCGCCGCCGCGGCGGCGATCGAACGCGCCGGCGGATACGTCGCCAAGTACCTCGGCGACGGCGTCCTGGCGCTATTCGGCTACCCGCGCGCCCACGAGGACGATGCCGCGCGCGCCATTCGCGGCGGGCTCGCGATTCTGGCTGCCGTCCGCGCTCTCGAGAGCCGGCCTTCCTCGCACGGGGCTCGCCTTCCGGTGCGTATCGGCATTCACACCGGCGAGGTCGTCGTCGGCAAAGGCGGTGGCGACGACCTGGACATCTTCGGCGAGACACCCAACCTCGCGGCGCGAGTTCAGTCGGCCGCCGACGTCGACTCCATACTGGTGACCGAAGCGACGCGACGCCTCGCCGGCAACGAGTTCGTCTTCGAGTCGCGCGGCAGCCAGAGCTTCAAGGGCATCCGCGACGCGGTTGCTCTCCATCGCGTCGAGCGCTGGAGCCTCGCGAGCGAGAGGCTCGATTCCGCACCCGACGTCGACGGCGGTGCGTTCGTCGGCCGCGAGCGCGAGCGCGCCGCGTTGCGCGATTGCTGGCGCGAGGCCGTCGCCGGACGCGGGCGAACCGTGATTCTGCGCGGCGAACCGGGCATCGGCAAGTCACGCTTCCTCCAAGCCCTGCACGACGATTGCGGTGCCGAAGTTCGCTGGCTGGAGTGTCACGGATCAGCGCACCATCAAAACACCGACCTACACCCGTTGCGCGAGCTGCTCGCCGCCGAGGCCGCCGCCAGCGATCGGTCTGCCAAGGCCCTCCCCGACGGTCTGCGCGCCACGCTCGCCGACGCCGTGCTCGAGTCGCTCCTCGGAGTGGAGAGCGGCGAACGGGCCGCCGGACGCACGCAGAACCCGGAGCGCTACCGCCAGCAGACGCTTACGACTCTGGCGGATTGGGCGATCGGCCTGGCGCGAGCGCACCCGACGGTACTGGCGATGGAGGACCTCCACTGGATGGACTCCTCCACCCTCGACTTCATCCGCCTCCTCGCCGAGCGCGGGCGAGACGCCGCGCTTCTCCTCGCTCTCACCACGCGCGAGACGGCGATGCAGCCGCAGTTGGGCGGACTGGAGGCTCAGATCTTCGATCTCGAGCCGCTCAGCGAGGGCGATGCGCGCACGATCGTGCGCCAGTGCGCCGGCACAGCGCCCCTGTCACAGAAGGCGATCGAGCAGATTCTCCAGCGCGGCGACGGCATTCCCCTCTTCGTCGAAGAGCTGACGCGGTTCTTCGCCGCCGCCGGGGAATCCGCCGCCGCCTCCGCTCAGGCGATTCCGACCAGCCTGAAGAGCCTGCTGATGCACCGCATCGATCGGCTCGGCGCGTCGAAATCCGTCGCCCAATTCGGCGCCGTGCTCGGACGCACGTTTCCGTATCCTCTCCTGCGCGCGGTTTCGGATCTGCCGGACGCCACCCTGGCAACGGCGCTGGCGGAGCTCGAGGACGCGGGGATTCTCGTCCGCAGCGGAACCGCCGAGACGAGGCACTACGCTTTTCGTCACGCGCTGGTCTGCGACGCCGCGTACGAGCTGCTGTTGCGCAGCGCCCGAAAGCGCCTGCATGCCGACGTGGCCGCAGCGCTGGTGCAGCAGTTCGCCGATGAAGCCACCCGCCACCCCGAGGTCGTCGCCCATCACTACGCTCTGGCCCAGGACCACGCCGCCGCCGTGCGCTACTGGCGCCGCGCCGCACGCGGCGGCATGGCGCGCGGCGCCTACGTCGAGGCGCTGGTGCACCTCCGCAGCGCCCTGCACGCGGTCACCAAGCTCGGCGACGCCGCACCAGCGGAGGACGCTCTGTCGTTGAATCTGCTGCTCGGACAGGCTCTCTCGGCAACCCACGGCCAGACGCATCACGAGACGCGAGGCGCCTTCGAACGCGCGCGCGAGCTGTGCGTACAACTCGCCGATTCGGCGCACTTGATCCGCGTGCTCACCGGCATCTACGAGGTCGCCGTCTCGCAGGGGGCGATGGATACGGCGCGCGAAGTCGCCTCGCAGATGCGCGATCTCGGCATTCGCAACCGCGACGCCACTCTGCTCACCTCGGCCCACACCGCCACCGGCATGACCGCCTTAGCCGGCGGCGACTTCGCCGCTGCACGCGAAGAGTTCGAGCAGGTGGTGATCCACCACGAGCCACGGTTGCGCCGCCGCGACTTCATGACCGGCTTCACCGCGCGCAGCTATCGGCCCATTCTGACCTGGATCCTGGGCGAGCCCGACAAGGCGCTGCGGCAATGCGACGACGAGCTCGAGCTGGCCGTAGCGGTCGACAACCCCTTTGCGCTGGTCCTCGTCCTCAACGGCGTTGGCCTCATCCACGCATTCCGCGGCGACACGCGAGCACTGATCGAGACAGCGACGCGGCTCGACTCGCTTGCGCGCGAGAACGGCTATGTCCTCTTCCAACACAGTGCCGCCTGCCTGAACGCGATCGGACGCTTGCGAGGCGGCGACCGCGAGGGCCTAGCCGCATTGCGCGCGGCGATCCAGGGCATCACCGACACCGGACAAGCGTCGTGGTCGACGATCTTCCTCCCCTTCTTGGCGGAGGGCCTCGGCGATGCCAACGAGTGGCGCGAGCTGCTGTCGTTGGTCGAGCGCGCGCTCGCCGACGACGAGGAGCGCGGGCACGGCCTCTGTACAGCGGAGTTTCTGCGCCTGCGAGCGCACGCCATGGCTCTGCGGGGAGACTCGCGCGACGCCGTCGTCGCCGCCTTCTCCACTGCCATCGACACCGCTCGCGCGACCGGCGCGCGTGCCTTCGCCCTGCGCAGCGCGACGTCGCTCAGTCGCTTTCTGCGCCAACGCGGCGAATACGACGGCTCGCGCGATACGCTGGTCGAAGCGCTCGCGGGCTGGACCGAGGGCGGCGATACGGTGGACCTGCAACGCGCCCGGGCACTGCGCGACGAGCTCGACGCTGCGCCAATGCGGCTTCACCAGGGAGGAGGAGACCGATGAATTCCGGGCGATGGAACGACGCCATGCTCGACGAGATGCGCCAGCGTGGCGACGACGAAGCCGACGCCGTCATCGCCGAGGTCTTCGCCGACGGCGACCTCGCCGCCGTCCAGAAGGTGCTCAACACGCTGGTGCTGAACGACGAGCCGCCACCAGGAAGCCTGCCCGCCGTGGTGCGCGAGTACAGCCAGCACGGTTTCAAGATCGACCCGAACGACTTGCCGCGTGCGACTCGGGGCGAGGACCTGTTCGCCGAGCACGGCCCGGAGATGTTGATGATCCTCCTCTTCTATTCGTTGCCGTCGTCGTACGCCGGGCGCAACGGCGTACAGGTTCTCTATCGCACCGCGTACCTGACGAAGAAGCCGAGGCGGCGCATGGTCGAGACTTGCCAGATGATCATCGACGTGATGGCACCTGGCGGTCTCGCCGCAGGCGGGCGCGGCGTGCGCTCGGCGCAGAAGGTGCGGCTGATGCACGCCGCCATTCGTCATCTGTTGCTGAATGACCCGAACCATCCGTGGGACACGAAGACCCTCGGCGTGCCCATCAATCAGGAGGACCTCGCCGGCACCTTGACGCCGTTCTCGTGGGCGATCATCGATGGTCTGCACAAGCTCGGCGTTGAGCCCGGCAAGGAAGCGGAGGAAGCCTATCTCGATGCGTGGCGCGTCGTCGGCAGGATCATGGGTATCAGTCCCCTTCTGTTGCCGGCCAACATGGACGAGGCGTTCGAGCTCGGCCAGCTCATCTTCAACCGGCAGTGTAAGGAGTCGGCCGAAGGACGCGCGATGACGGCAGCCCTGCTCGAAGCGGTGGAAGAGAATCTGCCGTCGATCTTCCACGGGGTGCCGGCGAGCATGGTCCGCTTCTTTCTTCGCTCCGACGTCTGCGACTGGCTCGACGTGCCGCACCACCCGCTCGAGGAACATCTGGTGCGCATCGGCGCGCGACTCACCGGCGAGCTCGACAAATTGCTGCTCGCCTCACAGCGCCGCGCCGCCTTCTTGCGTCTGTTCAGCATGCAAGTGATCCAATGGCTGATCAATGTCGATCGCGGCGGCAAGCGCGTCAAATTCCACATTCCGTCATCGATCCATGAGCGCTGGCACGGACCGATCCACGGACACGAGCCGACATTCTGGCATCAGCTCAAGAGCTGGATCGCGAGCGAGCTCTGAACCTCTCCCCTTCGACAAGAGGTGCGACATGACGTCGCGGCACTTCGTGATGTTGGCGCTGGTCCTGGGGACGATCGCGGCAATCCTGGAAGCGTACGTCGACGGCGGCTGGATCGCCGCCACGGCGGTCACCGCCCTGCTCAACGTGAGCTGGCTCTACTACAGCATCGCGTTCGGAAACCGATACATGTTGGCCCTGTGGTTCTTCGGCGTGGTGGCGGGTTTTGTCGAGCTCTGGAGCGACTGCGCCGCGGTCGAGCGCAATATCCTGGTCTACGATCACGGCGGCCCGTTCATCGCCTGCTCGCCCGTCTACATGCCCTTCGGTTGGGCGACGGAGCTCGCCGAGCTCGGTTTCATCGCGCGCGTCCTGCTGCATCACGTCGGCCTCTCGGTGCCGATTGCAATGCTGGCGACAGCAACGTTCGGCGCCTTGCAGATGCCGCTCGGCGAGTACCTCGCGCGGTCGTCCGGCCTTTGGTACTACCAGAACGTGCCGATGCTGTTCGGCGTCGTACCCTATCTCGTCATCTCTTCGGAGTTTCTCATCGCGGCGCCCCTGCCGCTCATCGCCCGCTTCCTGCATCGCACCAAAGAAGTCGACGACACGATCACGCTCTGGTGGACCATCCCCCTCGGCTTGCTCTTTGGCCTCTGGATCCGCATCGCGGCGCAAATCAGCCTGGAGCTCTTCGGGACACGAACATGAGTCGATGAGTCACGACTCGTGACTAGGTCACAAGTCATGAGGTCATGGGCGATGAGTCTCGCTGCCCTGCTTTCCGCTGGCGCAGCATGACGATGTAAACAGAGTCGAGCAGGAAGACGAACACGCCGAGCGTCTGGGCGAAGCGGCTGTCGGGATACTTGAGGAAGACGAAAACCGTCACCAGCGCCGTACCGAGCATCTTGGTCCACGCCACCCCGGTGGAGAATTGCGAGATGTCGTCGAGAGTCAGCAACAATGCCAAGTACAGACCCGAGTCGACGACGTTGCAGATGTACGCCGAGTTGCTGCCGAGCGGCAGATCGTATCCCTGCACTCCGAAGAAGTAGTAGGCCGGCACCCAGGCGACGAGCGCCAGCGCAAACGCCGGGCGAAACGCTCGGCGACCGCGCGGGGTAATGAACTGATGCGACCCATAACGCCACACGCCGTAGGTGATGAAGGCGTCGAGCGCCCAGCCGCCACGATAGATCCATTGCAGAAGCGAGCCCATCGGCACCGTGAAGAACCAGCCCCAGACGAATTCCCAGGTGACGTTGGCAGCCACGGCAAAGGCGGGGATCTCGACGAAGCGCTTGCGCACGATGTTGACGACGACGATGACGTAGGCGACGCCCCAGAGAACGAAGCCGCCCACATAGAGCCAGAGCTCGAGTGAAGTGTAGCCGTCGGTGTCGACGAACGATTGCGACATCTTCCTCCGCAGCGCCGACTCCGGCGCCCCCCGCGCGGCCCAGTAGCCCTCGCCCTCGGACAATACAAGTGAACCTTCCTCGGCTGGCGTGACCGGCGGCGCGTCGCTATCTAGACGATCGGCGATGAAGCTCTACTGGCACCCGTTTTCGATCATGCCCTGGCGCGTCCGCATCGCGCTGCACGAGAAGTCGATCGCCTACGAGGAGGTGAGGGTCGACGTGTATACCTCGGCGCAGCGCAGTGCGGAGTTCCTGCGGCTCAATCCCTTCGGGCAAATCCCGGTGCTCGAAGATGGTGACCTGGTAATCGCCGAGTCGATCGCGATCCTCGAGTATCTGGAGGAACGCTATCCCTCGCCGCGGCTGATGCCGCTCGACGCCTGCGTGCGCGCGACCGTCCGCCAGTTCATGTGCTGGGGCACGGACTACTGGCCGCCGGCGTGGAAGAAGTGGATCGCGCCCCGGCTTCCGGGTGGTGCGACGTGGACGGACGAATCGGTGCGCGAGGGACGACGCGAGATCGCCGCCCACCTCGATGTGCTCGAGTCGCGCCTCGTCGGGCGCGAGTGGGTGGTGGACGAGTACTCGCTTGCCGACATCTGCTACACCCCGCTCGTGCTCGTCCTCGATCGCGTCGACCTGGGCGAGGAAGTGAGCACGCGGCCCGCCGTTGCGGCCTGGATCGAGCGCCTGCGGCAGCGCCCGTCCGTGCGCGCCACAATGATGCCGGTGCTCTGAAAACGGGCGGAAGGCGCCACCTGCCGAGCGCGCAGAACCTCCCTACAGCGGCACTGTCGCGCCGTCCGCCGTCCGCTTCAGCAAGAGGGGTCTGGCCCCTAGCCCCGTCGGCTTGCTAAATCACCACCCCATGACCGCGCCGAAGGCCGCCGATCACGTCGCCACCCTGTTGGTCTCGTGCCCCGATCGGCGCGGACTCGTGGCCGCCCTGGCCCAGCTGCTCTACGGCCACGGCGCCAACATCCTCGCCGCGGCGCAGCACACCGACGCCGAGGCGAAACAGTTCTTCCAGCGCATCCACTTCGATCTGAGCGAGATCCACACCGACCGCGTCGCGCTCGAGAAAGCCGTCGCCGAAGTGGCGCAGCGCTTCGACATGAAGTGGTCGATCCACTACGGCAGCGAGCGCAAGCGCATGGCGATCTTCGTCTCGGGATACGACCACTGCCTTTACGACCTGCTCCTGCGCCACCGCGCCGGCGAGCTCTTCTGCGACATCCCCGTCATCGTCAGCAATCATCCCGAGCTCGCAGGGGTGGCAAATTGGTTCGGCGTCGACTACCGCGTGTTCGCCATCGACAAGCAGAACAAGCGCGAGCAGGAGGAACGCGAGGTGGCGCTGCTCGAAGAGCTGCGCATCGATCTCGTGGTGCTGGCGCGTTACATGCAAATTCTCAGCGGCGAGTTCATCGCGCGCTTCCCGTCGCGCATCATCAACATCCACCACTCCTTCCTGCCCGCCTTCGTCGGCGGCAAGCCGTATCACCAGGCATACGAGCGCGGCGTCAAGTTGATCGGCGCGACGGCGCACTACGCGACGACCGATCTCGACGAAGGCCCGATCATCGAGCAGGACGTGATTCGCACCTCCCACAGCGACTCGCCCGACGATCTCGTGCGCAAGGGGCGCGACGTCGAGCGCAATGTTCTCTCGCGCGCCGTGCGCTGGCATCTCGACGACCGCGTCCTCGTCTACGGGAACAAGACGGTCGTGTTTGACTAGGCACGGCGACTTGGAGGATACGAACCTGGGCCGATCGGGGGGGTTCCCTGGAACACTTGTGTTCGGTCTCACCGGGTCGGATCATCGCCATTGTAGCGACAGCTTTCATCTCCGCCACCGCGCCGCGCTTCGCGAGCGCCACCACGCCGACACCGACACATCCGCCGCAACACTCGTTCGGCATCGGCAACGCCTTTCCCAAACCGACCGGGCAAGAGGAGGTGGGCTTTTTTCTGTCTGGCGGATTCGACGATCTGAGTCGCATCGCGCAGCGACTTCCCTTCCCTGCGGGCGCGCCGATCGCCGCGCGCGACGACGGTACGCCTGATTGTGAGTTCGAGCCGGGACGCGCCGGCGAGTTCGAGTTTCTCCCCGCCGACTGCGAGGGGTCCGCATGCATCGAAGTGCTCGCCTCCGTCGTCGCCAACGGAGGCCCGATCACGGACGGCATGCTCTTCACCTGCGTCTACGATGTCCACTCGCCAGAGCTGTTCCCGAACGGCTGCCACGTGCCGATCGAGTGCGGCACCACGACGGCCACCGACAGCCTCGGTGAGCCTCTGCCGCTCCTCTGTCAAGCGGGCTTCATCCTGTCTGAGTTTCCGCGTCCGCAAATCACCTTCGAGGCGAGCGTCGAGCCGACGATGCCGAAGGTCGGCGAGTTGGTGCACATTACGATGACGCCCTCGAACCCGAGCGGCCTCTTCGTCGGCGAGGTACACGCGAGCGTGCGCGGCACCTTTGCCCACTACTTCGAGCCGGACGAGCAGACCATAACGACGCCGTCGCTCTCGCCGGTGACCTTCGAGCTCACAGCCCAGAGCGCCGTCCTCGCCGTCTTCTACTTCGATCTGTCCTTCATCGGTCACCATGGCTGTCCCGGCAATGAGTTCGACGCGCCCGACGTGGCGGTATCCAGGGCGTACACGCTCGACATCGGCGCCGCCGGTACGCCGACGCCGACGAGCACGCCCGCAGGAACCGTCACCGCGACGGACACGCCAACCGCGACGCCGCCTTCCAACGAGTCACCGCCGCCGACGGACACAGCGCCACCGGCCAGCGTGACGAATACACCTATTCCGACCTCGACCCTTACGCCGTTTCCCACCTCGACCCATATCGAAGCGACACCCGTGCCGACGCGAACGCGGACTCCGACTCTCCGAGCCACCGTCATCGTGCCGGCGTCGACACTCACGCCGACGCAGGCGGCCACGGCGACGCCGACGGGCGGGATCCTCAGCGGCGGTTGCGACACCTCGACGCACTCCTCACCCGCCGCGGCGCTCATCGGCCTCGCGGTGCTCGCGCTTGCCGCCCGCAGGCGCGCGTCGTAGGGTCGCGTCGACTTCGATTCGAGGAGCGAGGCCGTGTCGGGCGAGAAAAGTCGAACCTACGAGAGTCTGCGCACGCGCATTGAGGACGGCGTCTTCGTCATCACGCTG
>Ga0187894_10002702_pt1 | contig 20871 bp, 15 predicted proteins | sample GBC1701081metaG_FD_136650 | JGI IMG/M metagenome (GOLD analysis project Ga0187894, IMG submission 136650) | White microbial mat communities from a lava cave in the Kipuka Kanohina Cave System on the Island of Hawaii, USA - GBC170108-1 metaG ...
AATCGCGCTCAATTCGGGCGCATCGTTGACCCTGAGACCAACGAAGTTATAGACGATGCCATCGTCACATGGTTTCAAGCGCCGCATTCCTACACCGGCGAAGATGTGGTTGAATTCAGTTGTCACGGCAGCCCCGTCGTTCTCACTCGCGTTTTGGAACTGGCAATCGCTGGCGGGGCGCGGATAGCCGAACCGGGCGAGTTTACCTTTCGCGCCTTTCTCCATCGCAAAATTGATCTGGCGCAGGCGCAAGCCGTCCGCGATATTATTAACGCCCAGACCGCGTATCAAGCACGGCTCGCCACTCGTCAACTGGAAGGCGCATTCTCCAAACAACTGACGCCACTCAAACAGACGCTCATCGAAATCATCGTCCATCTGGAATCAACTGTCGAATTTGTAGAAGACGATATTTCACCGGAAAACCTCGCCCATCTGCTCCTGCAACTCGAAGGTATACTCGCTGAATTGCAACGTCTGGTTTCGACCTTCTCTTTCGGGCGATTTGTGAAAGAAGGCTTCGACCTCGCTATCGTTGGTCGCCCGAACGTCGGCAAATCTTCGGTCTTTAATCAACTGATTGGCGCAGAGCGAGCGATTGTCACGGCGATACCGGGAACCACAAGAGATACATTGTACGAAAGCGCATCAATTTCGGGCGTACCGGTGCGCTTGATTGATACGGCAGGAATCCGCGAAACCGACGATATAGTTGAAAACATGGGAATCACCCGCAGCCGGTCAGCGATTGCCGATGCCGATGTTGTGCTGTTGGTGCTGGATAACTCGGAAGAGTTGAGCGAGGATGACCGCCGCTTGCTTGCCGAAGTGCCTGCTGAAAGCCGTATCATCGCCTTGAATAAAACCGATATTGCGGCAAAGCTAATAGAAAATCAGGCTGATGAAGACCTCAATGATGCCGTAAGTATTTCGGCGCTTACCGGCAACGGTCTGGATGAATTGCGCCAGCAAATCTTCAAACACCTTTCCGGCGATGCGGCAATCGAACGCGATGATCTTCTGGTCACTGATGCGCGACAACAGCAAGCCATCCGCACGGCGCTTATTGAACTGACCAAAGCCCGCGATTTAATTGTCATAGGGGAACTGGAAGAAATCATCCTGCTCAAACTGCACGGCGGACTGACGGCGCTCGGACAAATCACCGGCGAAACCCTGATGGACGATATACTCGGACAGATTTTCTCAACCTTCTGCATCGGTAAATAAGCAGTAAGCCTTTGATGGTGAAGAAAAAGGCGGTCGCAACCCGTCATATAGCATCGCCGTACTTCTTGCCGCCTTACCGAAGCGGCAACTTTTTGTTATCGTTCTGTCTGTAGTTCAAAATGATTTTCTATCCTTTTTTTGTATGCCAGAAAACCAGGAATTGACAAGAACTTTGTGGCTGGCGGCTGACAAATTGCGTAGCAATATGGATGCTGCTGAATATAAGCACGTCGTTTTAGGATTGATTTTTCTCAAGTATATTTCCGATGCCTTTGATGAGCTTTACACAAAGTTGAAAGCAGAAGAGGCAGAAACCGGAGCAGACCCGGAAGACAAAGACGAATATATCGCCGAACGAGTCTTTTATGTGCCGCCGCAAGCGCGTTGGAAATGGCTGCAAGGCAGAGCGAAACTGCCAACCATTGGCAAAGATATTGATGATGCGATGGATGCCATTGAGAAAGATAATCCATCTCTCAAAGGTGTATTGTCGAAAGACTACGCCCGTCCCGCTCTTGACAAACAGCGGCTTGGCGAACTGATTGACCTTATTGGCTCGATTTCATTAAGCAAAAACGGCAACGGCAAATCGAGAGACCTGCTCGGTTTTGTCTTTGAATACTTTTTAGGGCAATTCGCCGATGCCGAAGGCAAAAAAGGCGGGCAGTTTTACACGCCGCAAAGTATCGTCAAACTCCTTGTTGAAATGCTCGCGCCGGAATCAGAGCGCCGGTTTTATGACGGCTGTTGCGGCAGCGGCGGAATGTTTGTGCAGAGCGAAACCTTTATCGAGATGCACGAACACCGGCGCGGTAAAATTTCCATTTTCGGGCAGGAATCGAATCCGACAACCTATCGGCTGGCGAAGATGAATCTGGCGATTCGCGGCATTGAGGCGAAGATTGAACTTGGCGACACTTTCCGTAATGATAAATTTCCTGAACTCAAAGTTGATTACGTTCTGGCAAATCCGCCGTTCAATGACAGCGATTATTACCGCGCTGAAAATGACGAACGCTGGAAATATGGCATCCCGCCAGCCGGAAACGCCAACTATGCATGGCTGCAACATTTCATCAGCAAACTTGCGCCAAGTGGTACGGCTGGCATTGTGCTTTCAAACGGTAGTATGTCGAGCGATATAGCAACCGAAGGACAAATCCGGCGTGAGTTAATTGAAAAAGATTTGGTTGATTGCATGGTTGCCCTGCCCGCACAGCTTTTCTATAACACACAGATTCCTGCTTGTCTGTGGTTTCTGGCGCGAAATAAAACTAATGGCAAGTTTCGCAATCGCAGTCACGAAATTCTTTTCATAGATGCCCGCGAACTCGGCAGCATGATTAGTCGTCGCCAGAAAGAATTGACCGATGCGGATTTAGCGAAAATTGCCGATGCGTATCATCGCTGGCGTAGTAAAGAGCCTGCCCAAGCCTATAAAGACGAAGCGGGCTTTTGCAAAGCGGTCAACATTCATGAAATTCGCAAAAACAATTTTATTCTTACACCCGGCAGATACATTGATTTCAGAGAGCAGGAAGAGGACGGCGAAGCCTTTGACGAAAAGATGCAGCGTTTAACGGCAACCTTGAAAGAACAGATGACGAAAGCCGCAACGCTGGATGAACAAATCAAAGAGAACTTAGCGAAGATTGGCTTTGATTTGTAAGCCACTGGAGAACCTGAATGAGCAAACAGGAAGCCTTAATACCGATTGAGCGAATCGAACAAAAGATTTATTTCATTCGCGGTGAAAAAGTGATGTTAGACAAAGACCTTGCCGAATTGTATGGTGTGACAACGAGAGTGTTTAATCAGGCAATTAAACGTAATCTAAAACGCTTTCCTGAAGACTTCATGTTTCAATTGACCAAAGAGGAATATGAAGCTTTGAGATTCCAAATTGGCACCTCAAACGATAAATCTTTGAGATCACAAATTGTGACCTCAAAGACCGGACGCGGTGGCAGACGTTACTTGCCTTACGTCTTTACGGAACATGGCGCGATGATGGCGGCAAACATTCTGAATAGCGAAAGAGCCATCGAAGCGAGCGTTCAGGTTGTCCGCGCTTTTGTTAAACTCCGGCAACTGCTTGCCTCAAATGTCGAATTGGCGAAAAAACTTGAAGCGATGGAGAAGAAATACGACGCGCAATTTAAGGTTGTCTTTGATGCCATCAGAAAATTGATGCTGCCGCCTGCTGTGTCGAAACGCTCCATTGGCTTTATCGAAAAGAAGAAAAATCAATAACTACAGCAGATGTGAAAAATCTATTTTATGAGCTATAGGATCAAAACTTTAATTGTATTCGATACCAATTCGTTGCGTGATACAAAGGGAAGCGGAGACGTTGTGTATAACTCATTTTCTTTCGGCAGCCCGTATATTAAGGTTGAGCAATTCATTAAAGAAAACAAACTGGGAGAGGATGTGGCTCTGGCGGTTCCTGAAATGGTGATTGCAGAACTAAAGCAGCAAAAACAACGCAGCTATCAGAAGGATATTCAAGACCTCAAAAAGATTGTTAGCCGACTGAAAGGCTTGCCGCATATCAACGCATATGAACTGAAAATCCCTGATGATAATTTCAATTGTGCCGAGTTCATCGAAAATGAAGCGCATAGATACATAACAGACAATGGCATCAATGCTGCTTGATTTGAGAGAAGAATATGCGCCCTCCATGCTGAAAAATATGCTGGCAAAAGTGGTTGGACATGAAAACGGCAAATCACCATTTGCGCGTTCGGGAAAATTCAACGATGCTGGATTCAAAGACAGCGTAATATGGGAAACGCTGATGCACTTTGAAAAGGTGCAGGAGTTCGACAAGATTATCTTCCTGACCAAAGATGGCGACTATAAAGATAACTGCGTTGTGGATTTCAAAGACAAATGGGAGCGGCACATTGACATTTCCAAAGATGAAAACCTCGTCATTGCTGAACTACAAAAGGATTATGGCAATTACATTGAGCATCGAAAGGTCTATGAATACGCGCAGAAAGATTATTTTGATGATTACCTGCGCGACTTGCTCACACCTGCGACTTATATTGAAGTTGACGGCGAAAGTTTGAAGATCGAAAACTACACTATCAAAAATCATTGCATTAGAGTCGAGACTATAGCAGATGAAGAAGGCGATTTCATCAGTCCGGTGATTCAATCTGAGGTTATAATTCACACCACGCGCAACGGCGAGAAAACCGAAATTCCTGTCTTGGCTAGAACTGCTTTGACGGATGCAGGATACATGGAAATCGAAGAAACTACATTTGAACCAACTATTAGCTAGAAAAACTATGAAACTTGTGCAGACTGAAATTGGCGAAATGCCTGCTCATTGGGATCGAAAACCCCTTACGAATCTTCTATCTTTCATCGTGGACAATCGCGGCAAAACTGCTCCAACGTCTGACATAGGGATTCCTTTGATAGCTACAAACTGTATCAAAGAATTTGGACTATATCCTGTTAAAGAAAAAGTGAGATACATAAGCCCTGAAACATATCATACTTGGTTCAGGGCTCATCCATTTCCTAATGACATTATTTTCGTGAATAAGGGGACACCAGGACAAGTTTGTTTAGTTCCAGACCCGGTTGATTTTTGTATTGCTCAGGACATGGTTGCTATTCGGGCAGATGAAAGCAAGATTGATTGGAAGTTTTTGTTTGCCTATTTGCGGTCAAATAACTTTAAGAAGCAAGTCCAGGGTTTGAATGTGGGAACAACAATTCCGCATTTGAAGAAAACCGTCTTTAAGCAACTTCAAATTCCAATTCCATCAACAGAGGAGCAAAAAATTATTGGAGAAAATTATTATAAACTCTCCTCTAAAATCGAACTCAATCTGCAAATGAACACGACGCTGGAACAAATCGCCCAAGCTATCTTTAAGCGGTGGTTTGTTGATTTTCAGTTTCCGGGATTCGACGGCGAACTCATAGACGGTCTGCCGAAAGGGTGGCGAATGGGCAAAGTAAAAGATGTTTGTAATGTTAATAACAACACTCTGAGTGTGAAAGACGATTTAGAAGAAATAAGGTACATTGAAATTTCAGAAGTGTCTCAAGGCATAGTAAATAACATCTCAAGCTATAAGAGAGGAGAAGAGCCAAGCCGCGCCAAACGAAAACTTGTACACGGCGATGTAGTTATTTCTACAGTTAGACCTGATAGAGGTTCGTATTTTTTGGCTTTTCATCCTGAAAAAAACTTAATTGCATCAACAGGCTTTGCTGTGTTTACAGCAACGATTGTTCCATTTTCATTTTTGTATATTTTCTTAACAGACCCAGAACAACTCAATTACTATGGAAGAGTGGCAGATGGTGGCGCTTATCCGGCAATAAATCCATCCGTCATAATGGATTTAGACATGGTAATCCCTTCTAATGAAGTTCTAATCTCATTTCATGAGATTGCTGAAAAGTTATTTGAAAGAATTAGTGGCAATTTTGCTGAGATAAAAACTCTAACTCAACTGCGCGACGGGTTGTTGCCGAAGTTGATGAGCGGAAAGCTGCGAGTGAAGAGTGAAGAGTGAAAAACGAAAAGTGAAGAGGGAGACATGGGAAAATCTATTCTGAAGGATAAAAGCTATGGGTTTGCCATTAGGATTGTTAAGCTATATCAGTTTTTGTGTAGCGAGAAGAAAGAGTTCGTTTTAAGCAAACAACTTCTCCGTTCAGGCACAGCCGTTGGCGCACTGGTCAGAGAAGCAGAGTTTGGGCAATCGAAAGCTGATTTTATCAGCAAAATGAGCATTGCTCTCAAAGAAGCCAATGAAACGCAATACTGGATTGAACTGCTGAAAGATACCGGATATCTGAACGAGAAAATGTTTCAAAGCATCGTTGATGATTGCACTGAACTACTCAAACTATTGGTCGCAACCGTCAAAACTGCAAAACAGTGAATAGTGAATAGTGAATAACTAAAAGTGAGGGATGCCCGGATTTTCACTATTCACTATTCACTATTCACTATTCACTATTTACTATTCACTATTTACTATTCACTATTTACTATTCACTATTCACTGTTCGTTTTTCACTAGCTAATGAATGTTATCACTGAAAATGAAATTGAGTTGATTGCTCTCGGTTACTTCGAGCAGTTGGGCTACACCGTTTTGAGTGGGCTTGACATCGCGCCGGATGGCGAACATCCCGAACGCAAGAGCTATGCGGATGTTGTCTTAATCACTCGGCTGCGGGATGCCATTGATAAACTCAATCCGAATGTGCCTTATGAGGGGCGCGAAGAGGCGTTGAAGAAGGTCTTACGCACCGACAGCCCGAATCTGCTTATCAATAATGAAACCTTTCACTGCCACCTGACCGAAGGCGTTGATATTGAATACCGCACTGATGAAGGCATCCGCGGCGATAAAGTCAATCTCATTGATTTCGCCAATCCAGAGCGCAACGAATTTCTGGCAATCAATCAATTTACGGTCATTGAAGGAAACCATAATCGCCGCCCCGACATTGTGTTGTTCATCAACGGCTTGCCACTTACGGTTATTGAATTGAAGAATGCTGCCGACGAAAACGCTACGGTGTTGATGGCATTCAATCAACTGCAAACCTACAAGCTGCAAATCCCTTCGCTTTTTGTCTATAACGCTTTGCTGATTGTCTCGGATGGTTGGGAAGCAAAATGCGGCACACTGACAAGCGAATGGAGCCGCTTTATGACGTGGAAGACGATGGATGGCGAGACGCTGGCGGACAACTTCACGCCGCAAATGGAAGTGATGGCAAAGGGGATGCTGCGGCGCGAAACCTTGCTTGATTTGATTCGTCATTTCATCGTCTTTGAAAAGAATCAGGAGAAGACCGCGAAAAAACTTGCCGCTTACCATCAATACTATGCCGTGAACAAAGCTCTGGCTACGACGCGCAAGGCTGCCGATGAAAACGGCGACCGGCGAGCGGGTGTGATCTGGCATACACAGGGAAGCGGCAAAAGCCTTTCAATGGTCTTCTACACCGGAAAGCTGGTTCTGGCTCTTGATAATCCGACAATCGTTGTCTTAACTGACCGCAATGATTTAGACGACCAGCTATTTGAAACCTTCGCCGCCTGCCAGCAATTACTAAGACAAAGCCCGGTGCAGGCAGAGGACAGGAGGCATTTGCGAAAACTGCTCTCTGTCGCTTCGGGCGGCATTGTCTTTTCGACAATTCAGAAGTTTCTGCCGCTCACGGCTACAGGCGCACTCGAAGGCGTTAATGAACCGTTGAGCCAAAGGCGCAACATCATTGTTATTGCCGATGAAGCCCATCGCAGCCAGTATGATTTCATTGATGGCTTTGCAAAACATTTACACGATGCTTTGCCGCAAGCTTCTTTTATCGGCTTTACGGGAACGCCGATTGAAACCAACGATAAAAATACCAAAGCAGTCTTTGGTGACTATATAGACATCTACGACATTCAACAAGCTGTCATTGATAAAGCAACAGTGCCGATTTATTACGAAAATCGCGTTGCAAAAATTCATTTAGCTGAAGATGAAAAGGTGATTCTGGATGAGCAGTTTGAGGAAATCACTGAGAGCCAGGAACTCACAGAACGCCAGAAACTCAAATCTAAATGGGCAAGGCAGGAAGCGATTGTTGGCAACGAACATCGTTTGATGAAAATTGCCGAAGATATTGTGAATCACTTTGAGCAGCGAATTTCTGTGCTTGATGGCAAAGCCATGATTGTCTGCATGAGTCGCCGCATCTGCGTTGATCTGTACAGTGCTATTATCAAGTTGCGCCCCAACTGGCACAATGCAGAAGACGACAAAGGCTATATCAAAGTGATTATGACGGGAAATGCCAGTGATCCCCTCGACTGGCAACCGCACATCCGCAACAAACCGCGCCGCAAGGCAATTGGCGAAAGACTGAAAGACCCGAAAGACGAATTAAAGATAGCCATTGTGCGCGATATGTGGCTGACCGGGTTTGATGTTCCCTGTCTGCATACGATTTATGTTGATAAGCTGATGCGGGCACACAATCTGATGCAGGCAATCGCTCGCGTCAATCGTGTCTTTACAGAAGATAAACAAGGCGGTTTGATTGTTGATTATTTAGGAATAGCGCAAGACTTGAAATATGCGCTTGCTGAATATATAGCCAGTGGTGGGCAAGGTAAGCCAACACTCGATCAGGAATTAGCTGTTGCCAAGATGCTTGAGTATTACGAAGCCGTTGAATGGCAGTTAAGACATTTTGACTGGCGGAAATTCTTTACCCTATCATCAGCAGACAAACTGAAATACATCCCGTTGATTGTGGATTATATTTTAAGCCGGGAAAACGGCGAGAATGCCTTTATTGACAATACTAAAAACTTACTCAAAGCATTTGCTATCTCAGTTCCACACGAAAAGGCTATGGCGATTCGTGATGATGTGGCTTTGTTTCAGGCAATAAAAACCAGGCTTGTCAAAATTACGGAACGCACAGAAGGTAGCAAAACGAATGTTGAAATTGAGACAGCAATTAAACAAATTATTTCAGAAGCAATTACTTCCGATGATGTTATAGATGTTTTTGATGCTGCCGGAATTAAAAAGCCCAACATCGAAATACTTGATGAAGCGTTTTTGAAAGAAATCCAAAATATGCCGCAAAAGAATTTGGCGGTGGAACTTTTGAAAAAGCTTTTGAAAGATGAAATCAGGCAGCGCAGCAAAGTAAATTTAGTGCAGAGCAAAACTTTCTCTGATTTACTGGAAGAGGCGATTAAGCGTTATCACAATGGAATAATTGATACGGTAGAGTTTCTCGAACAGGTCTTGATCCCGCTGGCAAAAGAGATCAAAGAAGCAGACCGACGCGGCGAAATTCTCCATCTTGATTATCGAGAACTAGCCTTTTACGACGCGCTTGAAACGAACAATAGCGCCGTCAAAATACTTGGTGATGAAACCTTGCGAGCCATTGCCAGAGAACTTTTGCAAAGCGTTCGCAACAGCGCCACCATTGATTGGACAATCAAAGAGAGCGTACAAGCTACGTTGCGTCGTAACATCAGACGGATTTTGCGGAAGCATGGCTACCCACCTGACTTGCAGGAGAAGGCAGTACAAACTGTGATTGACCAGGCAAAACTCCTCGCTGAAGAATTAGCCAAAGAGTAAGACCGGGAAAAAGTAAAAGTCGTTTGCCTGATTCAAAGGGTTGCTCGAACGGCTCATCTGTGCCAGACAAAACAACTCCTTTGTCACCGATGCGCGACAACAACAAGCCATCCGCACCGCGCTTGCTGAATTAACCGAAGCCCGCGATTTAATCGTAATGAGCGAACTGGAAGAGGTTATCCTGCTAAAACTGCACGGCGGACTGACGGCGCTCGGACAAATCACCGGCGAAACCCTGATGGACGATATACTCGGACAAATCTTTTCGACCTTCTGTATCGGCAAGTACTTCGTATAAATTAACCAAGCACTCGCGCAAAAATAGGTTATGTCTTTGAAAAAAGATGATACAACTATATGGATATATGTCTACACCGGGCAGGTTGCTTTGTTGAAAAAGATGTAAAGCAAGGAGAAACGATTTTTCACGCGGCGCTCTGTCGGCGTATAATCTCGCTTTGTCATTCAGTGGAAATCCACTTCATTACTCGGAGAATAATATGCGGAAAACCGCTTCGGTAGCACTCCTGTTGCTACTTGTCCTTAACTCATTACCTCTTTTCGCGCAGTCGAGCGCCGACCCGGACATCAATGCAAAGATTCGCAAAGAAGGCATGGAGAATTCCAGGATCATGCGAACCCTGCATTTCTTTAGCGATGTTCACGGACCGCGGCTGACCGGCTCGCCTAATCATAAAAACGCTGCCGAATGGGCGGTCAGGCAAATGACCGAATGGGGCTTCGTGAATGCTCATCTTGAGCCGTGGGATTTCAAGCATACCGGCTGGCTCAATGAACGCCTGACCGCGCACGTCATTGCGCCTTATAAAGAGCCGCTGGTTTGTGAAGCGCTGGCGTGGTCGCCGAGTACCAACGGCACAGTGTCAGCCGCTGCTTATCAATTGATTTTACCTGAAAAGCCGACACAGGAAGACCTCACGGCTTTCTTCGCAAAAGAGAAGGACAAAGTAAAAGGCAAAATCGTTCTCGTCGGTAAACAAACCGTTCTTGCGGTCAATATCACTCCGTCAGCGAAGCGCATGGATGACAAACAGGCGAAAGACCGCTTCGACCCGAACAATCCGAACGCCGGACAGTTTCCCGCTCGCCCCGGCACTCCACCGCAACCGGAGCCGGGAAAATTGACGCCCGCGCAAATCAGCGAACAGCTTGATAAATTCCTCGTCGAAAGCGGCGTTGCCGTCCGGGTCAACGATGGCGGGCGCGAACACGGACAGATTCGCGCTTTTAATAACCGCACCTTCGATGTCTCAAAAGTTGTACCAACCGTGGTGATGCGAAATGAAGATTACGGGCGCATCACCCGCGTTCTTGCTGGCGGACAGACGGTGCAACTGGAATTTACCATCGTCAATCGTCTTTATCCCGAAGGCAAGACCTCTTACAATACGATTGCCGAGATACCGGGAAGTGATAAGAAAGACGAAGTGATTATGCTCGGCGGGCATCTCGATTCCTGGCACGCGGCGACCGGCGCAACCGACAACGCCATCGGCTGTGCGATGATGATGGAAGCGGCGCGAATCTTGAAAGCAATTGGCGTACAACCGCGTCGCACCATTCGCGTAGCCTTGTGGAGCGGCGAAGAACAAGGGCTGCTCGGTTCGCTGGCTTACGTTAAAGAGCATTTCGGGTCAGCCGAAAATCCGAAACCGGAGTATGCTAAATTCGGCGGTTATTTCAACATTGATTCAGGAACCGGACGAGTGCGTGGCGCGTCGGTCTTTGGTCCGCCAGAAGCGGCAGCTATTTTACGCGAGGCGCTCGCCCCGTTTGAAGATTTCGGCGTTGCCGGGGCGCTCGCTACCAAGAGTCGCGGGCTTGGCGGTTCTGACCATACGGCTTTCAATCAGGCGGGACTCCCGGGCATTGGTCTGGCGCAAGACCCGATTGAATACGGCTCGCATACGTGGCACACCAATCTCGATACTTACGAGCGCATTATTGAGGATGATGTGAAGAAAGCCGCCATTGTCATTGCAGCGGCGCTTTATCAACTGGCGATGCGTGATGAAATGTTGCCGCGATTTGCGAAAGAAGCGATGCCGCCGTTGCCATCGCCGCCGCAACCACCGGCAGCGCAACCGACACCGACACCGGCAGTAAAACCGGCAACTGCAAATAAGTCGCAGTAGGCAGTAAGCAGTAGGCAGTCGCAGAAAATTGAAGGCAGCCAAAATGGCGAGGCATCATTGCATTTCAGTTGCAACTCACCATTTTGACTGCCTTCTGTACTTTGCTTACTTTCCCTGACTGCTTTCTGCCAACTGCTTACTGCTTTCTCAAATAGAGTCCGGGTCGGGTAATCTCCATTAGCGAATCAGGATTCTTCAACGCTTCAAAGCCGAATTTTTTGTAGAGTTCATGAGCGTCACGAGTGGCAAGCATCCAGCGTCGCAAGCCTTGTAAATCAGGATGCGACATGATGGTTTGCATCAATCGTTTACTCAATTCTTGCCCGCGATGTTCCTCAAGGATAAATACATCTGCCAGATAAGCGAAGGTGGCGTAGTCGCTGACGACTCGCGCAAAACCGACTTGTTGATTGTTTCGATAAACACCAAAACAAAGACTGTTCGCAATGGCGCGTTCAACGATTTCAAGCGGGATGTCTTTGCTCCAATAAGTAGTTTGCAAGAAGCCATGAATGATGGCTATATCCAACAGATTGCGGTCGGCGCTGATGGTGTACTCTGCGCTTTCTATTTCCTGTTTCATAATCACTTACTCACCTGACGCAGCGAGCAACCGAACCGCTTGGCGACGGGTGTTAGAGTTCAACCTTCAGGTTGGTCGTCGCCTGATGAAGTGAAAACTGTGGTTTCTTCCGAACCTTGCGCTGCTGATTTTGTCGTTGATAGCCGTCGTCATACTCATAAGGGTCTGCTTTTGAAGCGACGACCAACCTGAAGGTTGAACTCTAACACCCGCTCCTGAAAATGGTCGCTTACTTCTGTGCCGCGTAACTTGAGTCGCTTATTTAGCGCGTAGCTTTTCGATAGCCTGACGAATGCTGGCGGCATTTTCGGCATTTGGTTTGTCTTTCAAATAAGCCGCCAGTTCATCGGCGGCGCGATGGCGTTCGCCGCGTTTTTCATAAATCCGCGCCAGATGCAGATGCGCCATTGCCGCTTTGCCGCCGCCGATTTGATAGGCCTGCTGCAAGGCTTTCTCTGCCTCAGCAAATTTGCCGATTTCGATTAACGCTGCGCCTTTAAGTAAATGCCCATCGGCATTGGTCGGGTTCAGTTGCAGACTGGCTTCAAAGACCTGCGCCGCCATGGCATAGTTCTTCTGCTCAAACAGCACTAATCCAAAGGTATGATAGAGGCGGCTGTCTCGCGGGTTGATATTTCTTGCCTGTTCCAGTTCGGCAATCGCTTCGCTGTAACGATGCAGACGTAGCATTTCAACGGCGATGGCAAGATGGGCGTCGAAATAGCGCGGAAAGAGTTTTATGGCTTCCTGCAAGGCGGCAAGCCCGGCTTCATTTTTCCGTTCGGCTATCAGTTTGACGCCGGTTTGGTAGACGGCAAGCGCCGTTGGCGGAATCTCTTGATAAAACACGGTTCCAGTGCGTCCAATCGTTTTTTCTTTGGGAATCAACACGATGTCGGTGCGAAAGACTTCGCCCGGGCTGGCGCTGAAACTGCCGTCCGCCGTCTTCACCATTTCAAGACGCTCAGAAAACGGTTGATGAGTCGGTTCATTAACAACCAGAATGAAAGAGCCGCCTTTCAAACCGCTGAACGAGAAATCGCCTTCGTTATTGGTGGCGCTTTGATTGATCGGTATACCCGTGCCGGTTTGCAATTCAACCAAGAGGTTCGGAACAGGCTGCCCGTTTTTTGAGCGCACTTTGCCGATAATCGTGTGTCCCGATGATGATTGACCGTAGCTGACGGCGGTTAGGAAAAGGATCACTGACAGCCATGTAGCGATGCCTGATCTGCTCTTCATAAAATTCCTCTAGCAAGGCGGTGAAGTTTTCCGCAAAGAAAATTGGCGGAGGCGCGTGACGCCTCCACCAATTTAAGCTGCCATTTGCGGTATCCTTTTGCTTAGAAAGTAAATTTCACAGCGAACTGGAAGGCGCGAGCTCCGCCCGTGCCAAAGATGCTGTTGGCGCGTTGCGTTGAACGGAACGTGGTGAACTCAAATCCTGGCTCCGCGGCGTCGTCTTTTGCCGGAATCACAATGTCGTTGACCGAGGTGAGGTTGGCAACATTGAACAGGTTGAAAGCTTCCGCAATGAAGTCCAGGCGTTTCACTTCACCAAATTTGAAGGCTTTCGTCAGGCGCAGGTCTTGCGAGATGAGCGAATCGCCGCCGGTTGGGGTGTTGGCAGGCAGCAAGGCAAGCTCGCGCAATTCTGTGCCGAACGGGTCAACCGGTACGCCGCCTTCGATCCGCGCCGCAAATTTACCACGATTGGCGTTATACTCGCTGATGATCCGATTCAGCTTGTCAACCGAGGTAATGCGTCGCCCAACATCGCCGGGGTCTGTGCCGGGCAAATAGGAAAAGAAGGAGCCCGTGCCGGTCAAATCAACGAAGTCCGGCAATTCTGCGCTCAACGGCAAACCGCTGAATGCCGTCGAGATTACCGACACCGTCCAACCGCCCAGCAGATTGCGCTTGAAGGCGGAAGAACTGTCTTTGAAAAACGGCAAAGCCCACAGCCCGCTGATGACCAATCGCTGAGTGCGGTCGAGACCGCCCGGACCAAACTCTCGCTTGAAGTTGTTGCGGTCAGTGATTGCCGAGCCTAAACCGAGCGCATCACCGCCAAAACTCTTGAACCGTGACAGCGTGTAACTGGCGGTCATCTGGAAGCCTTGATCGAAACGGCGGTCAACGCGCAACAACAAGGCTTTGTAGGTCGAAAAGGCTGACGAATCGGCATAAGGAATCCCCGCCGGGAAGCTGGTGCGTGGCGTCGGATTGCCGTTACGGTCTACCGAATCAAAGAAATTGGTATCGTAGACGATAACTTCATGCACCCCCTTGCGATAGTTGAAATCGGCTTGTAAGAGCATCTTGCCGGGCAATTCTCTTTGTACGCCGATGGAGTATTGAAGCGAATAAGGAATCTGAAATTCGGTCGAAAAAAGCGGACCGGAAATTGCTTCAAAGCAATCAATCGAAGTCGGCAGCGAGCAATTGAAAGCCCGCGATTCAATGTCGGCTCTGATTCTGGGGAAGAGCGCCAGCATATCGCGCAGGGTGATAAAGCCAGTGGCGCCGGTGCGGCTCGTGCCAAACCGACCATCGCCGCCAGGCAGCAAGCTGCTTTGCAGATCGGAACCGACAAGGAACAATTCGGCGCCCGGAGGTCCAAGATCGGCGCGCTCGAACAAGCGCAAGTTGTCAATCGCTGTGTCATAGTACATCCCGAAGCCGCCGCGCACGACCATCTTATTATTGCCGCCGACATCCCAGGCGAAGCCGATGCGCGGCGCGATATTGTTGTTATCACGCGGGCTGGCTTCCGTGCCTTTGCCAAAAATCTCAGCGACAATTGCCGGACGCGGTTGGTCGTGATTCCATAGATTCGAGTCCCAACGATAAGCCAACCCATAGTTGAGCGTAATGTTATTGGTCAATTTCCAAATATCCGTGCCATAGAATTGGAAACGATGATTGACGGTGGCTCCTTCGGGCGTATTGAACGGTAAAACGCCGGTGCCGATGCCCATAGAAATATCGCGCACCGGAGCATTGAGAAAGTCCGCTTCCGAAGACAGCACCGGCGGTCCGCCAGCCGCCGGACCGAAGATGCGAATGCGAACCGGCTTGGCGAAATCGAACAGTCCGGTGATCGAAGTTCGTTCCCAATCACCGCCGAATCTCAGCGTGTGTTTGCCGCGACTCCAAACCAAATCATCACGAATTTGGTTACGGCTTTGATCTGTCACCTGTGGCGTGATGGCATTGGTGCCGGAACGCCAGGTTTGATCCGGGTTGAGGACGCGAATTTCCGCTCTGTCAGGCGATGCCGGGTCAATGCGATTGTGGAAGTCATTGAAGTTATAGCGCAGATCGTTGACCGTATTGGCGCCGAAATTACGCGTATAACCCAACACAAAGCCGTCCGAGCGATTGGTATTTACCTGGTCGTTGGAAGTAAAAATACCGCTGGCGGAATCTCTGGGAACGATTCCCGTGTTAGGCGCGAAAGGCTGTTGTTGATCGTTGTCGTTATGCGAATAACGACCGAAGAAACTTGAGCGGTCATTGATGAGCCAATCGCCGCGACCGGTGACCAGCAACTCGTTGAACGGATTGCTGGTGAAGCCGCTGAAGCCGGGCAGCGTGGTTGGCAAGACGTGGATGGCGACGGCATCCTGGTTGTTGTATTCGGCATTGAAGAAGAAGAAGGCTTTGTCCTTTTTGACAGGCCCGCTGAAGGTGCCGCCAAATTGCTGGCGGTCGAACGGGATTTCATCGCGCTGCACTTCGGGCGGTACGCCATGGATGGAGTCCAGACGATTCAAGGACGGAAACGCTGCGAAGCTCGAATCACGCGCATACAGATAGCCGTTGCCGTGAAATTGATTTTTGCCGGTCTTCGACACGATATTGACCGAACCGGTGGCAGAAGCGCCGGTTGACAAATCGAAATTCGAGATGCCGATTTGAAATTCCTGAACAATCTCTTGTGAGAAGTTCTGTACCGTTGTGCCGACGATATTATCCACGACGGAACCACCGTCAACGGTAATCTGTGTCGAGCGTCCGGCTTGTCCGGCAATGGAAACGCCCGTGTAGTTGGCTTTGGTTGGGTCAAAGGAACCGCCGTCTACCTTTTCGGTGCCGGGTTGAAGTTGCGCGAGGTCTAAGAAGTTGCGCCCATTGAGCGGCAAATTTTCAATCTGAATGGTGCCGACAACGCCCGCTACAGTATTGTCGGTGCGGTCAATTTGCGCTTCGCCGCCAGCCGCCACATTGACGGTTTCGCTGGCTCCGCCAATCTCCAGATTGATATCAAGAGGAATGGTTCTGCCAACCGTCACAATGACGGCAGAAACGACTGTTGCTTTGAAACTTTGCGCCGATACTTTCACTTCATAAGCGCCAGGCGGCAGGGCGCTGAGACGGTAATTGCCGTTGTCGCCAGTTGAGACGGTGCGGTTGAAGTTGGTTGCCGTATTGCGCGCCCTGATCGAGGCGTTTTGTACAATAGCGCCCTGTGGGTCGAACACTTTACCCTCGATGCCGCCAGTTGGTTCCTGCGCCGCTAGTAAAGCCGGAGCCGAACTCATGGCGATCAAGGTCAGGACGAGAATGCTGATGATGCTTCGCTTACAGTTGTCTTTCATCTAAACCTCCATTGGAAATGAAAAATCGGTTGCTGATTTTGCTGTAGAAAGCAAAGCATCAGCATGGAGTGAGGCGTCTGGAATTGCTGAATTTTGCCAAGAGTGAGGCGTCTTGAGACGATGATAGCGAATGCTTCGATGAAAATCTCGTGTGAAATTATCGGGTAAATGGCTTGCCGGGTGTTGTTCTGCCATGTCAACCACCTTTTAAGGTTGCCTCTACGTTAGGCGTAAAACCTCAGTATTGCACGACTGTGTTACCAAGCGATTTCAATAGTTAGGTAGCAAACTATATTCCAAATTCGTCGAGGTTGGCAACGGTTTGGCTAAACGATGCCAACAAAGGAGAAAAGCAGATAAACCGCCTCTATCTTTCAGTCATTGCCATTGACGGAATGATTAAATTATGGAAAATTTTTCCATAATTTTGAATAAGACAGCAAATGATTTGCCGCCTTCCTGTTGCCTCAGACAAGCGTTGGTTATAAGCCTAAGCCGAGCGCCGGGAGTGGAGCAATTCGCAAAAAATCAACCTCTGGCAGGCGGCTATGCACTCATAAAAAGTAATAATTTCGCTTTTCAGAAGACTGAATAGCGCCGCTTATGATAGACTAACAAAGAACTTTTCAGCTACACTTCCAGCACATCACTTCAGGAGGCGTTTTTATGTTCTTGGTATTTGTACTCTACCTTTCTCTGGGACTGGTTTCGCCGTTTTCGGCTGTAACCGCGCAAAATACCGGCAGCAGCATCGGTGGCAACATCATGGATACGTCGCGTCGTCCGGTGTCCAATATCTATATTGAACTACGGGATGACCTGGAGTCTGTACTGCAAAGGGTGAGGACAGACAGCTCCGGGCGTTATACCTTTAACCGGCTGTCGAGGGGCAATTATTATGTCCGGGTGGTTACTGCCGGAACCAATTTTGTCAGTCAGTCAGTGCGCGTCGAACTCGTGGTTGTCTCCGGCGTCGCTGGCAGCGGGCGCACGTACGAAGAAGTCAATCTTACCTTAAAGACAACAGACGAAGAGAAAGGCGTGCGTAGCAAACCTGTCACTCCTGCGGGAACCGTCTTTTCGCAAAACATCCCGGACGAGGCGCGAAAACTCTATGAAGATGCGGTTGACCAGCTTGACACTAAAAACAATCCGCAAGGCGGCATGGAAGGCTTGCAGAAAGCGGTGGCGAGCTTCGCTGATTACTTTGCGGCGCTGGAACGGCTGGGCGCAGAATACGTCAAGCGCGGGCAGTACGCGCAGGCTCAGGAAACCTTGGCGAAAGCCGTGAAAGTCAATCCAAAAGGCAATATGAGTTGGTATGCCTTGGGCGTAGCGCAGTACAACCAGAAGAACTTAATGGAAGCGCAGGAATCTTTGCTGCGTTCCGTCACCTTAGCGCCAAATTCCGCCCACGCGCAATTCTGGTACGGTGTGGCGCTGTTTCGCGGCGGCAAGGTGCAGGAAGCGGAGCCGACTTTTAAGAAGGCTTATGAATTAGGCGGCAAACAGATTCCGGCTGATGTACATATGTATCTGGCGCAAATTTACAGCAACAGCAAACGCTACAAAGAGGCTGCCGACGAACTGGAACTCTTTTTGAAAGAGACCGACGCCAGAGATTCAGAAAAGATTAAAGGCTTAATCCAACAGCTACGCAGCAAAGCCGGACAGTAAGCTATTCTTTGACGCTAAAGCGCGGCAGCTTCTAAAAAGAGAAGTTTCTTACGTGACGCGGAAAAGAGGAAAAGCGACACTTGCACGACGGGTGTTAGAGTACAAGCTTCAGCTTGGTCGTAGGCTGAACTGTAGATCATTGGCGGTTACGGTGAATGGTACAACAACTATACAAGCCTCATCAGGTTCGCCAGCAGCGCAAGGTTTCGCTTCCTCAAGCTACTACCAAACTAAAGTTTGAACTCTAACACCCGCCCCTCAATGTATCTGTGTCCCTCTCTTCTGCGTAGAGTGGAGCATAGATACGGCGCCTCGATAATGATTCTAAAAACCGAAAACGGACCGCTCTATTATGAAGTCGAAGGCGAAGGGTTGCCGCTCGTCTTTATTAGCGGTTGGGCGATGTCGGGCGAGTGCTGGCGTCCGGTCTTCGATTTATTAAAGCCAAGCTATCGTTGTTTGCTCTACGACCGTCGCGGTATGGGGCGCTCGCAACCCGTCGCTGCGGAAGCCACCTTTCATATCGAAGACCACGCCGAAGATTTGCACAAACTTCTCGACCGGGAAGGGCTTTATAATGCCGTTTTCATTGCTCATGAAATGGGCGCGTTGATTGCCGTCGCCTGTGCCAAAGCGCACCCGCAGGACATTGCCGCAACGGTCTTTGTATCGCCGCGTACCAGTTTTTCCAAAGATGAAATGAAGAGTCTGGGATTTTTCACGCCCGCCTCTTTAGTCTTGCGTGACATCGCTTCCTTTCCGGTGATTCGCAATCTGGTAGCCCTGCGGTTCAGCAATGCGCCGCAGCCGTACCGGGATCGTCTCTTTGATGATTTTGCCGAACTCAGCCCGCGCTCGGCTTACGAGATGGCGCTTTCGGCTTCCGAGCAGTACGAAACACAACCCGTCGAAGCAATGGTCAAAAGCGCCACCGCGCCGGTACTTTTTATCTGTGGTGAAGATGATAAGAAGGGCAGTCATCAGGCTCGCCATTTATTTGAAACCGCCCGCGCCGGAAAACTTGCGACGTTGACCGATTGTGGCTTTCTGCCCATGCTCGAATATGCCAATCAAGTTGCGCGACTCATCGAAGACTTTGCCAAAAACGCCGAAAAAGCCGGCAAGCAGCTGCTTTCGTTTCGCTGATAAGCAATGGATAAAGTAACCGAACCGCAATTCCGTCAACCGCCAGAGCCGCCCGCCGCCCTGCCTGTGCGCCGCTTCGCTTATGTCGGTTATGCGTGGTCAAAACAGTTGGCGACCATCTTCTTTATTGGGCTTACGGCAGTCTTTATCGTGAGCCTGCTTTATCATCCTGCGGAAACGCAGCCAACGCATGACTATTCATCCATCTGCGCGTTTAAGAATGTCACCGGCTTGCCTTGTCCGGGTTGCGGGTTGACGCATTCCTTTTGCGCGTTGGGGAAGGGCGATATTGCTAATGCCTTTGCATGGCACTGGCTCGGACCGCCGCTTTTTCTCCTGCTTATTCTGATGTGGTGCAAAGCCGTCTTTGTGCTATCCAATCGCCATCACTTCGCCGGTAGGCTCGACCGGCTGGCGGCGAAAGTTCGCCCCGCCGTGTTGTTTGCCTTTATGATTGCCCTTTATGGCATCGGGCGCATTATCTATATTCTTGCCTATAATCCATCCTTGCGCGGTCATTCATCTTTGCCAAAACTCTTCATCTGGTGAGTCACTTGTATTGGACAACTGACCCGTGCCTTTTCACGCTGATGTTCCGGGAGAATTGCAGCCGCAGCAAACGCCGTTTCCCTTGAGAGTAGAAACTGGAGTAGCGAGCCAAGCGCCAAAGTCAAATACCTGAATGTGCTGAACGGCTAACCAAAAATCTTCTTGTGGTATTGGTGAATCATAATTCTGTATTTACGCTGCATTTCTGCCGATTGTTCAACGCCCCAGTGCTTTTTGCAGTTTCATCTTTTGAGAATCATCCGTCAACTGTTCAAGAACTTCCTCAAGCCAAGCTCTTTGCTCTGAGTTAGCCGTTTCGGCAAGTTGGAGAAGTCTGTCGAAATTGTATTTGATAAAATCGTCTTTTGTCCCGCCTCCAAACTCTTTCTTCAACTCTTCTTCGGAGACAGTTGAGTTGTGAGCATCAAAGACAAACTTTTCTGCGGTATTATCCCAACGATACCTTGCCGTACAAGTCTTGGTGCGTAGCCAATGATAGGTCGGCTTATAGGTAGCCCCGAATGATACTTGATAAGTAACTTCTCGAATTAGAGCGCTATCCTTATCAGTAAAAGTTTTCGCACGGGAGTCGTATTGCACATTACAAATGCATTCCGAATGTGCTTTTACGCCTTTAATTGAATAGGGCGTTGTTGCATAAACAGAGAAGCGGTAGGGCTGGTATTCTTAGGTTGTGAAACACAAGAAAACCAAAACCTCATACCGCCTCCGCAACTGGCAACAGTATAACGCCGCACTGGTCAATC
>Ga0187894_10002703_pt1 | contig 20869 bp, 18 predicted proteins | sample GBC1701081metaG_FD_136650 | JGI IMG/M metagenome (GOLD analysis project Ga0187894, IMG submission 136650) | White microbial mat communities from a lava cave in the Kipuka Kanohina Cave System on the Island of Hawaii, USA - GBC170108-1 metaG ...
TCGTGAACGTCGCAAAAATGGTTTACAGCTTGACGACACTGAACTTGAGGCTTTGTACGCTGAGTTTGCCGATGAAGACCGCGAACTTGCCGAAAGCGGATTGACCGAATATGCCGCAAACCTCGGACGCGAGGATGCGGCGCAATGAAGGTTTCGAGAGGCGAAATATGGCTTTCAGCGATTACAAAAATATCTCCCAGGTGCAGAAAGAATTTGGCATCAGGTATAAAGAGGAAAGTTTTATTGTGGCGCAGCGATTTGAGCCGCCCGCGCATTTTCAAGAAGAGTTCGAGTTTAATCGGCAAAACATAGACGTCTTTACCTCCGAGGGGGCGCGAACGGAGTTGATTATCACGCCGATTCTGAGAGAGGTGTATAAAGGCTTTCACGAGCAATATTCGTTTTGGATTCAGAAAGCAATTGTCTATAACGACAAGCTGAATGGGACTCCCGACTACATCATCGCCACCCGGTCCGCCCTCGGAAAGACTGTGCTGGAATTGCCATTGGTCGTAGTGGTCGAGGCGAAGAAAAATGATTTCGAGCAAGGCTGGGGGCAATGTCTGGCGGAGCTGGTAGCCGCCCAGAAAATCAACAATGACACCACCAACCCGGTACACGGGATTGTGACGGATGGCGAACTGTGGAAGTTTGGTAAACTGGTGGGTGATACGTTCATCAGTAACATTGAGGGATATACCGTTGGTGATTTGGCCGAACTCTTTGGCGCGATCAATTTTGTCTTCCAGTCTATTTCCCGCAATGGCTCTCCCACTCCGGCCTGACTTACTTGCTCTGCCCAAACCGCAGATAGAGTGCGGGCATCAAAAACAAATTGAGAATTGTCGAAGTCACCAGCCCGCCCAAAATCACCACAGCCAGCGGGTGCTCGATCTCGTGTCCTGGTTTATTCCCTCCGACAACAATCGGCAGCAGCGCCAAGCCCGTCGCCAGCGCCGTCATCAGGATCGGCGCCAAGCGCTCTTCTGAGCCGCGCAGCACTAAATTCCTCCCGAACGGTTGACCTTCTTCGGCTTCGAGGTGGCGGTAATGGCTGACCAGCATAATGCCGTTGCGGGCGGCGATGCCGAGCACTGTGACGAAGCCTACGAGCGAGCCGAGAGAGAGGACGCCTCCGGTCAGTAATGTGGCCGCCACTCCGCCGACGAGCGCGAACGGCAGGCTCACGACGACCAGCCCCACCAGGCGTGGAGAGCGGAAATCGGCGTGCAACAAGAGCAGGATGCCGAGTAGCGCGAGCGCCGAGAGCGCCAGCAGCCGGTTTTTGGACGCCTGCCGCGCCGCGTACTCGCCGAGGAATTCAGGGTGGTAGCCTCGCTCGAAAGATAGAGCTTTGACTTTGCCTTCGATCTCTCGCGCCACGCTTCCCAGGTCGCGTCCCTTCACGTCGCAGGTCACGTCAATGCGGCGCGACGCGCCTTCGCGTTGGATTACGTTCGGGGCCGGCGCGATCCGGATGTCGGCCACGTCGCCGAGCGGCGCATCGCCGCCCGACGGCAGGTTGATGCGCAACCGGCGTAAGGATTCGAGGTCGGTGCGGGTGTTCGCCGCGCCCCACACGACAACGTCGTTGATCTGTTGCTCCTGGTAAAGTTCGCCGACCTTCTGTCCTTTGATGAGCGTGGTCGCCGCGCGGCGCACGTCGCCCGGCGTCAGCCCGAAGCGCGACGCTGCGTCGGGTTTCAGCCGCACTTCGATCTGCGGCACTAAGACCTGTTGTTCCACCTTCAGATTGGCCACGCCCCGCACGCCGCCGATCGTCTTGCTGACTTCGGCGGCCTTGGCGCGCAGCCCCTCCAGATCGGGGCCGTAGATGCGCACGACGATTGAAGCGCCAGCGCCGGTCAGCACTTCCTTGATGCGCTCTTTCAAATAGGTCAGCAGGTCGCGCACCAGTCCCGGATAGCCGTCCACCACCGACTGAATCTTCGCCACTGTAGGCCCGTAGGGCACGTTGGGGTCAATGCTGATCCATAGCTCGGTGAAGTTCGGGCCGACTACCTCGTCGGCGACTTCGGCGCGGCCGATGTGCGAGCCGAAGTTGCGCACGCCGGGGATGGAGCGCAGTTCCTTGCTCACGCGCACAGTGATGCGTTGCATCGCTTCGAGCGACGTGCCGGGCTTCTCGACCCAATGCATCAGGAAGTCAGTCTCTTTGAAATTCGGCAGGAACTCTTCGCCCATCAGCGGCACGGCCACCGCTGTCAGCGCGAAAAGGACGATCATCGTGACGACGGCCATCCTGGATTTGTTGACGAAAGCGGGAAGGGCGCGCCGGTAGCCGCTTTTGAGCAGGCGCGTGAGCGGCGCTTCAGCGCGATCACGGTTCGCCGCGCGTGGCAGCAGCAGCAGCGACAGCGCTGGTGTGAGCGTCAACGCGACGCCGAGCGAGGCCAGCACCGCCAGCACGTAAGAAACCGCCAGCGGGCGGAAGAACGATCCCGACAGCCCGTCGAGAAAGAATATCGGCAGGAACACCAAGACCACGATCAGCGTGGCGTAAACGATGGCGCTGCGCACTTCTAACGAGGCCTTGAGCACGATGGAAAAATTCGATTCGGGGCTGCCCGATTCGCGGTTGAGCCGCAGCCGCCGCATGATGTTTTCCACGTCAATGATCGCGTCGTCCACCACCTCGCCGAGCGCAATGACCAGCCCCGCGATGACCATCGTGTTGATGCTGTAACCGCGCCAGTAGAGCACGAGCGCCGCCGCCAGCAGCGAGAGAGGGATCGCCAGCAAACTGATGAGCGCCGTCCGCCACTCGAACAGGAACGCGACCAGCACGGCGATCACTAACAGGCAGCCGATCAGCAGCGCGTTGCGCAGATTCCTCAGCGCCACCTCGATAAATGTGGCGGGTCGAAAGATCGTTGAATCAACCTCGACATCTTTCAAGCCGGGTTTGAGCGCGTTGAGCGCGGCCTCGACGTTGCGCGTCACGTCGAGCGTGTTTCCGGTCGGCTGTTTTTCAACGATCAGCAACAGGCCCGGGCCGTCGTTGATCACCGCGTCGCCGATGGGCGGCGGGAAACCTTCGACCACTTCAGCGACGGCGCTCAGTTGCAGCGGCGCGCCGTTGCGAAAGGCCACTGGAACGCGGGCCAGGTCGTGTGGTTGCGTGACGGCGGACATATGCGCGACCGACAGGCGCTGGTTGGGCGTATCCACAAAACCGCCTGCGGCTACGGCTACGGCGTCGCGCGTGGAACGCGTAACGTCATCGAGCGTGACGTTGTGCGCGCGCAGCCGATCAGGGTCTATGAGCACTTGCAACTGCCGGTCGCGCTGCCCCCAGATCGCGACGTTCGCCACACCGGGGATCGCCATCAATCGAGGGCGGATCGTCCACCGCGCCAGCGTCGAGAGCTCCATCTGCGAGAGCGTCTTTGAAGAAACGCCGATCTTCATTGCGCGACTGGTGGATGAAAGCGGCTGCAGGATCACCGGCGGGCGAGCCGCCGCGGGCAATTGCGGCGCGGCCAACGCCAACCTCTCCTGCACAACTTGCCGCGCCCGCATCAGATCTGTGTCTTCCTGAAAAATCAGCACGACCGACGACAATCCGAGCACAGACTTCGAGCGCAACGCCTTCAACTGCGCTGTTCCGTTGAGCGCATTCTCGATCGGCACGGTGATGAGGCTTTCGACTTCGGCGGTGGAAAGGCCGGGCGCCTCGGTCTGAATCTCGACCAATGGCGGCGCGAATTCCGGGAAGACATCGAGCGGAGTGTCCTGCACGACTCGCGCGCCGACGATCATCAGCAGGGCAGCGAGCGCGACGACGATTATGCGCAGGCGCAGAGAGGTAGAGACTATCCAGTTCATATACCAGGTTTCAGGTTTCAGGTTCCAGGTTTCAGGTTTCAGGTTCCAGGTTTCAAGTTCAGATATTTATTTTGGAAACCTGAAACCTGAAACCTGAAACCTGAAACCTGAAACCTCATTTGCCTGTGCCGAATTCCGTGCCGAAGAGTTCGGCGACGCCGGCGGTGACGACATTCGCGCCGACCGCTGGGCCGCGGGCGAGCACGGCGAGAGAGTTCACGACGCGCCGCACCTCAACGCGGCGGCGCGCGTACTGGTGCGGCGCGATGTTTTCATAGACCCACGAGCCACCGTTGATATCGTGTATCACCGCCGACCAGGGCACGACCAGACTCTCCTCCGCCGTGCGCTCTGTCAGCGTCACGCCAATCTTCTGCCCGGGGCGCAACGAACCGTCGTTGTTCGCCAATTCGAAATAGAGGTCGGCGGTGTCATTCGTTGGGTTGGCTGTGGGCGGCGCGTTGACAGGACGAGCGGGGCGCGACGAGGCGCCAGGCGGTTCGTTCAGAGCATGCGCCCGCGCGATCTGCCGGCGGTCAATGAATCGCAGATCCCCGACGTAAACTGGCACGCGAATCCACACCGAAGCCAAGTTGACCACCTCGAACAACGGCGCGCCGCTCGCGACGGTTTGTCCGGGATTGGCGAAGACTTTCTGCGCTATGCCGTCGCGTGGGGCCGCGATGGTTACAGCCACGTCGGCGGAAACGGGAGCTTTCTCGAAACGCCCCAGGCGCTCGCGCGCCGTCTTCAGGTCGTTTTCGGCGAGGTCGAGTTCTTCGCGCGCCTGTTGCACTGCTTTCTCGCTTCCCGCCCGGTCGCGTAATAACTGCTCGGCGCGGTTGTAGCGCACACGCGCAGCCTCGACTCGAGTCTGCGCGGCGGCTATGTCACGCTCGATCTGCACGCGCAGGTCGCGTTCCGGCGCGAGGAAAGGCGTCAGGCGGAAGATCGGCTGTCCTTTGCGCACAAACGCTCCCACGGCGAGTGGCGCGCTGTCCGGCGCCAGCGTCCCGTTTATCGGGGCGTACATGCTTGTTGTACGGTCGGGCGGCAGCATTATCTCGCCCGCGAAGGTGCGCGTCTGCGCGACTCGTTCGATGGCGACGGGCGCGGTGGTGACGCCCAAGCGCGCTTCGGCTTGTGGCGACAGCTTGATTGTGGCCAGGTCTGACTCTTTGACCGTGTTCTCGACCTTCGCCGCTGGCGCGGGCGTCTGACTTTCAGCGGCCTGCGGTTTTCCGCAGCCGGTAAGCCAGACGAGTGACGCAATAATTGCGATCGTGATGTCAGTTACTCGCAAACAGCCTCCTTCCGACACTGCGTTCGAGCTGCGCCAACGAACGCGCCATCGCCGCCTGCAACTCGGGTTCGCGCAGGCGCGCATCGGTCAAACGCCGCGTGGATTCGAGCACGAAGAGATAGGACACATCTCCTGCCTTGTAGGCGCGTTCAGCGCTGCGGACGTCGTCTTCGAGCGGCGGCAGCACGCGCGCGCGCCACAATTGATGCGATTCCTGTGCCTGCGTCATCTGCGCGTAAGCTTCGCGCACTTCCGCCACGACGCGTTGTCGAGCGGCGATCAACTGTTTAGCGGCGCGCTCGATCTCGGCCTCGGCGCGCGAGATTCCGCCCTGGTTACGGTTGAAAATCGGCAATTCGATCTGTACGCCGGGGCCTTGCTCGAATCCGTTGGCGCCGCGCCCATACTCCTTGGCGATGGCCGAGACGGCCAGAATCCGCGAGCGCTCCCATTTCGCGCGCTGACCGGCAGCTTCGATAGCGAGTTGCGCCGCCTTCAACTCGGGGCGCGCATCCAGCGCCTGTTCGATGAGTCCATTTAGAGTCTCCGACGGGTCGGAGACGACCGACGCGGCGGGAGTTGCGGTGGACGTTTTCAGACTGACAGGTTGATCAGCGCTTGCCCCTGGTGTCGTGGCCGGCAGGATGATTTCAAAAATTGGATTGTTGTTGGCGGCGCCGAGCAGCGCGCGCAGGCGGTCGCGAGCGATCATCACATCGTGGGCGAAGCGCGTTGCCTGTTCCTCGGCCAGGCGCGCGTCGAGTCGCGCAGCGCTTGTCTCCAACTCGCTAATATCGCCGGCGCGAAATCGGGCGTTGGTGATTGTGGCGATCTCGCCGCGTTCGCGCACGGCCTCCGCAGCGACGCTCGCGCGACGCCGAAGCGTCGCATATTCGGTGTAGGCCAGGCGCGTGTCGCGCACCAAATCAAGCGTGCGTGAGACCAGCGTCTCTCCCACGCGCTCCAATTCAAGTTTGGCCGCCGCCACGCGCCGGGGCCGTTGCCACAAAGCCTCGAACGGCCAGTTGGCGACGGATTCAAGTATACGCGCGCTGAAAGGGAAGATGAGCGTCAACGCCGGGTTGCTCAATTGTCCCGCCTGGATGAGGTCGGCGCGCGCCAGTCCCAACGCGGTCAATTCGGCCTGCAGCGCCGGATTGTTCCATAACGCGATGGCTACAGCCTCGTCTTCGGTCAAACCATCATCGAGCGCGACACCCTCGGGCAGAGTCCAACCTGCCGCTTTCGCCGCGAGGTTGATTTTGTGCCCTATGCGAGTCTCGATCTCTTTCGACACATCGGCGGGTTGGGTCTTTGCTTGAGCCAGGCTGCAGACTGGCAAGAGGATCAGTGAAAAAAACGTTGCTATCCACTTCATCCAATTTTGTCTCCTAACGTGGCGGGAGGCGTCAGACCTTCGCCCGCCGCGCTATTCAGGAGGCAAGGGCTTACCGTCGGGGGCCACTTTGATTTCCGAAACTTTGCCCGCGGTCTTGACGTGCGCCTCGTAAGCTACGATGGCGTTATTCTTCGTGATGGACTCGACCATCAGGATTCTGCCCTTGCCGGCCTGCTTCACGATCTCGGCCCTCGCCGCGGGCGGGAGTGAAGCCAGCGTGATCTGCTCCTCGACCTCGACGACATTGCCGTTGGGGTCAATCAGCACGTCCCTGACGCGGCCTTTGACTCTCAGCGACACTTCGTAAAAGGTCTGTCCGTTTTCAGTCTCTATCGAAAGGCCGCGTACCGTCGCCCCTCGGCTCTGTTCCCGCACAGTGGCTTGAACCGCCTGAGGAAGGTCTTTCATCCGCGCTGGCCGCTCTGTTTCCTGCGCCAGAATCGTTCCCGCTGACAACATGCAGGCGTATGCGACGAGCGATAGCGCGATGGCGATACGTCCATTACAAATGTTCATTTCAGATTTACGTATCATAACTGATGTCCCTCGCTGGTTGAAAAGTCTAGACTGTGTGTCGGTAGTCCGATCTGACGCTCTGGCCATTGATACTTCTCAACAGCCACTCAGACTGTCACTCAATTGTTACTTCTTGTAGGGGCAATCCGTTGTCTTTGAGATTGCGCCTGCAGATCGCGGCTGTAGTCGTAGACGTAATCTTTGTAGCATCCATGCCCCCAACTGGTGGAGAAGTCATACTGTTTCATCTCCTGGTAGGCCCGATCAACGCCCCAACCGTCAACCGACATGCGGTAAACGGCAATCATCGCGCCAGTGCGGTGCCGGCCGCCGGCGCAGTGCACGTAGACTGGCCAGTTGGTCTGGTCGTTGACGATTTGCAGGAAACGCGCCGCGGTATCAGCTTGCGGATAACTCTTCTCCCTCATTGGGAGGTTGATGTAACGCATTCCTGCGCGCTCCGTGGCCGACCGGGCGGTATCCTTATTGTCCTCTCGCAAATCCACAATCGTTTTGATCCCGAGCGCGGCCAATTGTTCGTAGTCACTGCCCTTGGGCTGCGCGCCCCGGTAAAAGTGGTCGTTGACTTTCCCGAAGTTCTCGATACGGTCGCCCGCCGTTTGCTTGCGCTTCGGAATCGCGCTGGCTGTCAGCGTTATTGCGTATATCAGGGTGGCGGCCAGGGCCGCTCCCAACATTTTATGGGAAAGGGATCTCTGTCTCATTTATGCCTCCGCAGAACATAGCTCTACCGATGCTGGCTCCTGCCGCATCAGTGACTCTCTCTGCTCGTTGTTTCACTGTTGGTTGTTCCGGCTGTGAATGAGCCGATCAAGAATATGATGACGCCGCGCAACGCCCACTAGGCGCGGAAGTCACGAAGCGCCGCCTCTCATTTTTTCGCGTTCTTATCGCTGAATTTCATAGCCGCCTTACCATTCTTGTTGGTAGTGAATGTTATGACCTCAGCGCCATCAACGAGAAGTTTGAAATTCGCCGCCCTGGCCAATCCTTCCACGCCCACTTCTAGCTCCTGCTTCGAGAATGTGTCGCCGCTCTTAACCAGTTCGATCTCGGCTAGGCCTTTAGCGCCCGTGACGCCTCCGGGACCTGTCAGCGTGGCGGCGCGCTCTATTTCAGTCTTCGTGTCACTGATCGTAGTGAATTCGCCGGACAGGACGACTTGGCCGGCCTCATCTTTGATTTCAGCCAGCTTGGCCTCCGAGAGGCGGCTAAGCGCCGGCGGCAGCGGTTGGTTGATCCGTTGCGCGTAGCTGATCGCAACGCCCGCGGTGACGGCAATCAAGGCTGACAGCAGAAATGACAATTTCAATTTTTTTCTCATACATCCCTCTTCGGTTTACAAACTTCACCGTGAACTATGGTCTTGAGCTTGATTCATAATAGCGTTGGGGTAATTACAGTGTAGTAAAGGGCGGATGAACGGAAGATAAACGAGGGTAAAAAAATTCAACCTGCGCAAGTGGCCTTGCGTAAGCCTTTTTTGCTTCCCTTCCGCGCTATTTGCGCGGGTCGAAGGAGTTAGACGAGCAGCCCATGGCTAAAAGGCCAGTTGGAAGGAGAACTGCAATCTGCGTGAAGGGCGCGCGGCGGCGGCTCGCCCGAAGAGCGGTGAGCTGAGATTGCCGACATAACCGGCGAAGTTCACGCGGTTGGTCACATTCAGGGCGTTCACGCCGATGGTTACCGAAGGTCCCTCATCCTTCTTCTGCTTGTTCAGGCGCCACTCGCGCGACCAGCGCAGATCGAGTTGCGCATAGCCCGGCCCTTGTCTTGTGTTCCGTCCGACGCCTGCGGGGCGCTCCAGTGTCAGGCCGTCACCATTGTCATCGCGCCCGGTAGTGATCGTGTAGGGCGCGCCAGTATTCAACGTTACCCCCGCGCCGAGGTTGAAATACTTGCCCGCTTTGATTGTGCCCAGCAGATTGAACCGATGGCGCACATCGAAATCCGCGCGCGCCCATTCGCCCGTGAGGTCGTAGCTGTTGGCGGGGAAGGCCGCGACGCCGCCGGTATCATTCCGGGCGCGACCAAAGACGTACTGAGCCATCCCGTTGAAATAGGGCGTGATGTTTCCGCGCAACCCTACCTCCAGCGAATGGCCGGTTTGGCGTCCGGTTGATTCGATCTGCCGCACGAGCGAGAACTTCGGGTCGGGGCGCGCGACAAAAAGCGGCGGCAAGGGCGCGTTCACGTCGCGCGAGCGAAAGAAGTTGACGCCACGCGTGACGAAATAATTCACGGTCAGCGTCAGCGATTTCTGCAACTGCCGCTCGAGGCCGACGCTGGATTGCAGGGTGTAAGGGATCACCACGTCGGAGGCCAGACGCACAATGCTGGAGGGCTCATCGGTAATTGAGCCTACGCTGAACGGGTCAGGGAAGCCCGGATTGCGTATCACATACTTTCTCAGCCGCTGCCCATCAAAGCGCAGCAGATCGAAGATCGGCGTTGGCCCGGTGCGGTCATAAAAAACGCCGAGGCCGCCGCGGATGACGGTCTTCTGTTTCTTGTCGGGCGCCCAGGCCACCGACAGGCGTGGGGCAAAGTTGTTGCCGTCTTCGTTGAAATAATTCTGCCGGTCGTATCGCAGTCCTACCGCGACCGAAAGGTTGGGTCGTAATCTGATCTCGTCCTGCGCGTAAGCGCCCAGCACGATCTCCCAGAAGACGAGTTTGGTCACGCCCTGCTGTTGTTCAAATTTGAACGGGCGTTTCTGAACGTAATCCTCCAATGAAGAGAAATAGAACGTGCCGGCGCTGTTGCTGCGGTCGTTAATGCCCCGGCGGCTGAAATCAGGAACCTGAATCCCGCCTTTGACGACGTGCTTGCCCTGCGACCAGGTCAATGCCTGATTCAACGTCCAATGGGCCTCTGTGCGCAGAGTGTCGGCCTGGGCGCCACCGCTGGTGAAGTGGTCTTGCACGATGATTCGCTGCGCCTGATTGACGCTCACTGTCGGCGTGTCGTAACGGCCAAGCAACACGCTGATCTGGTGGACGAGCTTCGGCGAGATAATCCAGTTGTGATTGAAGCGCAGCAGGTCTTCGTGGTTTTTGAAGTTAGTGGCGACTTCCGGCAGATTGAACCCGCCGACCCCCTGATTGCTGACGTTCTCATCTTCGTATGAGTAGACCGCCGAGAATGTGCTCTTGCCGGTCATCTGTCGGGTAACGCGCACGGAAAAATCGAGGTCGCGAACCGTCCTGGGGAAAGTATTCCGGATCGCCCCATTCGGCCCGTTGGCGAAGATGATTGATTGCAGGTCTTCCTCCTCGCGGTCGAAGGAGATCAGAAACGTGGTCGGATGAGCCTTACTTCGAATGAGCGGCCCCGTCAGGTTGCCCTCGTAAATTCGCCGCTGTTCCGGCCTGCGCGACGGCGCGAACACGTCGCGGGCGTTCAGATGCTGGTCGCGGAAGAGAAAGTTGAACTCACCGTGAAACTGTGCCGAGCCAGGCTTGGTGATGACCTCGATGCGGCCGCGCCCCGGGCGCGAAAACTCCGCCGAGTAAGGGTTGTTATTGATCCTGACTTCCTGAATGGCCGAGGGCGAAACGCCAACTTTAGACGCTTCCATTCCGTCCACGACCAGCGTCACGCCGCCCGTGCCCGTCGCGCCGGCGCTCAGAAATCGCGACAACGCGCCGATGTAGTTCTGATCCAGCGCCGGCAGATTGTTGAGCGCCTCACGATTCAGCGCCACCGCATCCAGATTGCCGCCTGCGTCGGTATTGACCTGGGTATTAGCGCCGGGGACGGAGATTTCCTGTCGCAGGTCCGCAACCGGCAGGACGATCCGCAAAGGGGAGGGAGGGCGATTGCCAATGGTTAGGCGCGCCGTCGCCGGTTTGAACCCTTCTCTAGTGACCAGAATTTCATAGTCGCCGGCGCTCAGCTTCTCAAAGCGGAACTCGCCGGAGGCGTTGGTTGTGGTCGCAAGAGAACGGGACGGCTCGCCCCCTTTCAGCGTAACCCGCGCCTTGCTCAATACCGCAGCGTTCTGGTCGAGAACGGTTCCGATAAGAGTGGCCATGGTAAGTGGGTCCTGAGCGCGCACAACGACAAATCCGGCAATCAGCAGCGGCAGTATCGAATAAAGCCGGCGAGTCATTGGATTCGATCCCTCCCTATGGTCGGGCTGGCGGCCACGTCCCGTACGCGCGAGGTCACGTGCTCAGGGTCGCGGCGCGCGCGGCCGCGCGCGGCGACAATTCGCCGCTGTCTATCACCTGCCCGGCCACGTCAATCGTTTTGAAGCTGAACCGCTCCGGCGTGACCTCGACGGACATAAAGCTGCTGGTCTCGTCATTGCCGGAGGCGGAAAATGGGGCGCGGCGGCTCAGGTCTCCGCGGCGCGGCTTACTGCCCGCGCCAGAGACGAAATACTGCACGCCTTGTTGTGGCTTGATGCGCTCGTAAGTGTGGTCGTGGCCAGAGAAGGCCGCGTCCACACCGTACCTGACCAGCAACGGCTCAAGCTCGGCGCGCAGCCCAAAATCCGATCCATGCCTGTCGGCCGACGAATAGATCGGGTGATGAAAGAAAGCGACCTTCCATTTCGCCTGCGACGCCTGAAGCGCCCCTTCCAGCCAACGCCGCTGCCGAAGATCGAAATAATTTGAGTCGAGCGCGAAGAATTCCACCAGCCCGTCGCCCTTGGTGAACGAGTAATACGCGCGCGCGCCCATATTGAAATTACGGTAATTGATTTGCGCTTCCCGCCCTTTTCTGACGTCGTGGTTACCCAGCACAGCCCGGAATGAGACGCCGCGTCTGAGCAGTTCCGTGTATGGCCCCTCGAACTTGGCTTGCATATCCTCCATCTCGCCGTTGGGATAGATGTTGTCGCCCAGCATCAGCGCCGTATCGTACAACTGATTCCAGTGATGAGCCGCCATCATGCGGGCCAGCTCATATTGGGCGCGGTCTCCCCTGCCCGAATCGCCGAAAGCGATGAAGCGCACGGCTCCATCTTGCGGCGCGCTCCCTGCCGGCGAGAAGCTCTTGATCCCCGCTCGTAACGTGTCACTTGGCGTTTTGGCGGAAGCAGTGGAACTGAAAATATTCGCAGTAGTTGCGGACAGCAGACCGAGAAAGGCCCGGCGTTTCATTGGTGGACACACCTCCTCTAATAAATGAACGGATCTTGTTGGTATGGGAAGCTGTGTGCGCGCAATTTACCTGATAGAAGCTAAATGCGCAAAGAAAAATTACGGCCGCGCGATTAGTACCGTTTGAATGGCAGTTCGACGGCGAAGGCTGTGCCTTCCGGGTTGGAATACACGAGCTTAACCGTCCCGCCGTGCGCTTCGGCGACCCAACGCGCGATTGACAGACCCAAGCCTGCTCCTCCACCGCCGTTGTTGGCGCCGTTACCATTGGCGCCGTTGTTGGAGCGCGATCGCGCTTTGTCCACGCGGTAGAAACGCTCAAAGATGTGCGGCTGCGCTTCGGCAGGAATTCCCTCGCCAGTGTCCGCGACAACCACCTCGCAGGTCGAATCGTCTTGAGCGAGGCTCACGCGAACGACTCCGCCCGCCGGGGTATGCCTGATCGCGTTATCGAGCAAATTCAACAGCATCTGCCGCAGCAAATGCTCATCGCCGTAGTAGGGGACTTCCGCCGACCCCGCGGCCTCGACCGTCACGCCCTTGCGTGTGGCCAGTACGCCCGCGGCGCGCGTAGTTTCGCCGATCAACTCGTCAAGGTAGAAGCTGCCGAGTGTCAACGGACGACGCCCGGAGTCGGCGCGAGCCAGCGTGAACATGTCGTCCACAATTCGCGCAAGCCGCCGCGTTTGATCGTTAATCATCACCAGCGCGTCGCGGTATTCGTTCTCATCACGGCGCGGTTTTTCCAGAGTCACTTGCGTCGTCGTGCGCATCACCGAAAGCGGCGTGCGCAACTCGTGCGATGCGTCCGCCATGAATTGCCGCTGCAGGTTGAACGACGCGTCAAGGCGGGCCAGCAATTCGTTGAATGTCGAGGCGAGCTGCCCCAACTCGTCACGCGGATTGGCGATGGGCAATCGCCGCTCGAGATTTTCGGCGCTGATCTGTCGCGCCCGCTCCGACATCGCCACCACCGGCGCCAAGCTCTTGCGCGCCAGGAAAAAGCCGCCCAGCCCGGCGAGCAGGAGCGCCAGCGGCACGGCAATCAGAAAGACCTGCCCCAGCGTCTCCAACTCTTCCGTAATGGTTTCCAACGGCTGGCTCACCACTATCAGATAAGGCGAATCGGCGTCGCTGATTTTGACGCGGCGCGCCGCCACTCGCTGGCCTTCATCGTCTTCCCCTGGCGCGGCGGGCGCAGTGTAGAGGTAGAGACGGTCCGCGGGAATTAAATCCAAAGAGGGCAGGCGCGCGCGATCATTGCCAGGTGTAGTTTTTTCCTCGATCAGTCTTCCCTCAGCGTTGAAGATCGCCATCGCCTGGTTGAGCAAGTGAAGTTCGTTGACCGTGCTATGCGCCGCCTCCGCTTCCGTCTCGCCCTCGGCCCGCTCGCGGATGAGCGAGATCGCGATTGATTCCGCTGACGTCCGCAAACTCTCGTCCATCCGGCGATGGAGATTGCGCGCCAGCAGTAGGTAGACGCCGGCGCTGAAGACGATCAGCGCCAACGCCAACACTCCGACGTACCACAAAGTCAACCGTGTTCTGACCGAATCAAACATCGGAATCTTCCTTCGCGGAAGTCAGTATATACCCCTCGCCTCGCCGCGTGCGGAGCAGCTTCAGCTCATAACCTTCGTCTATCTTGCGCCGCAGCCGCTGCACATAGACCTCGATCAGATTGGAGAACGGATCGAAGTTTTCCTCCCACACGTGTTCGGCGATCTCAGCGCGGCTGACGACCTCTCCGGCGCGTCGCGCCAGGTATTCAAGGAGCGCGTATTCTTTCGCGGTCAACTCGATTTGACGGCCGCCCCGCCTGACTCGCCTCGCTCGCGTGTTTATGCTGAGATCGGCGATCTCCACGGTCTCCGGCCGCAACTCGTGGCCACGCCGCAGCAAGGCCCGCAAACGGGCCAGCAGTTCGTGGAAATCGAACGGCTTGGTCAGGTAATCGTCGGCGCCGGTGTCAAGCCCCGCGATTCGATCCTGCACCGCGTCGCGCGCCGTCAGCATCAAGATTGGGATAGTCAAGCCTTCCGCGCGCAACTCACGGCAGACCTCGAAGCCGTCCTTGATCGGCAACATGACATCGAGAATGACCAGGTCGTAATCGTTGACGCTCGCCTGGTAAACGGCGGCCTCGCCGTCCGGCGCGACGTCAACCGCATAGGTTTGCTCGCGCAGCCCTTTCGCCAGTATCCGCGCCGCGTTTGGCTCATCTTCGACCAACAGAATCCGCATTTTTATATTCCTGACGCCGGCAAGGCTTCGACGACTCTTCTGAGCGCGTCAGAGCGTAGCGCACAAAAGATAAACGCAGGATAAATGTATCAGCGATTTGGCGCGTCTTTGAGTTTGCCGAGCAGCGCGTAGATGTTGACGATTGCCCGGTCAACCATCGCTTCTCCCGCGCCAGCTTCGATCCGCGTGTTGTACCCCGCGCCATAACCGCCTTCAGCCGCGGCCCGGATCGTGGGGATGTAGCCGGCCCATTCGCCGCCCGCGCTGTAGGTATAGCCGAAAAGGAACGTGTTCGCGATTTCGGATTTGTCGCGCAGCGCGATCTGCAGATCAACGAACGGCTCGCCAGGCATCGTCGCGATCGCGATGTCGTTGTTGATGAGCAATGTTGTGAGTCCTACGTGAACCGTCTTCTTCGCATCCCAGCGGTCGCGGAATTCTACGACCTCCGCGGCTGCGCGCAATACGGAATTCGCGTTTGTTTGCGGTTTCAATCTTCGAGCGACTTTCAACGCTTCCTCGGCCAACGCATCGCCCATCTTTTCCGCTTCGCCGAATCCGTTTTGGTCGACGGGTTGTTTGTCCAGGTAAGGATTGATATCGCCCGCGCCGCCCTGTGTGAACAGGCACATCGCGCCCGGAAATTCGCGCTCGATCCTGCGCGCAAGATAACCGGGATAGTCGGCCGAGATCATCCGGTTGTCAGGGCCGAGCACGACGGCGTGGCAGGCGTAATTGACGATGATCGCGCGGGCCTTTCCCGATTGGTCGTCAACGCGGATCACGCCGACCGTCGGATCAATCGGACTAGTGGGAAGCTTCTCGGCATTGCGCCAGAACATTGTGACTCTGCCGTCCGCGTCGACTTTTCGGCGATTGTGACCGAGGTAGATTTCGCCGAATCCCGCGGCGATACGGGCCGGAAACATCTTCTTCGACGCCGCTTCAATCGCGCTCAGAATCTTCCGCTCGGTTTCGGCGAACCATGAACGTTCACGGCTCGGCCACGATTGGTCTTCCCAGGTCATCGGGCCGGAATGGGTGTGCGTAACCGCGATCAACACGTGATCGGCCAACTTCCGCTCGCGCGCCGTATTGACGATTCGCTCGGAAGGGAACGAACGCAGATCGCAACTGACGATGGCCACGGTCAGGCCGCCCGATTTCAACAACAGCGTGGTCGCGTAAAGCGGATCGTGGACGCCGGTTGATGGCCCGTTGCGCGCGGCGTATCCGCCCATTGGATGGCCCGCGGGCGGCGTGATTTCAACGCGAGCCACGCCCGCGCTGATTTCGGCGGCGAACGCGTCAACAGAGGCCAGCGAGCAAAGCAATATAAACGAAACAACCAGCCAAAGAGCCTTCATGGCTACAGGATTCCTTTCCTCTAACAGTGGTTCTTTGAAACTCCGTATTCAAGATGCCACGGCCTCGCGCCGTGGAGTTTCAAGTTTGTCGCTACACTAAGGCGCGCTCACTGGAGATGCCACGGCCTCGCGCCGTGGAGTTTCACGCTTGTCGCGATGCGACTCTCGCACAGTAGCAGCAAACGTGAAACTCCACAGCGCGAGGCCGTGGCATCTTCGATCTCGGAAGCCGTCGGGTAGCGACGAGCGTGAAACTCCACGGCGCAAGGCCGTGGCATCTCAAAATCGTCGATCCCTGGAATGCCATAAATCCGTAAGTCGAGACTCTCCGCAACGGAGCTTGGGAAAACCTTGACGGTCCGAGCAGCGTTGGCAATACTACCCTGGGTTCTCAAAATAATGAAAGCTATCAGTTATTGACACGCCAAGTGGTGGGAGGCTCCTTGGTCTCGTTGCGCGTCCCTTTGCCGCAGAGTTGAAAATACAAACACCAACCCAGCCGTTTTCGGCCGTTTCCTGGAGGGAAAAATGCGTATGAATCGAAAAGCCGTTGCCGATCATAGCGTGCGTGATGCTGACGCTACGCGATCAGAAATCGCATCCCTTGGCGATTTTCAGGCCATAAATCGCAAAACATACAGCCGCTTCGGTAATGTCGAGATCACCGGCCAATCGCCGCAGACTCAGGCCATGCTCGAGTTCATTTACAGCGCGGCGGCGAATGACTTCCCCGTCTTGTTAGAGGGAGAATCTGGCGCCGGGAAGGAACTGATTGCGAAAGCGATTCACCATGCCTCGGCACGCGCTTCCGGGCCGTTCGTAGATGTCAACTGCGGAGCCATCAATCACAACCTGGCCGAGAGTGAATTGTTCGGTCATGAGAAGGGAGCGTTCACCGGAGCCGTTTCACGCAAACCAGGACTCTTCGAGCAGGCTGACGGAGGCACGCTGTTTCTCGACGAGATCGGCGAGTTGCAGTTGGAGGATCAGGTCAAACTGCTGCGCGCATTGGAGGAATGCCACATCAAGCGCGTCGGCGGGACGAAGGAGATTGAGGTTGACGTCCGCATCATCGCCGCGACCAATCGCGTTTTGTCGGATGAGGTTAGAAACGGAAATTTCCGGCAGGACCTTTATTATCGTCTCGCGGTGTTAACATTCATCGTGGCTCCTCTGCGCGATCGCGTGGGCGACATTTTGCCGCTGGCCCGCCACTTCCTTACGCTGCACTGCGAACGAATGAAAAGACCCATCCCGAATTTAACGCCTGAAGCCGAGGCTGCGTTACTGCGCCATCATTGGCCCGGCAACATCCGCGAATTGAAAAATGTGATCGAGCGAGCGTTTGCGCTCAATGATGGCGAAGAAATCAAAGCTGAATCTCTGGTCTTTCAGACCATGCGGACCAGGCCGGAAAGTCAACCGGCGGCGGATAGGGCGTGTCCCGACTCACCTGAAGACACCGAAGCGCTCATCCCTGCTGGCGTCAGGTTCGACGATCTGGGGGTGTCCGAAAAACGTGAACTGATCAAGCGGGCGCTCCGGAGATGCTATGGTAATCGCGAAGCCGCCGCCGCGTTGCTTGGACTCTCTTCGCGTCACAAACTTTATAGGCTGATGCAAAAGCTCGGTATCGATCCCAAGGCTGGAGATTGAATGGATAGTGGACCGGGTAGAGAACGCCTCCGCGCATTTTGCGCGGTTATCGCGCATTTTTGCGTGATTATCGCGCATTTTGCGCGATTGTCAGGCTCATCACGATACGTCTTTAGCGTCAAGCCGGTTTTCCAAACATTTTACACCATCGGGTTACTTATGTAAGATCAGTAACTTAAGTTGAAGTGTTTACGAATTCGCCAGAATAATGCGTTAAGGTGTGGAATGGGGCACGAGATTTGAAAGTGGTTATCTTGGCTAACGGATGCCACTCGTTAGATTCTGGTGAAAGACTCTCATCTCAAACTGGTGAAATGGCCGGAGGATGCTGTACCTGCAATAGCTTATAATATGCGTTTGCCCTGGACTTTGGGCTTCTTTGAGTCGTGAAATAGCTGTAACAGCCAGCATGGGCCAGGTATGGTTTGCCTGCTAACCTAACTTAAGTAAAAAAGATGGTGAGGCGTTATGAGACGTTACTTGCTTATCACAGGCACAGTTCTCTTTGTTCTGTTGTTGATCGCGGTAATCGTTGTATATAAACCGTTTGCTGTTCTGAAGGCTTCACAGGATAACCGTGTCACCATCACCAATGAGACCGAAGCACTGCAAGTAGGCCCATTCAAAATAGAAAACCGCGATTTGGTGGTTGAACTGAAGAATAGCGGTGATCGCCCTATAATCGCCTATTCTTTCGATTCTAAATCGAAAAAAGGTGTTACCATTGATTTGACATATACTGAAAATGCATTTCCTCCCGGCTCGACTCATTACCTGCGAATCCCTATAGATAATCTTCGGCACACCGAAGATACTGGCTTGCATAAGCTAAACCTCTCCCTAGCGCTCTTTGCTGATGGCACGGCCGAAGGTGATTGGGAACAAGCGCGCATCCAACGGGTGAAACTGGAAGGTGCCGCCTTAGCTCTGGACCAGATACAATCCAAATTAACAATGATCAAACGATTTTCTGCTCCCGCGATTGAACGCTTATCGAGTGAGCTAAGTGCGATAGTGCCTTCTAAGCGTCTGACTGAGATGCAAAAAGTCGGTTATCAGAGCGCGGTTCTTCAAGCACTCGTTAAAACACAGGTAATTTTACGGAATCAATCACAAGAGAAGGCGGGACACAGCTTTAATGATTTCAAAAACTCTCTTGCCCGCCAAATTTCCAGGATCCGTACCCTATCTGAAAGGAGGCAAAATCAATGAGAGCAATTATTCCATTGATATTTATTATATTGATGAGTTTGCTTGTGGTGCAACCAGGCGAAATCAAATCCGTAATGGCTCAAAGCTGCTGTGAGCAGGGTAGCCCGCCTACTAGCCCGCCATGTTACGCTCCTAACAATTGGAGATGGTATGGAGAACCAGACTGTTACTGGAGTTGTGAAGAGTCACCAATTATCCTCGATATCAATAATGACGGTTACAATCTCACTGATGCGGCAAACGGAGTTCCCTTCGATCTTCAGGGTGGTGGCACAATTGCAAAATGGTCGTGGACTTCGCGCGGTAGTGACGAAGCCTTCCTCGCGCTCGATAGAAACAATGACGGACGTATCACTAGCGGTAAAGAATTGTTCGGAAGCGTTACCGAGCAGCCAGTTACAGAAGAGCCGAATGGCTTTCTTGCTCTTGCTGTTTTCGACAAAAACAATGATCGCTGGATTGATAGAAACGACCCGATCTATCAAAGATTGCTGCTTTGGAAAGACTCCAATCACGACGGGGTGAGCCAACAGCATGAATTGCGGCCACTCAGCAACAGCGGGGTTGAGGGTATTGGCCTTGATTACAAATTATCAAAACGATCAGATCGATATGGCAATAGGTTTCGGTATAAAGCCCCTGTGCGAATCAGAGGGGTTGAGCACTGGGCGTGGGATGTTTTCCTTCGTACGATAGAAAGACGGTAATGTGAGTTGTGGCTCAACAGCTAAGCTCAGTAGGAAGAACTACAATGAAATCTCGTTCAAATCGTTTATCGAGACACTGGATCTCCTATTTTTTAGTAGTGATTCTCATTACCATCTTTTCATCCAATATGCTTACCTCTTCGTTTGGCGTCCCCGTCACTGCACTAGATGGATCGGTATCGCAAAGCGTGAGCGGGCTTCTTTTCGACGGAGGCCGTGGGCAATACTATTACGAAGTTTATACTTTCTCTGACTTATTCACTATGGTTGATAGGGTGTATATGCGGAGCGCCAAAGCAGATGCTGTGGTGGAAATTGTTCCCATATCGGTTAGTGTTGATCTTTCCTGCTCAATCGAGAAGGAGATTGGACGGTGCGTCGAGCTTGCGCAGAACCATGTGCTTGAAGCGCATTCCACTTATGTAAGTGCTATTAATGGATGTGTTGATCGTACTGGTCCCAGCGCGCATTTATGTATTCTGGCGACTGCTGCGGTTTTCGCAGGATCATCTACCGGTTGTGGTTGCACGTTGGTCCCCGATCATGATTGAAGTGAAATGGCTGATGTCAGGACTCGCAATATGATAGGCGAAGTCTTTGGGCCAATGCTGTAGGGCGTAACGATTTAATCTCTGTTGACGTAACGCCAGCAGGATTACACAAGTAGCTAACTTATACCGACGCGAACGCTTGCGGAAAGTGTCCTAGCAGCGACAGTTTCACAGAAATTATATGCTTAGCTGCATGACAAAGCATTTAATTATGAGGAGGGAACACTAGCACATGCGAATGCTCTTTCAGGCGATCTCGGACCACTATGTTCTTTTATTTATCAGAACATTTGCGGCCTTAGTCTTGTTGGTAGCAGGCATCTCGAAACTAGGTGGCAGACGTGAGTTCATTGAGACAGTGCGTGATTACAGACTACTCCCTAAAGATCTATCCATCTTTGTAGGGAGATGGATGCCAGTCCTAGAAATAATGATCGGGATTGGCTTGTTATTAGGGATTTTGATTCTGCTGACAGCATTCGTAGCGGCTACTCTGTTCATTCTGTTTGGCATCGCTGTTGCGATCAATCTTCTGCGGGGACGAAGTAACATATCCTGCGGTTGTTTCGGGCCGCAGCAAAATCGTCATCTGACCTGGATTCTCGTCACACGCAATATGATCTTTGCTGCCTTGATGACCTTGGTCGGTCTTGACGCGCTGGGATCAGATGATAATGCACAGCTTACGGCTGAAAAAACGGTCGCAACCACGCTAGTAGCTGCTACGTCACTTTCTTTATGGTGGCTGTGGGGCTATATACGGATGCTGTTACACCTTGATCTAAGCGATGGAAATCCTTAACTATTTGAAGCCTGTGCAAATTAAAGCTGATTGCCATCAGCCACTTGGGATGCGCCATCGAGCGCAATCCAGATGATCTTTGATACAAGCCAGAGGCTTGCCCTCGCGGTAATTCGCGAGGAAGCAAA
>Ga0187894_10002704_pt1 | contig 20866 bp, 13 predicted proteins | sample GBC1701081metaG_FD_136650 | JGI IMG/M metagenome (GOLD analysis project Ga0187894, IMG submission 136650) | White microbial mat communities from a lava cave in the Kipuka Kanohina Cave System on the Island of Hawaii, USA - GBC170108-1 metaG ...
CCGTCAATCGCCGCGTTGGCCTCTTCGGTCATCAACCGGCGGAACCTGTTGTAATCGGCCCCGCCAGCGGAGGTCTGATCGCTGGTCACGACTCCGCTCACGCCTTCCATATCAACCGAGATGAAGACCTTCAGCTTCCTCGCGGGCTGTTGCGCGCTGGCTGTCACAATGAAGATAAGCAACCAGAACAACGCAATCATCTTTTTCATGGAGCCTCCTCGAAAAATGTCCGACAAACTTCAGTTTGTCGTGGCTTCCGGAGCGCGCATTACGGAGTCAACGACAAACTGAAGTTTGTCGGACATCGCACGCCGCGTCTTCATTGGCTGACTTCAAACACGCTCGGCGGTTTTGCTATCGGCAGCAGGATTTTGTTTGCGCCCGCGGCCGGGCGCAGCGCGTAAACCTGCGCCGTGTGACGCCCCGGCGTGAGATCGATCAAAGTCAGATCAAATTTGAATCCGTGGTTCGGGTTTGAGGTCACGCCGGATTCGACCAGATCGATCCGCCTTTCATTGGCGAGCCTTGACGCGGCCAATTTCTCGTCGATGAACAATTGGACTTCGAGCGCGTCTTCGGGCGATTCCGGGTCAATAACCCAACCGGCGACGCGTGTTTGATCGGCGACGTCGATCGCGCCGCGCAATTGCGGACTGAAGGTCGAAAACGCCGCGAGCGTCGCCACAACGCAAACCAGAAGGATTTCAATGAAGGATTTTGCGACGACCGCTTTCAGCAGTCTCGACGGAATGGATGAATCCATATGAGCCATCAGGATTTCGTGTTCACCATCGCGTACGCCCATTTCGCCAGCGCCTCCACGCGTTTGTCGAAATCGGCGAAACGCGCATCCTGAGTCTGTCCCACGTGGTAGCGGTAGTAAATCTGTTGGATCACCACCGCGAGTTTGAAGATTGCGAACGTGTGGTAATAACCGATGTTCGACAGGTCGCGCCCTGAACGCGCCGCATACCGCTCGGTGATCTCGGCTCGTTGCATCCAGCCGGGCATCATCGTTACGCTGCGCAAACTCCCCGCAAAGATTTCCGGATCATCCGCCTGCGGCCAATAACAGAGCAGCAGCCCGAGATCGATCAACGGGTCGCCCACGGCGCACATCTCCCAATCCAGAATCGCCACGACCTTCGTCGGGTCGAGCGCGTCGAGCATCACGTTGTCCAATTTATAATCGTTGTGAACCAGCGTGGGCGTGGCGGGATCGGGCGGCAGATGGTTAATCAACCACTCGGCGGTTTCATTCATCTCTTTCAACTCAGCCGTCTTCGAGCGTTCCCACCGCCCGGCCCAGCCTTCGACCTGGCGCCGGACGAACCCGGCCGGTTTGCCGATCTTGACCAGCCCGGTCGATTGAATGTCGATCGCGTGCAGGTCCGCGAGCGTATCCACCAGGCTTTCGCTGATTCTGTGGCGAAGCTCCAGATCGTCTCCGATCTCCGGCGGGATGGTTTGACGCACGACGACTCCGCGTCGGCGCTCCATCAGATAAAACGGCGCGCCGATCACGCTCGCGTCTTCGCACAGCAGGTAAGGTTTCGGCGCGAACTGGAAATGCGGACTGATCGCGGCAAGCAGCCGGTATTCGCGAGGCATGTCGTGCGCCGTCGGCGCGACAGGGCCGAACGGCGGCCGGCGCATCACGAACTCACGGTCTCCGAGCCGGACACAGTAGGTCAGATTTGAATGCCCCCCGGGGAATTGCGTGACTTCGACCTCCGCGGCGGGGTCAAGTTCGCCGTCGAGCTTCGACGGCAGATGCTCACGCAGATAAGATTCCAGCGATCTCCAATCGAGTTCTTCTCCCGCGCGGATAGGCGCAGTGTCGGGCGTTTGTGGTTCCATAGCAAATTGGGGTCAGGGTGGAGAGTATGGAATAAACGGAAACCTTTTAGACAGGATTTACAGGATTGAGCAGGATTGGTTGTAAAGGGATTGTCTTCTCTTTTCCCTTCATCCTGAACAATCCCGCCCATCCTGTCTAAACTTTCCGCCTGTTCCGTTATTTCCGTTTATTCCGTATTCTCTCTCTTCATTTCAAAAATCCGCTTTGTCCGCTGAGCCGCGAACTCAACTCGTCGTTCAACGGGTCGTCGAGCGCGAGCAACCGGCGCAACTCCGGACTGAGCGATTGCTGTACTTCCGGCCGCAACAATTTCTTTTGATACTGCTGCTGCGGCAGATCGCGGCGGCAATAGAAACTGTGCATCGCCAGGCGCGGGCGGTCCGTGCGATTGGCCGTTCCACCGTGCCACAGATGCGCGTTCATCACAACGGCGTCTCCGGCCTTGCCAGTGATCAAAGCCTCCTCGGGATGCGGCGCTGCCGGATCGGGCAAGACATCCTGCGGCAATCTGCCCGATCTGTGAGTGCCGGGCACGTAACGCGTGGCGCCGTTCTCCGCGGTAAAATCATCGAGCAGCCAGACGATGTTGCATACTGAATTGCCCTTTTCGTCAGGCAACGCGCCGGTGTCGCAATGCAGTGGTTGAACCCAGTCCGAATGCGCGCGCGCGGAACGGGCGTTCAGGCTTCCCAGCTTGAAATCAGGACCAATCACGCGCTCAACACAGGCCAACAGCTTCGGCTCAGCAATCGCCCAGCGAAAAATCTCGTCGTAATCGACCAGGTTCGCCAGCCGGTCCGTTTGCGGCTCCTGTTTGAATTCGTACCCCGCGCGGCCGCCGAGTTCGGCAAACAGTTCCGCGATGCGGCGGCGAAGAGCGGCGAGTTTGCCGGGCTCGACGAAATTCTTCAAAACGAGAACCCCATCGTGGTCGAGCCGATCCTTTTCTTCCACGCTGAGCGCAGCCTTGACGCTGTTCATCTTTTTTCCGGGTTGAACGAAGGAATACGGGATAGAGAGCGGTGGCGCTATGGCATTGCGTTAGTGAGTTGAGGATGTGAAGAGAGAGTACGGAAAAGACGGAAATAACGGAACAGACGGAAAAAAAGACCGAAAGACTTTAAGAATTTCCGTCTGTTCCGTTATTTCCGTCTTTTCCGTACTCTCTTCCTGTCCTCTCATATCGCTAACTCAATGCCATCGCGCTACCGCCCCCCTGTACCGCGTCGAATTCTAAGCGCCGCGTATTCTGAAACAATCGGCCACGGACGGCAACCTTCTCAGTTCGTGTCGTGGAGAGTTTGGATAAAAACCGCGAAAGCGCATTGATAAACGCTCCGCTGAACGATTAACCTTGAGTCATAGCTGTTATGCCCGAATTGTTCAAGATCATTCCGCCGAACCTGTTCCGCCCGCTGGCCGCGCCCGGCGCGCCAGTTTACGCCCGTGCGCTGTTCACGCTGTTCACCGAAACGCGGCGGCATCAACAACCCCTGTCGCGCGATCTGGCGCTCAGCCTGGTCGCCGAAATTCTCTCCGATCCCGAAGCGCTGGCCGCCGCGTCCGAAATCGAAGACGGGGTCGAAGATGAAGCCGATGAATTGAGCGGCGAAGGCCAGGCCGGCGCTTTCGCCGATGAGTTCGATCGGATTCAATCGCGCGGCAGCGCATTATTGCGCGCGCTCGCGCGCTACGGCTGGCTGCGCGTCGAAACACAGAGCGATTTTTCGCAACACTACATACTGCCTGATTACGCTTTCCGATTGCTCGAAACTTTGGAGCTGATCGCATCGAACGATCCGCCGCCGCTACGGGGCCTGATCTGCTCGATACACGATCTGTTGCAGGCCGCCGCCAGAGAGGGCAACGAACACATCCGCGTGCCCGAAGCCCATCGCCAGACGCAACGATTGATAAATGGTTTGAAGGAGCTGCAACACAACATCGGCTCGCACATCGAACAGGTGCTGCAACGATTGCAGACGAGCGAAATCCTGGAGCAGTTTTTCACCTCGTACCGTCAGGAGATCGTCGATCGCGCCTATCATCAACTTCGCACGACCGACCACGTCGCGCGCTTTCGGCTGAGCGCGCTGGAAGCGCTGACGAAGGTCGAACGCGAAGAGAAGCTGTTGGCCGCCGCGCATCGTTTGCGCGCGGGCGGCGAAGCCGAGAGCCTGGAAAGCGCGGCCAATCAATTGCTCGACCAGATGCGCGAGATCCGCGATGGTTTCGACGCGCTGGACAACAGGCTCCAGGCGATCGACGCGCGTCACAGCCAGTTCGTCGGTTCGGCCGTGCGAGCCGTCGAATTGCGATTGACCGCGAGCAGTACCACCAGCGGCCAGTTGCATTCCATCCTCTCGCGGTTGCTGACCGAAGAGACCGGCGCGGCCAATCAACCGCTGGCCGAACAGTACGACAGGTTGGTCAATCTGTTCGAGCTCGGTTTGATAGACGAATCGTCGCTGGCCTCGCCCTCGCGCGCCGCGGTTCCTTTTATTCCGGAGGCCACCGCCACGCCGTCGCTGTCGAACGAGGAGATCGAAGAGGCGCACAGGCAGACCTTGCTGTCGCTCGCCCGCTCCATCGGACGTGACCGCGTGCGGCGATTCGCGGCAGAGCTATTGCGTGACCGCGAAGAAATGCGCGGCGGCGAGATTCATCTGGAAGGGCCGGACGATCTGCCGTTGTTGATCTACCTGCGAAATTACGGCGACGGCTCGCTCGGCTACCGGGTCGAAGAGGACGCGGACGCCGGTTGGGTCGAACACGACGGTGTGGGATTCAGAGATTTCGTTTTGCGAAAAACGCCGGATCAGTACCGCGAGCCGTAGCGAGCGTGGCTTCCGCAACTGGCCGATCTCGGGGGCCACGCTCGCTACCGCTCGCGGTACTGATCCGATTTCAACATTATGTCGCTCATCGCTTTTGCAGAAGAATACAATCGCCTTTCGCCCAGCGAACAGGCGCAGTTCGCCGAAGCCGTCCGCCGATTGCTGGCCGATGGTTTGATCTGGCGCGAGGAAGAGAGCGAGCGGCGCATCTATCATTTCATAGCGCGGCGCGCGGCGATGGCCCGCGATTATCTGGGTGTCGCCGGATGGGAGTTGCGCCACGATGAACGTCTGGGCATCTTTCAAGTTACGCACAGCGAAGGCGCGCATCGCCGCCGTCTCAACCGCGACATGACAATCTGGCTGCTGCTCCTGCGAATGATTTACGCTGAAAAACGCGAACGGCTGGAAATCACTCTAACGCGCCACCCGGTAGTCACAGTCGGCGAAGTCATTCAACGCTACTCGGAATTCTTTCCCGGTCAGACAATCAGGAAGAAAGGCAGCCTGGAAGACGCGTTGCGCGCGCTCCATAATTTGAAGCTGATTCGCGCGGCGGGCGGAGGCGCTCCGCGCGTCAACAACACCGAGCAATTGATCGAACTGCTGCCGACGCTCGAAGCCGTCGTCCCGGCAAGCGAAATTTCCGCGATTGCTGAAAAGCTGCGTGAGTATGATCGAGGTAACAAAGATGAATGAGGGACGGAGAGACGGAGGGACGGAGAGATGGAGAGACAGAGCCTTCTCACCACTCTGTCTCTCCATCTCTCCGTCCCTCCGTCTCTCCGTCTCTCCGTCTCTCCGTCTGATTTTATGCTTTCACTAACACACATCTTCCTGCGCAACTGGCACCGCTTCGATCACAAGATGATCGAGGTAGAAGACAGTCTGTATCTGGCCGGGGCCAACGGCACGGGCAAATCTTCCGTGCTGGATGCGATGCAGGTTGTTTTGATCGCCGAACTGCAGAAGATCCGGTTCAACAGCTCGGCGCAGCAGGGGCAGGAACGTTCCGAACGCTCGCTCGACACATACGTCCGCGGCAAGATCGGAGAAGACCGCTGGCTGCGGCCTGGCAATACCGTCGCATACATCGCGCTCGAATTTACGGATAAAACCCGGGGTTCGAAATTGACCATCGGCGCGTGCATCGAGGCGGGCGAAGGGAAAGGCTCTTCCGGCGAACGAATGTACTTCATCCTCTCTGAAGCAATCGATCCGGGCCTCTTCCTGCGCGACGGGCGCGAGTTGACGCGGCGCGAACTGAAACAGGCATTGAAGAACCGCCAGGGCGCGCGCAGTTACGACCACGTCAATGAATATGTCGAGCAGATGCTCGACCGCCTTGGGGGATTGAACCCGCGATTCCCCGACCTGTTTCTGCGCGCGCTGGCGTTCCAGCCCATCCGGCAAATTGGCGAGTTCGTCGAGAAATGGCTGTTGCAGGAAAAGCGGCTCGACACCGAAACGCTCCGTCAGGTCAAGGAACGGCTGGATCAATTGCGCGTGGCGTCGCGCGAAGTCAGGGAAAAGCTCGACGCGCTGCGCGCAATCATCGAGCGACAGGCCGAAGTCAGGCGGTTGCGCGACCGGCGCGCCGAATACACTGTGCTCACGGCCCTGCTGCGCGTCGTCGAGATCGAGCGGCGGATAAAAACGCTGACCGGGCAAATCAGCGAAACGGAGGGACGGATCGGCGAGGCTCAGGTCGAAAGCGCGAACATCCAGTCGTCGCTCGCGGGCGCGCGCGAAGCGTTATTCCAGGCGCGAATGCAGTTGGAGCAATCCGGCGTCATCCGCCGCCGCGATGAATTGCAAAGGCAATTGCGCGAGGCCGAGCGACAGGCCCGCGAAATCGAGCAACGATGGATAACTCTGCTCGGCGATTTGCGGCGCGAATCAAAAGCCTTGCGGCCGCTGCTGGAATCGGAGGCGCTCGAACCCGCCGAGGCGCCGCCGCTGCGCGAGATGATCGAAGCCATAGCCGGATTGACCGATGACCGGCCGCCATTGGATCGACTGCCCCAATTAATAGACGAGACATTGCCGCCGCTCGAATCGGCGCTCAATCGCGCCCAGGAGGCTCAGTTCAAAATCCGCCAGCAGAGCGACGAGTTGGTCAAACGCGGACACGGACTGGAACAGGAACTCGAACGATTGCGCAGCACGGGCCGCGCGGCTTACCGGCGCGAGGTCGAGCGGTTGCGCGATCTGCTCGAACCCGCGCTCGGCGCGCGACCGCCGCTGCTGTGCGAACTGCTTGAGATTCCCGACCAGCGATGGCAGGACGCGGTCGAAGCCATGCTGGGCGCGCGCCGCTTCACGATCATCGTGCCGCCGCGGGATTTCGACGCCGCGCTCAAAACGCTCGACGAGGCCCGCGCGCGCGAACAGCTTTACGAAGCCGCGCTGCTCGATCTGGGAAGAGCGCGCGACGAAGCCCGCCAGGCGCGTCCCGGCTCGCTGGCGTCGCAGGTTGAAACCCCGAATGAGGGAGAGGGCGCGGCGTTGCGCGCTTATATTGATTCGGTTCTCGGCGACATCATCACCTGCGAAGAGACGGGGCAGTTGCGCTCGCACCGCCGCGCCGTCACGCCCAATGTCGTCTATTACGGCGAATGGACCGTGCGCGCGATCCGGCCTGACAATTACCGTCCCTGGTTCATAGGCGCGCGCGCGCAACGTTCGCAAATCGAAGCGCGCGAGCGCGAGCTGGAAGAGATCCGCGAGCGGCTGCTGGAACTGCAACCGCAATCTTCGATGATCGAGGCGCGGGTGGCGGCGCTGCGGCGTGTTTACGAACTGGGCAGGCTGCGACAGCGGTTTGACGCTCCGCTCGACGCGCGAGGACTGCGCGGGTTGATCAATGAACTCGGCGCCGAGTTGCAATCGCTCGATCTGAGCGGCGTCGCGGCGCTGCAGGAGGAGGTCAACCGGCTGCAATCGCTGGTCGAGCGCAACGAGACGGCGAAAGAGCGGATCAGCGAGCGATTGACCGAATTGAAAGTCGGATTGCAATCGCTCGGACAGCGGAAACTCTCGGCGATGCGCGAACACGGCGAAGCGGGGCAGCAGGCCGACGAAACCCGCGCCAGATACCCAGAGGCGATTATCACCGCCGAAGAGTTGATGGATGAAAGGCTCGGTTCGATTGACGGCCGGGCCGATTCGCAAAACGCGCTCGACGACATCATCCGCAACGCGGAAAACCGGGCAAAGGCGTTCGAGACTCAAGCCTACAACGAACAGCAGCGGCTGACGGAGGAGGCGACAAAATACAATACGATCTATCAATTCGCCGGCGACGCTTTTGACCCTTTGAGCAATAGTTATTTGAACGAAGAGCGGCGCCTGGACGCGACCGAGTTGCCGAAATACGAGCAGCAGATCGCCGAAGAACAGCAACGCGCCGACCAGCAGTTGCGCGAGCACGTGCTGCACCAGTTGCGCGAGAACATATTGACGGCCCAACAGGAACTCGACCGCATCAACGACGCGCTGCGCGACCTGGAATTCCATCACAAACGCTACCGCTTCACGCACAAGCCGAACGACAAGCGCCGCTCGTATTACGACTTGATCCTGGGCACGGAACTGCTCGGTTCCGAACCGCTGTTTGAAAGCCTCTTTTATCAGCAGCACAAAGACTCGTTCGACGATTTCTACCGGCAATTGACCGCGCCAGGCGGCGACGGGGAGTTGGAGCGATTGACCGATTACCGCCAATATTTGAGTTATGACATTGAAGTGCTGCATGGCGACGGGCAGCGTTCACAGCTCAGCAAGATCATGGGACATACTTCCGGCGGCGAGACGCAGACGCCGTTCTACCTGACCATCGCGGCTTCGTTCCTGCAATTGTATCGCGTCGGCGAAGGATCGCCGGCGACGAACGGCAGTCAAAGAACCGGCCAGAGAGTCAATCGGGGACAGCGCCCGACAGTCCGGCTGGTCGCCTTCGACGAGGCGTTCTCGAAGATGGATCAACAGCACATCGGTTCGACGCTCGATCTGTTTCAGAAATTCAACCTGCAGGTCATCACGGCCACGCCGCTTGAACGTTGCGAGTATCTGGTTCCGAAGATGTGCACGAGCCTGGTGCTGACCGCCGTGGGCGACAGCGTGCTCATCGAGCCTTACCGAAATTACGCGGCGCGATTGCGGCGGGCGCCGGAGAGCGGAAAAGCTCCGGAAGAAGTTGTGGAAGAATCGAAAGCCTATGCGGATTGAATTGCCCGGTCTGGCGCGCTCGATTCTGGATGCGCTGCTGGATCAGTTCGAACAACCCAACCGGCGGCGGGTCGCGCGCGTCAGGGTGAATGAACGCCAACATCACGATTATTTTCACGCGGACGATTTCGCCGTTCGCCGCGACGTCAACGAGGCTTTGCGCCGCCTGGCCGATCAGGGCTGTTTGCTTCTGCATTGGCGCAGATGGGAGGAAGGCGCCTGGCTCGACAAAGTCGATCTGATCGCCGAACGCGCCGGGGAGATCTACGAACTGCTCGGCCGCGCGCCGCTCGGCGAGCGGGAGGCGATGTTGCGGCGGTTGTTGGCCGCGCAATCGCCGCAGGCCGGTGGGAGCATCGAATGGCACATTGATTTCCTCGCGTGGACGCAGCGGCAGCTCGACGCGCACACATCGGTTGCGCCGCTCAAGCTGTCGTCCGACGACGACGACTTGCGATGGAATCGCGATTTGCTGGCGGCGCTCGGCGCGCTTGCTCAATTGCCCGCGCCGATGCTCGAACGGAAATTCAGCGTGCGGTTGTTTGGCGACAGCAAACGGTTTGAAGAGTTGCGCGGCGCGGTCGTGAAGGTTCTGCGCCGGCATAACCCTGAAAGCGCCGGCTACGGCGATGACGACAAAGCGTTGTTGCGAGCGCATCAGCTAGACCGCGCGCCGGAATACGCGCCCGTCGCGGGGCCGCTCGCGTTGCGGATCGAAGACCAATTGATCGATGTGTCCCGGTTCGCGCCGAGCGTCGCGCTGTCGGCGGCGATGTTGCGCAAGGCCGCGGTTGCCGGTTGTCCCGCCCGCGCGGTTGTGACGGTTGAAAATCTGACCAGCTTCACCGAGTTCGCCGCCGCAAAACCCGCGTCTGTTTTGGCGATTTACACGGGCGGTTTCGCAAGCCCCACAATCATCTCGCTTTTGCGCGGCGTTCGCGCCGCGCATCCCGGTCTGCCGTTCTTTCATTGGGGGGACCTGGACGCGGGCGGATTGCGCATCCTGGCGCACCTACGAAAACACCTGGGCGAAATCGAACCGCTGGCGATGGACGCCGCGACTTTTGACGCGTATCGCAAACATGCGCGGCCTCTCGGTAAAGACGAACGAGAAGCGCTGGCGCAGCTTCGCGGACAGGCGCAGCTTGCCGATTGCGCGGCGCTCATCGACCGCCTGATTGAGACCAATGAAAAGCTGGAGCAGGAAGCGGTTGAAGTGAGTCTGTGCGCGCGGACAATAAGTTAGGTCAAGTCGATGTCTGAAACCGGTTACACAATCCGCCTGGCGCGTGTTTACGAACTTTCCCTGCTACGGGAAATCGAATGGGCGGCGGGGCCTAGGCAAGCGGCTGATCGAAACGCTGTGCGATTGGGCCAGAGGGCAAGGTTATGGCGCGGTCACGCTTTCGACATTTCGCGATGTCCCCTGGAACGAGCCTTTTTACGCGCGCATCGGGTTTCGCGCGTTGGAAGAAAGCGAACTGAGCGAGGGGTTGTCGGCCTTGCTCGAACAAGAGAAACTGATCTGGTCTCCGCTCGCGCGTGTTTGCATGCGCCGAGACCTGTCAACCGGGTGTGTTAACAAGGAGAATGACGTTTGAATTACTGCCGCAAGGTCGTTGACGAACAGGCTGGCGAAGAAATTCTCGAAGTCTCGCTCAGCGGGCAACTGCTTCTGGATTACCCGCTGCTCAACAAGGGCATGGCGTTCACCGACGAGGAACGGCGCGAATTCGGCCTGTTGGGTTTGTTGCCGCCGCATGTTTCATCGGTCGAAGAACAACTGGAGCGCAACTACGAAAACTATCGCCGCAAGGAATCGGACATCGAACGATACATCTTCCTGATGGCCTTGCAGGACCGCAACGAAACGCTCTTCTACAAGCTGCTCGGACGCCACACCTCGGAGATGATGCCGATCATCTACACGCCGGTGGTCGGAGCGGCCAGCCAACTCTACAGCCACATCTACCGCCGCCCGCGCGGTCTCTACATTTCCTATCGCCATCGTGGCGAGGTCAAAGCGCTGCTGGCGAACGCGCCGCATCCCGACGCTTCCATAATCGTCGTTACTGACGGCGAGCGAGTGCTGGGATTGGGCGATCTGGGCGTCGGCGGGATGGGCATCCCCGTAGGCAAGCTGTCGCTTTATACGCTCTGCGCGGGCATTCATCCGGCGACGACGTTGCCGATTTTTCTGGATGTCGGCACGGACAATCAGGAGTTGTTGAAAGACCCGCTCTACATCGGCTGGCGTCACGAACGCGTGCGCGGACGGGAATACGACGATTTCATTGAAGAGTTCATCGAGGCCGTGATTGAAACGTTCCCGAATGTGATGTTGCAGTGGGAAGATTTCGCGCGCCACAACGCGCGGCGGCTGCTCGAACGCTATCAGGATCGCCTGTGCAGTTTCAATGACGACATTCAGGGCACGGGCGCGGTTACGCTCGCGGGCCTGCTGGCGGCGGTCAAAGTCAACGGCGAACGGTTGAGCGATCAGCGCATAGTGATGTTCGGCGCGGGATCGGCCGCGACAGGCATCGCCGACCAGATCGTCGCGTCCATAATCAACGAAGGGATCAGCGACGGGATCAGCGACGGTCGTTCGGAAGAGGAGGCGAAATCCAGGCTCTGGCTGATTGACGTCGGAGGATTGATCCACACGGGCCGCAACGACATTGAAGAGATCAGCCGGCCTTTCGCGCAACCCGCAGACCGCATAGCTGATTGGCAAGTCGCCGACCCCAATCACATCACGCTGGCCGACGTGGTCAAACATTTACACCCCACAGCGCTCATCGGCACTGCGGCGCAGCCCGGCGCGTTTACCGAAGACATTGTTCAAGAGATGGCTCGCCATGTGGCGCGCCCGATCATCTTTCCCCTGTCGAACCCGACTTCGCGTTGCGAAGCGAAACCGGTCGATCTGATGGCCTGGACTTCGGGCCGCGCGATTATCGCCACCGGCAGCCCGTTTGCGGACGTGCCGCAGTCGGTCACGGGCGGAGGCAGGCCCCGCAAGATCGGCCAGTGCAACAACGCGTACATCTTTCCCGGAGTCGGCCTTGGCGTCATAGCGTCAGGCGCTCGGCGAGTGAATCAGGAGATGTTCGTCGCGGCGGCAAGGGCGCTCGCTGATAAGTCGCCCGCGCTCGGCGACCGAATGGCGTCGCTCTTCCCTGACCTGAAAGACATTCGCAAAGTCTCGCGCCACGTCGCAATCGCCGTCGGGGTCGAAGCGCAACGACTGGGATTGGCCGAGACGACCTCTCGTGAAGAGCTTGAGCAGCGTGTGGAGGAGAAGATGTGGACGCCGCAATACCTACGCTATCGCAAGACGAGTTAAAGCGTCGCGGCGCCTGAGAGCGAAACCCACGATTTTGTCTACGCGATCCCAATAAATACAGATTTGTAAATAACTCAGACAGGAAGTAGAAGAGGAAAATGTGGGAGAGGAAAATAAGAGTTCTTATTTTCCTCTCCCACATTTTCCTCTTCTACTTCCTGTCTGATGGGCATTTTGTACGATCATTGTCTGATCTCAAAAGCTTTCAAACAAAATGTTCCGACATCAGTTTGCCGCCGATACAATACGTCCGGGCTTTTGTTGCCCCTCAGCGCCAGCCCGCATTTACCCAAGCGCCCACAGCCACTCTCAAGCGCCGACTTGCTACATAAGTGTTAGCCCGCCTCGCCGGATATACAGTTTTGTACGACAAGCTCAATAGCAAAGGCAACCGCTGGTAAAAACAAGCGCAGCGATTTGCAAGCAGACAAAAGGCTTTTGAGATAAGGCTTGAGCGGCGATGGCTCTGGCATATCAGGTGCAGAGCAAATAGCGGTTAATCGCGATCAGTAAACATTTTGAGTTGAAAAGAAGGAGACCTCGCAGCGCTTGGCGGCTCCTGCGAGGTCTTCGTACTCCCAATCACTTCGGAAAATGAAAGGAGCGGCGCGAATGCTAGCAAAAAACTTTTTGCCGGGCAAAAGTTCGTCCCACGTTTCACTCGGAACAAGTTCTCTCCGGAACAAAGACCTGGTCCGCGGCGCGTACCGTCTCTTGCTGGCCGTATTGCTCTGCGCGCTCGCGACGATCGGCTCGACCGCCTATGGGCAATCCTATCAAGGAGGCTTGCGCGGCTCGTTACACGACAGCAGTGGCAACGCGCTGTCGAGCGTAACGCTCTCGTTGATCAACGAGGCGACCAACCTGACGCGCACAACGGTAACCAACGAAACCGGCGCCTACGTCTTCGACCGGGTGGACCCGGGCAAATACAAACTTGAAGCCTTGTCCGGCGGGTTCAAGAAGCTGGAGCGCTCGGGAGTAGTGATTGAAACACAACAGCAACTCATGCTCGACCTGGTGATGGAAGTCGGCAACGTGGCCGAGACCGTCGTCATCTCCGACGAGGCGCCATTGATCGAATCGGCCAACGCTTCGGTCGGACAGGTGATCAGTAAACAGTTCCTGAGCGACCTGCCCAATTCAGGGCGCAACCCGTTCTCGCTCGCCGCCATCTCGCCAAACTACATCCCAGCCGGCAATCCGACTTTCAATCGCCAGCAGGACCAGAGCGGCTCGTCGCAGATTTCGCTCGCCGGCGGTCCGGTGCGCGGCAACAACTATCTGCTCGACGGCGTGCCCATCGCCGACATCGGCAACCGCGCCGTGATCATCCCGACCTTCGAGGCGATCCAAGAGCTGAAGATGCAGGTCAACAATTACGACGCCGAAGTGGGGCGCACTGGCGGCGGCGTCTTCAACGTCGCCTCGCGTTCCGGCTCGAATCAATTGCATGGCAGCCTGTTCGGCTTCCTGCGCCCGAATCCGCTGCAAGCGAACAATTTCTTCAACAACCGCAACGGCATCAAACGACCCGACGCCGATTACGGGCTCTACGGCGGCTCGATCGGCGGGCCGGTCTACATTCCGAAGATTTACAACGGCAAAGACAAAACCTTCTTCTGGGTGGCGATGGAAGGCTATCGGATGCAGAGCTTCCTGAGCGAGACCTTCACAGTACCGACCGATCTGGAACGCCAGGGAAATTTTTCGCAGACCAAAAACGGCGGCCAGCCCGTGGTGATTTACGATCCGCTCACTACACGCACGGTCAACGGCCAGCTCGTGCGCGATCCTTTCGCCGACAACATCATTCCGCTGAACCGGCAAGACCCCGTCGGGCGCGCACTGCTGCAATTCTTCCCGAAAGCGAATCGGCCGGGCGACGCTTCGGGCCGCAACAACTACGCGGCTACGAGCACGCTCGACGACCGCGCCGATCAACAAACGTTCAAGCTCGATCACAATTTCGCCGACTGGTACAAGGCTTCGGCGACTTATCTGCGATACGGCAGCCGCGAGCCGGTGGCCGATTATTACCGGAACATCGCCAATCCCGGCGGCAGCCTGCTCTTCCGCAACGTGGACGCGCTGGCGGTCAACAACATCTTCACGCTCGACGACAAGACGCTCCTAAGCGTGCGTTACGGCTACAACACCTTCGACGACAATGTGGACACGGTCAGCGCAGGCTTCGACCCGGCGCAACTCGGTTTTTCGCCGAACTATGTCAGCCAGATCGCTTTCAAGAAATTTCCGTCCATCGGCACGGGCGGCGCGTACGGCTCGCCTTCGCAAGGAGCGCTCGGTTCCGCCGCGCCGAACCAGCGCCGCTGGTATTCACACAACTTTCTGACGGGCGTTTCAAAACTGTGGGGCCGCCACAGTCTGAAAGCCGGGTTCGATTACCGGAAACTCTCGCTGGAGTTCTACAACATCGGACAGTCGAGCGGCAGCTTCACCTTCACACGCGGCTTCACTCAGGGGCCGAATCCGAACGCGGCGACTACGGCGGGCGGCAACGAACTGGCTAGTATGTTGCTCGGCGCGGCGGCCAGCGGCAGCGCGCAGCTCGTTACGCCGCTGTCGGTCTACGTCAATTACTTCGGCGGTTACGCGCAGGATGATTTCCGCCTGTCGCAAAAACTGACGCTCAATTTCGGCTTGCGCTACGAATACGAGCAGGGCTTACAGGAGCGCGACAACCAGATCACGGTCGGCTTCGATCCGGCGGCGGCGTTTCCGGCACAACCCGCGGGATTGAGCGTGAAAGGCGGTCTGATCTTCGCGGGCGTGAATGGAGCGCCAACACAACAGGTCCGGCCGCAGAAGAACAAATTCGGCCCGCGCATCGGCTTCGCTTATCGATACAACGAGAAGACGACGATCCGCGGCGGATACGGCATTCTGTGGGCGCCGGCGATCTTCAGCCTGGGGCCGACAGTCGATGGTTACGGCGCGCTTGGGTTCTCCGCGATTACGAACATGGTCACCTCGCTCGACGGCGGGCTGACGCCGGCGAATTACCTGTCCAATCCCTTTCCGAGTGGTTTGCTCAAGCCGACGGGCAGTTCGCTCGGCCTGTTGACGCAGGTTGGCCAGAATGTCTCGTTCGTGGACCAAAACCGCGAGGCCGCTTACATGCAGCAATATTCGCTCGACATTCAACGCGAATTGCCGGGAAACATCGCATTGACGGTCGGGTACGTCGGCAGCCGCGGAACGAGCCTGCAACTCGGCGGCATCAGCAACGGCGGCGTCAATATCAACCAACTCGCGCCGCGGTTTATGTCGCGAACCGATCTGCAGACGCGCGTACCCAATCCGTTCTTCGGCACGACGGCGGGCGTCGGCATTTTAAGCGCGGCGACCGTCGCGCAGGCGCAATTGCTGCGCCCGTTCCCGCAATTCGGCGACGTGATCATGCTTGGCGCGAGCGGCGGCAATTCGTTCTACAACGCGGTGACGGTCAAGGCGCAGAAGCGTTTCTCGAAAGGCTTCTCGCTGCTGGCCGCCTACACTTTCAGCAAGCTGCTCGACAACATCACGGGCAACAGCAATTTCTTCGCGCCCGACAACACATCGAACGTGATTGACGCTTACAACCGCAGCCGCGATTACTCACTGTCGTCGGTGGATACGCCGCATCGCTTCACGCTGAGCGGCGCGTATGAACTGCCGTTCGGCAGAGGCCGGATGCTGCTCGCATCAGCCAGCGGCGTCGTTGACCGTTTAGTCAGCGGTTGGCAGTTGAACGGAATCGTCACGTATCAAAGCGGCTTCCCGCTCTCGATCACGCAGCAGGTCAACAACACGAACGCCTTCAGTTTGGGGCAACGTCCGAATGTCGCGCTCGGCGTCGATCCGGCCACGTCCGGCTCTGTGAGCGCGCGTATCGACGGCTATCTCAATCCCGCGGCCTTCATCGCCGCGGCGCCCAACACCTTCGGCAACGCGCCGCGCACCATCGGCGTGCGTTCGCCGGCCACGCAGTTGGTGGATTTGTCGGTGATCAAGAACACGCGGATCTTCGAGGGGTTCAACGCGCAGTTCCGGCTGGAGGCGGTCAACGCTTTCAACACTCCGGTATTCCGCGCGCCCAACACGCAGTTCGGCAATCCGAACTTCGGGCGCATCACGTCGCAGGCCAACTTCGCGCGCATCGTGCAGTTGAGCGTGCGGTTGATGTGGTGATCTCGATTGGAATGGATCAGTACCGCGAGCGGTAACGAGCGAGCTCCCGAAGCGGGGCGCCAGAGGGAGCCCGCTCGCTACCGCTCGCGGTACTGATCCGGCGCCGCAGTCCTATTCGCAACAATGAAAGAAACAGCTAAGTCTACAAAGCGCGCGCCGGAATCGGAGAGTTTTGCCGCCGGTTGGCGCCGGCCTGAGATGTGGGCGCGCTGGCGCGGCGATTTCTTCGGTGGAACGGTCGCGGCATTGATCGCCGTGCCTTACGGGATGGCCTTGGCGATAGCGACCGGGCTACGGCCCGAAGCAGGTTTATACACTTCCATCATCGGCGGCGCGATTTCGGGAATGATTTCCGACGCGCCGGTGGTGGTGAGCGGTCTGTCCGCCACGGTCGTGCCGGTGTTGGCCGTGTTGGTCAGGAGCCATGGGGTGGGCGCGGCGTTGGCGGCGGGCGCGCTGAGCGGGCTGATCATGACCCTGATCGGCGCGCTGCGAATCGGCAGATTTTTCAGCTATCTGCCGCAATCCGTCATCGCCGCGTTCACCAGTGGTCTGGGCGTGGTCATCGTCTCTTCGCAAATCAAAGCGGTCTTCGGCGTGAGACCGGCGCCGGCGGGATTCGATCTCGGCGTGATCGACGATTTCTGGGCTGTGATCAGAGCCGGCGGTCAGAGCGATTACCACACGCTGTCCATCTCCATTCTCGTCATCGGCCTGATGTTTCTATTGCCGCGTTGGAAGAAAACCGTTCCGGCGTCGTTGATCGCGGTGATCATCGCATCGTCAGCCGTCTACGCATTCGGCTGGCAATTGCCGCTCGTCGGCTCGCTGCCCGACAGTTTTCCGCATCCGAGCGTGACGGCGGTGGACTTCTCGAACTTTTCGGCGTTGTTGCATCCGGCTTTTACGCTGGCCGGGCTGATCACCATCAATCAACTGCTCACCGTCGTCGTGACCGACCGGCTGAGCGAAGCGCGCAACGAGGTGAAGTTCAACCGCGAACTGGTGGCGCAGGGCGTGGCCAATATGGCCTGCCCGTTTTTCGGAGCGCCGCCCGGCGTGGCGATGTTGGCGCGCACAGTGGCCAGCGCGCGGGCAGGCGCCGTCAGCCGATGGTCTGTGCTCGCGCACAGCCTCATCCTGCTGCTGTTCCTGTTGCCGCTGCGCGGTTTGATCAGCCGGATTCCGCTGGCTGCGCTGGCCGCGGTGACTGTCGCGGTGGGCTTGCAATTGATCGACTGGAAGCGCTTCCGAAATCTGCCGCGCACGAACCGGCTCGACGCGGCGCTCTTCCTGCTTACGTTTTGTTTAGTCATTTTCAGCGACTTGATCGTCGGCGTGGGCGTCGGCTCGCTCGTCGCCATGCTGCTTTTCGTCGAGCGCGCCGCGCAATCGACGCGGCTCGAACCGGTTGTTCCTGACCCAGCAAAGATGGAACCCTCAGCCATTGTTCCCTCTCATGCCGGGGCCGAATTGCAGGCCGAGATGCAGATGTACCGGCTGGCCGGCCCGCTCTTCTTCGCTTCAAGCGAAAAGGTCTTGACCAAACTCACGCGCGAGGTGACGGCCAGAACGCTGGTGCTTGATCTGACCGAGGCCGGGCCGATTGATTCCGCCGCGACGGATTGCCTGCGCCAGCTTGCCGCGCGCCAGCGGCAGCGCGGAGGCGAGTTGCATCTGATCGGTCTGGATCAACGATTGCTGGCTTCAATCGCCAGGGACGGATTGCTCAATGAAGTTGACGCCGTCATCAAACGCGATGAGGAAAACAATAATTCATCCAATGATTCGTCGGGGCATTATCTATTTCGCCAATCAGGCTTCGGCGTCGCCAAAGCTCAGACGACGCTCAGCTTTAAACAACTTTCACGCTCTGGAGGAAAACAACCATGACCAGTCCACAGCTCACCGACCGATGTAAAAGCGTGCCGCCCATCTCCCGCCGCGCATTCAGCCGCATGGCTACGCTGCTGGCGGCGGGCGCGACCTTGCCCTTCTATAACGAAAGCGCGCTGGCGCAGCTTTCCAAAACCGGCCCGATCCCGCCCGACGCGGTGAAGATCAACGCCAACGAAAATCCGCTCGGCCCCTGCCCTGAAGCCGCCGAGGCCATCTCCAAAGTAATCGCCAAAGGCGGGCGCTATATGTACGAAGAGACCGACGCCTTCGTTAACACGCTGGCCGATCTGGAAGGCCTCGACGCCGATTACGTCCTGCCTTTCGCCGGTTCCAGCGATCCGCTGCACCGCAGCGTGCTGGCGTTCGCATCAAAGGAAAAACCGTTCGTGATGTCCGATCCGGGTTATGAAGCGGGCGGGCGCGCCGCGCAGTTCATCGGCGCAAAAGTAATCAAAGTCCCTCTCACGCCAACCTACGCCCATGATGTAAAAGCGATGGTCAAAGCGGCGCACGAACGCAAAGCGGGATTGATCTACATCTGCAATCCGAACAACCCGACCGGGACGATCACTCCGCGCGCCGACATCGAATGGGCGCTGGTCAACAAACCCGAAGACACCGTCCTGCTGCTCGACGAAGCGTACATTCACCTCAGCGATGAGCAGGTCTGCTCCGACCTGGTGGCGATGGACAAAGACGTAATCATCTTACGCACCTTCTCGAAGCTTTATGGAATGGCCGGTCTGCGCGCCGGAGCGGCGATCGGGCGTCCCGATCTGATCGGCAAGCTGAGAAACTACGGCGCGGGCGCGCTGCCGTTGACGGGAATGGTGGGAGCGATCGCCAGTTTAAAGGCCAAGAACCTCGTGCCCGAACGCCGGAAGATCATCAAAGACATCCGCGAAGACGTCTTCGCCTTCCTGCAAAAGAACAACATCGCATTCGTGCCTTCGGTGAGCAACTGCTTTATGTTGGACGCCAAGGCGCCGGCGCGGCGGCTGGTTAACGCGATGAAGAAGGAGAAGGTTTACATCGGCCGCGTCTGGCCGGCGTGGCCAACGCATGCGCGAATCAGCGTCGGGACGAAAGAAGAGATGACCAAGTTCAAGACCGCGCTGCTGAAGGTGATGAACGATTTGCAAGCCTAGCGGCGGCGGACTTGCCACGCGCGGTAGCAAGCGGGAAACAGATAAAAATGCTGGGATGAATTTATCCCGCAGCTACCGCGCAACGCTGTTAAATCAAGCGGAAGAGAGAGCACGGAAAAGACGGAAATAACGGACGGAACAAACGGAAATTTTCAGACTCTTTCAATGCCCTCTTCCGTTTGTTCCGTTATTTCCGTCTTTTCCGTGCTCTCTCTTCGTCGTGTTGAACCACGACAAACAACCCGGCAGTTATTGCGCTGTCCACCCGCCGTCAACAAACAACGCGCCGCCCGTCACAAACGCAGCGGCGTCGGAAGCCAGAAAGACCGCCGCGCCCGCAATCTCGTGCAACTCGCCCCAACGCCCCATCGGAATCCTGGAAACAAAGTCGCGGTATTTCGCCGGATCGTTCAACAACTGTTTATTCATCTCGGTGGCGAACGGCCCGGGGCAGATCGCATTCACCGTCACGCCTTTCGTCGCCCATTCGAGCGCGAGCGTGCGCGTCATACCCAAAATCGCCGCCTTGGACGAAGCGTAAGGAGCGCGTCCGGGCAGCGAGATCACGGACATAATCGAACCTAGATTGATCACGCGCCCCCAGCCTCGTTCAGCCATCTTCGAGCCGAAGATTTTCGAGCACAGGAACGGCGCGGTTACGTTGGTCGCCATCACCGACTCGAAATCGCTCTCGCTGAGATCCTCAATCGCCCCGCGAATATTGATGCCCGCGTTGTTGACCAGAATATCAACCGCGCCGAACGAGCCTTCGATCTCAGCGGACAATCGCTTCAATTCATCCGCGCTGTTCACGTCAACGGCGAACGCGGCGGCGCGACGCCCGGTTGATTCCACAATTTCAGTCGCCGCTTTTTGGCAATCGTCGAGCGTGCGGCTGGCCACAACCACATCCGCGCCCGCTTCGGCAAACGCCTGCGCGAAGACGCGACCTAGCCCCTTCGATCCGCCTGTGACCAAAGCGATGTGGCCGTCCAATCGGAAAAGTTCCATCACGTTTTTCTGAGAGCCATTCGGCATTTCCATCGTTATTTGTCTCCACTCCCGGGAGCGCATATCGCTGGGAGCGCTACGGCGGCCTCGCGTGCGGAGCTTTCGGCGATCGGCGCTTGATCGAAGCCCCGCACGCGAGGCCGCCGTAGCGCTCCCAGGGATATGCGCTCCCAGGAGTTTTCTAAAGTTTTAAAGTCTGTTTTGCGTAAGCGGCGCTGCGCCGCAGATTTTCGTCCTCAAACGCCAAGGCCTGCGCTGGGCTCAAGCCCGTGATTCGCGGCAGAGGTTTGGCCGAAGAGCGTTTGAGAGCGCCGTTCTCAAACTTGCGGATTCGCGC
>Ga0187894_10002705_pt1 | contig 20861 bp, 12 predicted proteins | sample GBC1701081metaG_FD_136650 | JGI IMG/M metagenome (GOLD analysis project Ga0187894, IMG submission 136650) | White microbial mat communities from a lava cave in the Kipuka Kanohina Cave System on the Island of Hawaii, USA - GBC170108-1 metaG ...
TAATGAGTTTGGTCGGTTTTTTTGAAGTGAGCCAGCGCAACACCCGCTCATTTCGCCGCGACTATACCAGTGACGGTCAAGGGAAATCCTCAATAAACGCTCAAATCTCGCTCAAAGATAGTTCTCAAATCGCTATGAACCAGCAGCTCAAGCGCTTCTATGAGTTCTCCGACTTCCGTATTGACCCGGAAGCGCGAGTGCTTTTACACGACGGCAAGGTGGCGCCGCTGACGCCGAAGCTCTTTGACACGCTCCTGGCGCTGGTCGAGCGCAACGGGAAAGTGGTGAGCAAGGATGAGTTGATGAAATTCGTCTGGCCTGACACTTTCGTTGAAGAAGGCAATCTCACGCAGAATATCTCGATGCTCAGGAAGATGCTGGGCGAAAGCCCTGATGAGCCGCAATACATCGAGACCGTGCCGCGGCGTGGCTACCGCTTTGTGGCCAGCGTAAAGGAAGTGGCGGAGGGAAATCTCGAGCCGGCCATTCAGGAACCGTCCAAACCGGAGAATGTGAGCGAACAAACCGCATCATTGAGCGCCAATCCCCCATTGAATTGGATCGCGCGCAATAAGCAAGGCGCGCTCCTCATCCTGACGACGTTCATGGTGATAATCGCGGGCATCGCCTTCGGGCTGAGCAAATGGATCGGCATGAATCGGTCGAAGGCCCCTCTCACTGCGATGACGATCACCCGGCTCACGTACACGGGCAAAGCGGCGCGCGCCGCGATCTCACCTGACGGCAAATATGTAGCGCATGTGATCGAGGAGTCCGGAAAGCAAAGTCTCTGGCTCAGACAGGTGGCGACCTCCAGCGAGATACAAATCGCGCCGCCCGCCGAGGTCACTTACATCGGAATCACTTTCTCGCCTGACGGTAACTTTATTTATTACGTCAGAGGGCGACAGCGCGATCTCAGGGAAGGAAGTTTCGGTGAAAGGGGAACGCTCTTTAAAATGCCCACTCTGGGAAAAGCCGAGAAGAAGCTGATTGAAAACGTAGACGGCCACATTACTCTTTCTCCTGACGGCGCCTGGCTCGCCTTTGTGCGCCAGTATCCGAATCAAGGAAAATCCGCGCTGATGTTGGCCAAGGCGGATGGCGCGGAGGAAAAAGAACTCGCCACACGCAAGTTCCCCGACAATTTTCTTCCGGCGGGACCGGCCTGGTCGCCTGACGGCAAAATTATCGCATGCGCCACCAACAATTTTACTCCTGACAAGCCATATAGAGGGATTGTTGGAATCAGCGTCGCGGATGGAGCGGAAAAGCCGATCGGTTCCAAGCATTGGTATGGCGTCACTAGACGATTGGCGTGGCTGACGGATGGCAGCGGCATTCTGGTGATCGGGGCGGAGTACAGCAGAGGTTTGAATCAGATCTGGCGCCTTTCCTATCCCGGCAACGAGGCGCAAAGAGTGATCAACGATCTGAATGACTATGCCGACCTCAGCCTGACAGCGGATTCCGGGACACTGGCCGCTGTACGGGCTGACCGGCTGGTCAACATCTGGGTTGCGCCCGATGGGAACGCCAGCCGCGTGAAATCCATCACCGCAGGGGCCGGCCGTGAGGACGGAGTACGCGGCCTTACCTGGACGCCCGATGGCAGAATCATCTATCGCTCAATGGCAGGCGACGTTCCTCAACTCCGGATCATGGGCGCCGATGGCGCGGGGAGCAGGCAACTCTCCGTTGACGGCGCCGAACATTTTGACCCGGCGGTTTCGCCCGATGGCCGTTACATCGTCTGGAGTTCCAGCCCCACAGGCCGCCGTCATATCTGGCGGACGGATATTGACGGAGCCAACCCCAAACAGTTAACCGACGGCGCCAACGAATGGCAGCCGGAGTACACGCCTGATGGAAAATGGTTGGTCTACCAAGGCATGGGTTATTCGCTGTGGAAGGCGCCCACAGATGGCGGCGTCCCAACGCAACTGACCGGCGGGCTATCATCGAGGCCGGCTGTTTCCCCGGATGGGAAATGGATCGCCTTTAACCGGCTGGATGAAGCGAGTGGTCAATGGCAAATCGCGGTCATTGGCTTCGAAGGAGGGACTCCTCACAAGATTTTTGATATTCCAAGTTCTTCGATTTATCGGGCCATTCGCTGGACGCCCGATGGACGCGGGGTGGCCTACCCCATCACCTTGGGCAGCGTCTCGAATATTTGGAGTCAGCCTCTCGATGGCGGCCCGCCGCGCCAGTTGACTGACTTCAAAGACCAGATCATCTTCGATTTCGCCTGGTCACGCGATGGTAAACAACTCGCCTTGTCACGCGGCGTGGTTAACAGCGATGTGGTGCTAATCGGCAATTTCAGATAATTCAGCCATGCGCCGGAAGTGTTCCGTCAGGCTTTGATCGTCGTTTCAGCCGCAGTGGTCGAAACGACGATCAAAGCTGCTCCGTCACAAGTTGATTTGTTCCGACTCCGTGCGATTGCGGACGGACTGAAAGCGCCCGCCAAAATAAGCTTCCTTTCTCCCCTATTCACACAACTTTTTGCAGGAGAAGGAGAAGATTTTATGTTCAATAGCAGAAGTATGACCGCGTTTATTCTGACACTGGGTTTTGGCGCCGCGATCGTCACGGCTTGTGACACTCAATCAGAGCGTCATAATGGCGGCGGAGTGACCGCCCCCAGCCCGGCGGCGACGATGTTTCCAACGCCGTCGCCGACCGTAAGCTCGGCGGCGGCGCTCACTCCATTCGACAAGGAATTTGTGATGGACGCGGCGCGTGACGGCATGATGGAGGTCCAAATGGGCAATGCGGCCGCGCGGAATGCGGCGAGCAACGAGGTGAAGCGGTTCGGGCAGCGTGTGGCCACGGATCACAGCCAGTTGAGTCAGTCCTTGCGGAGCCTGGCTTCGAACCTGAACATCGAACTGCCACAAGAACTGGAGCCGGAACAGCGGAACCTGGTCGGCCGGTTGCAGAACCTTTCAGGCAAGGTGTTCGACAGCGAATACATAAAGGTGATGATCGATGGTCATATGAAAGACATCCCGGAATTCGAGCGCGCCGCCAACCAGGCGACCAATCCCGAGATCAAGCAGTTCGCATCACAGGCCCTGCCAATATTGCGCGACCACCTGAAGATGGCGCGCGACATAGCCGGCAAGTTGGGCGTTAAGTTCCCGCAAGGCCAGTGATCTTCTACACTAAGTCGAGAGAGAAAGGGCGCTGGCGGGGCGAACTGACTTAATACTCGCCGCCAGAAATACATTGAAGGTTGAAGGGAAGAAAAAAGGGCAAAAGAGCAAAAGAGGCAAAAAAAGATAGCTCCACATTTAACCGTGGCGCCTGACTAATGAGGCAAAGAGAGAGTGCGGAACAAACGGAAATAACGGAACCGTACGGAAGATTTTTTGTTTTTTTCGTCTGTTCCGTTATTTCCGTTTGTACTGTGCTTAGCGATCTGCGGCGGCGGGAAAAGACTTTCATTGCAAGCTCTCTTCATAGCCATCGTTCAGTAGACCTGTTTTGGTTTCGCTCCCGGATGTCGTTGCGGCGCGAAGTGGCGGCGCAAAACGGCCATAGGAGGAGTAATACTTGAGGGCTAATCGATGAAAGCGGTGTTACTCGTCGCAACAATATTACTCTCGCTTGCCGGGCAGACTCCTCATCCTCAAAACAAACCGCCCGCTCCTCCCGCCCAAGACAAACAGCCTCCCGTTCCCGCCCAGGACAAACAGGGACCGACCCTGGTCATTGAAGAAGTCATTATTGAAGGCGCCAACGTCTTTTCCAGCGCGGAACTGATCCGCCAGTTGCGTCTCGTCGGCGCGGAGGTATTCTTGAGGAGATTCGGGCGGCGCAACACCTACACGCGCGAGCGGTTTCAGGAAGACGCCGTGCGTTTGTTGAAATACATGACCGACCGGGGTTACCTCAGGGCTTCGATCGGCGAACCGAAGATACGATTCATCAACGTCGCCGACGCCGCGCGAACCACGGGCGACGTTCCGATACGCCTGATCATTCCCATCACCGAAGGCCCTCTGCACAAGCTCGGCAAACTGGAGGCGCATGATGGCGCCGTGCTCAGCCCCGAACAGGCGCGCGCGCAGTTCCCCATCAAAACGGGCGACGTGATCAACGCCGGGCTGATGGAAGACGTGTTGGCCCGCCTGCGCAATCTTTATGGCCGGCTGGGCTACCTGCAATTCGCCCCGACGATTGATTTCAAATTCGCCGGCGCCGTTAACAACGAATCGGTGACCGACATCACGATCACGCTCAATGAGGGGAAGCGTCTCACGCTGGGGCGGCTGGAATTCACAGGCAATCGCCGGACTCTGGACCTGCCGCTGCGGCGCATGATCCCGCTCGACGAGGGCGATTATTTCGATTACGGGAGGTTGGAGAATGGGATTGAAAGGCTCAACCGAACAGGACTGTTCGATCCGATCAGGCCCACGGATATAAACATCACCTATGATCTGGCGCGCGGGACCGCCGACGTCGAATTGCGTCTGACCGAACGCGACGTCCAGCGCATTGATCTGAGCGGAGGCGCCGGCACCTACGGCGCGTTCAACCTGGGATTGGATTATTCGAACAGCAACTTGACAGGGCGGCTTGACAGCTTCGCCGCGCAGACGCGCCTGGGCAACCTCGAGCAAACGGCTTCGGGGCGATACGGCATTACGCTGCTCACGACGAGGCCGGTCACGTTGAGCTTTTCAGGCTCTTTTCAGCGCTTCATTTTCGTTGACGCGCGAACTCAGGAAGCCAACCGGGAACCGCTCTACATCCAGACCTCGGGGGGATTGACCGCGGGCGCGACGGTCCCGGTGGCCAGAGGGCGCAACAGCCTGGCCGCGGCGACACGCGCCAGTCTATTTTACTCTCTGAATTTCAACTCGCTTGAAGATCTGGTCGCGGCGCGCGCGGCCAACGTGACCAACGTTCAGCGGAGCAACATCCGTCTGGCCTCGCTGACGCCGGCGCTGGCGCACGACACTCTGGAACGCGATTTCGACCCGCTGCGCGGGCTGCGGCTGACGACCGGCGTCGAAGTGGTCGGTCGCGCGCTCGGAGCCAACATCAACACGGTCAGGCCGTGGGTTGATTTCCGGCAGTTCGTCCCGCTCAACCAAGGGTTGCTCCGCGGCGAACGGAACGCCTTCGGCTATCGCCTGCGGGGAGCTTACATCGCCCCATACGGCAGGCCTTTCGACGCGACCACGCTTTCGGTGATTGACGGTGTGCCGATCTTCAATCGTTTCTTCGTGGGCGGAGTGTCGGAGGTGAGAGGCTTCCCGATCAATTCAATTGCGCCGCTGGCGCGCGTGGAACGGTTCCTGGTCATCGGGAGCAATCCGCCTGCGCTCATTAGCAGCGACGTGCAGCCCGTGGGCGGCGATACCCAGATGATCGCCAACGCGGAATACCGCGCGCCGATTCTGCGCAGATTGTCGGTGGCGGCCTTTTTCGACGCCGGCTCCTCGTTCAACGCCCGCGGCCTGAAAGAGCAGCGATTCATCAGCCCGGTGCAACTGACCCCGCCGGTCGCCGACGCCTCCCTGGTTACCGTGGTGGGCCCGCTGGGAGACATCGCTGATCAGATCCCGAATTACCGCGTCTCGCTCGGCGTCGAACTTCGCGTCATGGTTCCCGTCGCCAATCTGCCGCTGCGCCTGATCTTCGCCTACAATCCGAACGCTCAAACCAATCCGCCTCCGTCCACACTGCTTGCGCCCGAAAGGAAATTCGCCTTCGTCATCGGGTTTGGCCGCACGTTGTAACCCTGGAAGAATCGGTGATGCGTTTATCCTCACATCCTGAGATCACAATGCGTTTGTTCGCTTCCATCACGAGCTGGATTTTGTCTTGCGTGGCGATGGCCGGCGCGGCCGTGGCGCAATACCGGTTCGACGCGCTGACCACGGACGACGGGCTTCCTCAAAATTCCGTCTATTCGATCCTGCAAACGCGAGATGGTTACATCTGGCTGACGACTTTGGATGGGCTGGCGCGCTACGACGGCGTCCGTTTCAGGGTTTTCGACAAGAGCAACACGAAAGGGATCAATAGCAATCGGTTCAATCTGCTCTTCGAGGACGCCGAAGGCGGGTTAATGCAGTCGCTAACTTGCGAGTCGCATGCGAGATCTCAATCGGTGTATACCCAGTATAACCAAGCCTCAACGCTCCTCGCTGTTGCGGTTCGATGGAGTAGGCCGACAGGGGGGTGACCTCTACGCCGGCGGCGGAAGCGGCGTTGGACGCCTCGCGATCATCAATACCTTCAGGGAGCCATCCAATTAAATGCATACCGGCGTCGCTGCGCTCGATGTCGAGGAGTCCCTCCATCTCGCGTTTCCCCGCGTTCAGAAGCGCCTGCTGCCTCTCCGCATAAAGCGTTCGCATCTTCCTGATATGCCGGGCGAAGGCGCCCTGGCGAATAAAGTCGGCCAGCGCCGCCTGTACCAACGTGGGTGATTGGCGCCCGGCGAGCGATCGCGCGACAACCAGCGCGTCGAACAGATCGGGCGGCGCGATGATGTACCCGATGCAGATTGAGGGGAACAACACCTTGCTCAAGGTACCTACGTAAATGACACGCTGTTCCGAATCCAATCCTTGCAAAGCCGCAAGCGGTCTTCCGACATAGCGAAACTCGCTGTCGTAATCGTCCTCGATGATCCAGGCGCCGGCCTTGCTGGCGGCCTCCAACAAGGCGAGTCTCCTGCTCAACGTCAAGGTCATTCCGAGCGGGTATTGATGCGAAGGCGTGACATAAATCAGCCGCGGGTTCGCATGTCGTTCGATTGCCGCCCTGACATTCACTCCCTCTTCATCAATCGGCGCCGGGATCAATCGCGCGCCGGTCGCCCGGAAAGCCGCGCGCGCGCCCGGGAATCCCGGGTCTTCAATCCAAACCGCGTCTTCAGGATTCAGAAGCGCCTTCGCCAGAAGTTCAAGCGCGCTCTGCGAACCCGAAGTTATGATCACCTGTTCGGGAACGCATCGCACGCCTCGTGTATTCGACAAGTACGAGGCGATTTCCTTTCGCAGTGGCAGGTAGCCCGCGGCGGCGCCATAGGGGAGTAGCTCCCGGCCTGATTGGTTCCAGCGTCTGGCGAGCAGTCTTCCCCATAACTTGTATGGGAACGCGTCCAGCGCCGGCACGCTGGTGCGAAAGGGACGCGGTCTTCCCTTGTATTCGCCAGGGCCGATCGGGGTAGCGGCTGCGACCGCTCCCCATCGCGAGAGCGAAGGAACATTTCGCTTTGAGCCTCGCCAGGCGACACGGTCGCTCTTTGCGCGCAGCAAGTCATCGGGCAACTGCCGCGAGACATAGGTTCCATCGCCGACGCGTCGTTCGAGGTAACTCTCGGCGTGGAGTTGGTCAAAGGCGTTGATGACCGTATTGCGTCCGATGCCGAGTTCGCCGGCCAGTTCACGGGTTGACAGCAGTCGCGCGCCAGGAGCCAGCCGCCCCGAAAGGATCGCTTCTCGCAATTGATCGTATATTTGGCGGTGGAGCGGAGTGGCCACAGATCGGTCAAGCGCGATCGAGGCATCCGTCAGTGACGCCGATATTTTTCCCATACGTGCTCCCCTGAGTCTAAAAATCTGCGATTGGCTCCTATATGCTGTTCAATAATGGCTCTTGTGTTAGGACCATTCTTTTTTCACACTACAATGGGGAATGAGGAAACACAACCTGCCGCCGGGTAGGAGAACGACCATTACTCTCTAGAAGAACTACAGAAGGACGTTGACCAATGGCCCGTCGCTTACAATCAGCGGCGTCCCCATAGTGGACATCTACCAAATCGGGAAATCTATGCGCCAGACCATTTTCGCCACGTTCTTCGAAATCTCTCGCATCGAGGGCGCAATGTGCTCCGCCGGTATTGCGCTCTTCGTCACCGGAGTATTGGCAGCGAAGAATGAGATCGCCAAGGCTCGCAGCCTGGACAAGCTCTTGGCCTTGAGCAATTTGTGTTTCGCTATCCCGCTGGCGGTCTTTGGCGCGCTACATCTCTTCGGCCCACAATTCGTCATGAACATCGTGCCGCCCTACATGCCCTGGCGTATGTTCTGGGTATATTCCGTCGGCTGCGCGTTGATCGCTGCGTCCTTGAGCATCGCCACTAGGATTGGGATACGCTGGTCCGGCCTGCTCTTCGGAATCATGATGTTTCTGTTTGTCGCGATGATCCATCTTCCTGGAGCGCTGCGGCGCCCGCACGATAGATTCATTTGGACGATCGTCCTCCGCGAGATGTCGTTCGGCGGCACCGGCTGGCTTCTTGCGGGAAATGCAATAGACGGATGGCGCGGGCAAGGCAAGAGCGCGCTGATAAGTGTGGGACGTGTATTTGTCACGCTAGCCGTAATAGTCTTTGGCATTATGCACTTTCTGCACCCGACGGGACTTCCCGGAGTCCCGCTTCAAAAACAGATGCCGGCGTGGATTCCGGGGCGCATGCTCATTGACTATGTGACGGGGGCGGCTCTTCTCGTCGCCGGGGGGAGCATTCTGCTAAACCGGAAAGCGCGGACGGCGGCAACATGTCTCGGTGGTTGGATTTTGCTGATGGTCCTCGTCATATATGGACCCGTCTTGATCGTGGCGCTATCCGAACCGGGTAGCGCAGTCAAGGTGGAGGGGATCAACTATTTTGCCGACACGCTGCTGTTTGCCGGAGCTATCCTCGCGTTTGCGAAGGCGCCGCCACGATCCGGTGCAGATTCCGCCCCATCTTATTAGCAATTTTCCCCAAGATTTCACTCCAAAACAGATGATAGAAGAGGAAGCGCAAGGGACGATGAAAAACTCCAGGAAGTCGAAAAGGACACAGGGGGACCCGATCAGTGACGATCAGGTCGCCGCATACACACAAGCCCAACCGCTCGCGTTTCGGACGATCTGCGAACTCCTGGGTGAGTTGATTGACAGGGCCCTTCCCAAAGCGACCTCCAAGGTATGGCACGGTAGCCCAGTGTGGTTCATCGATGACAATCCCGTTGTCGGTTACAACGCGACTGCGAAGGCCGTCAACCTTTTGTTTTGGAATGGACAGGCATTTGACGAGGCTGGTCTCAAACCTGTGGGCAAATACCGGGCGGCGCAGGCTACGTTCGGCGATGCCGCCGAGATCGATCCCAAGGTGATTCGTCGCTGGCTGAAGAAGGCCAAGTCGGATGTCTTCGACTCGAACACGTTCTTTAAGAAGCTCCGCAAGCGAAAGTAGTTCGGCGGCTATTGCCGGGTTTTCGAGCGCATGTGAGCCAGGCTTCATATCAGTCATGCTTACAAAGAAACACATCACTCTGGGCGTAATCATTGCCGTGTTTATCGGCGCCGTTGCGGCGCTGCGGTACAACAAGTCAGTCACGACTAAACCCGGAAAGGAGCAGGCTATGCAACCGGCGCCGCCTGGAATACAAACCCTGTTGACCGGCCTCGGATTCGGCGAGTCGCCGCGCTGGCACGAGGGTCGCCTGTGGTTTTCCAACTGGGGCAGGCAAGAGGTCGTCGCCGTCAATCCCGAAGGCAAGAGCGAGGTCATGGTCCGCGTGCCGACCGCCATACCATTCAGTATCGCCTGGCTGCCCGATGGACGCTTGCTCATCGTGTCGGGGCCCGAACGGCTTCTCCTGCGTCAAGAACCGGATGGGTCGTTGGTAACTCACGCTGACCTCGGTCAACTCGCCGAACAGAACTGCAACGAGATCGTGGTTGACGGTCGCGGCAATGCTTACGTCAACGGCGGCGGATTTGACCGTCCCGGTCAGAAGGCTTCGGGAATCATCGCTCTGGTCACACCCGACGGCTCAGTTCGACAGGTGGCCGACGGCATCGCCTTTCCAAATGGCATGGCGGTTACGCCCGACAACTCGACCCTGATTATTGCCGAATCCTTCGCCAGGAAGCTCACCGCCTTCGACATTGCCGCGGACGGGAGCTTGTCGAATCGGCGGGTGTGGGCTGACCTTGGCGATGGCGTCCCTGATGGCATCTGCATTGACGCCGAGAACGCAGTCTGGTATGCGGACACTCCCAACAAGCGTTGCGTGCGCGTGCGCGAAGGCGGCGAGGCGCTGCAGATGATCGACGTCGATCGCGGCTGCTTCGCCTGCATGCTCGGAGGCGCACACAAGAGAACGTTATTCATCATGGCAGCCGAATGGCATGGTTTCGAGAAGATGATGGCCGGGCTCGGAACCGGCCAGGTACTCGCCGTTGAGGCGCCAGCATCGGGCGTCGGGTGGCCTTGATGTGAAAAGCCCGTGAACGAGAATCTGATTGAGCAGAGATGTTAGACCGACATGGCGCCGTCTCGCAGTCGAATCTGAAGCTATCTACCAAATCGCGAAATCTATGCGCCAGACCATTTTCGCCACGTTCTTCGAAATCTCTCGCACCGAGGTCGCAATGTGCTCCGCCGGTATCGCGCTCTTCGTGATCGGAGTATTGGCAGCGAAGAATGAGATCGTCGAGGCTCGCAGCCTGGACAAGCTCGTGGCCTTGAGCAATTTGTGTTTCGCTATCCCGCTGGCGGTCTTTGGCGCACTACATCTCTTCGGCCCACAATTCGTCATGGACATCGTGCCGCCGTACATGCCCTGGCGTATGTTCTGGGTATATTCCGTCGGCTGCGCGTTGATCGCTGCGTCCTTGAGCATCGCCACTAGGATTGGGATACGCTGGTCCGGCCTGCTCTTCGGGATCATGATGTTTCTGTTTGTCGCGATGATCCATCTTCCTGGAGCGCTGCGCCACCCGCACGATAGATTCATTTGGACGATCGTCCTCCGCGAGATGTCGTTCGGCGGCGGCGGCTGGCTTCTTGCGGGAAATGCAATAGACGGATGGCGCGGGCAAGGCAAGAGCACGCTGATAACTGTGGGCCGTGTATTTGTCACGCTGGCCGTAATAGTCTTTGGCATTGTGCACTTTCTGCACGCGACGGGACTTCCCGGAGTCCCGCTTCAAAAACAGATGCCGACGTGGATTCCGGGGCGCATGCTCATTGACTATGTGACGGGGGCAGCTCTTCTCGTTGCCGGGGGAAGCATTCTGCTAAACAGGAAAGCGCGGACGGTGGCAACCTGTCTCGGTGGTTGGATTTTGCTGATGGTCCTCGTCATATATGGACCCGTCTTGATCGTGGCGCTATCCGAACCGGGTAGCGCAAAGGTGGGGGGGATCAACTATTTTGCCGACACGCTGCTGTTTGCCGGAGCCATCCTCGCGTTGGCGAAGGTGACGCCACGATCCGATGCAGATTCCGTCAAATCTTATTCTCACCAGTGAACATCATGAAGACAATCAAAAGCACATGCGGCGTTTGTCTGCTCCTGCTTCTTTCAACCGCTAACCTCGCGCAAATCAAAATTGATACTGGCGCGGCGACGAATCGAACGTGTTTGCCGACGGGCGCCTGTCTTGATCCGGCCGGTCGATCCTTCGCCGTCGGCAACATGCCCTTGGCGATGGTGTTGTCGCCTGAAGGCGACCGGATCGTTATTTCATTGAGCGGCTGGCGGCGCCAGGGACTACAAGTAGTCGAATGTGACACTGGCGCCGTGGTCCAAACGATCTCGCAGCCCAGCGCCTTCCTGGGCCTCGCTTTCTCGAGGGACGGTCGCACGCTCTACGCTTCGGGCGGCAATGAAGATGTGATCTATCGCTACGCCTGGCGGGATAAGCAGGCGTCTCTGGCCGGCGCTATCGTCCTTGCCCAGAAAGAGCCTAAGAAGGACGGTACGCGCTTTCCCGCCGGGATAGCTCTCTCGCGCGATGGAAGGAAATTGTTCGTCGCGGAGAATCTTGCGGACTCGTTAGCGGTGATCGATCTCGCGAGCGACCGCGTCGCGCAACGCTTTCAAACTGAAGCCTACCCCTACAATGTGGTAGTCGGGCCCGACGGCGATGTTTATGTTTCGGCCTGGGGTGGAAACACAGTTTCATCATTCGTTCCGGACACGGACGGATCGCTAAAAGAGCGTGGACGAATAACGGTGGGGCGTCATCCGTCCGCAATGTCGCTGAATCGCAATGGTTCGCGTTTGTTCGTGGTTTCAGGAAGCACAAGCAGCATCGCTGTGGTCGATACGAAGAAGGCGCGGGTCCTGACCCGACTGCTGGATCCGCCGCCCGCTGGTCCGAATCAGGGCAGCACTCCCAATGCGCTCGCGCTCTCGGAGGATGGTTCGCGACTTTATGTTGCGGAAGCTGACAACAACGCGGTGGCTGTCTTCCGGCTTTCAAGCGAAGCGGCGCGCGGAGGCGTCCGCCTGCTCGGTCGCATCCCCGTCCAATGGTATCCGACGGCGTTGTTGATGACGCGGGATGCTCTATTCGTTTTGAACGGCAAAGGCGCCGGCCCGAGACCGAACCCCAAATTCATCACTCCGGATAAAGATTTACCGAAGGATAGCGTCGATTACACGCTCGGACAATTGGACGGGACGATCACGGCGCTGCCTGCGAAGACGCCATCAATAGAGTTAATGCGACTCACGAAACGCGTCGCGGGGGCCAACAATTGGGATCGGGCAAAAAAGAACGATGCGCGATATCCGCCATTCAAACATGTCATCTACATCATCAAAGAGAACCGCACTTACGATCAGATCCTGAGCGACTTGCCGCAAGGCGACGGCGACGCGTCGTTGCTTTTCTTTCCGCGCGCCGTCTCGCCCAATCATCACGCGCTCGCGGAACGCTTTGGAATATTCGACCGCTTCTTTGTCAATGCCGAGGTCAGCTCACAAGGACACGTCTGGAGCACCGCCGCATACGTCACTGACTACGGCGAGAAAACGATTCCTTCGCTTTATTCGTCTCGCCGAAGCTTTAAGGAAAGAGGCGACGTTGACGAGCCTGCGTCGGGATATCTTTGGAATGCGGCCATCAGGAAGAAATTGACGCTGCGCAATTATGGGGAGTTCGGCGAAAAGATTCCGATCAAGAGCGAAACCGACCCTGTTCGGTATCGCGCGTTCAAAGCCGCGCTCGATCCGTATACAAGCCCGGAATATCCGGCCTACGATATGAAGATCCCGGATCAGGTTCGCGCGGACGTGTGGCTGAAGGAATTCCGGCAGTTCGTCAGTCAGGGAAACCTGCCGGCTTTGCAAATCCTGCACCTTCCAGGCGATCACACTTCGGGCGGACGGCCCGGCCTGCCTACTCCGAAAGCGCATATGGCCGATAACGATCTGGCATTGGGGCGAATAGTGGAAGCGGTCTCAAACTCTCCCTATTGGAAGGACACCGTTTTATTCGTGTTGGAAGACGACGCGCAGGACGGTCCTGACCACGTTGATTCGCACCGCTCGGTGCTGCTGGTCATCTCGGCATACAACCGTGGCGGAGTGATTCATCGCTTCGTCAACACAACTGATGTCCTTGCAACCATCGAAGAAATCCTCGGCCTCGATAAGCTTTCTCAGTTCGATTTTTTTGGACGCCCTCTGCGAGAGATCTTCAACCGCAAGCCGGACTTGACCCCCTACGTCGCTTTGAAACCGGAGCAGCCGCTCAACGAGTTGAATCCAGCCAATGGTCCTACCGCGAAGGCCACGCTTGAACTGAATCTCGATCAGGTTGACGCCGCCGACGAAGATGCGTTTAATCGTATCCTCTGGAGCCTGATCAAGGGCCCGCAGCCTTATCCGGGAACGAAGCGTACGTCATCGCTCGAAATAGTCCGCGCATATTGAGTGTCAGCCTGATCTGTGGATTGACTCCGGCGAGGCAAAGTTCCCGCCTCGATCTGAATCAATCGCTCAGAGAGGATAGCCAGAGCGCAACGGCAGGAGCGCATCGTTCTGTCGCCAACGTCACGCCTTTGAGCGGTTATCACTCCCCTCTCAGCTTCGACATCGAAGGCCACCCGCCCGCGCTGCCGGGCGCCCATCCGAGCGCCGAATATCGCGCCGTCAGCCACGACTATTTCCGAACGATGGGCATCAGCGGAGTGCTAATGAGAAATCCGGGCTAAGACACAATGACAAATGAAAAATGACAAGTGGAAAATGGAAAAATGAATTTGCAAGGCTGTAGACATTCTACAGGCCACCGGTGTAGAATCCCTACACCCTAAAATATCCGCGAAAGGAGACACTCTTGAAAGCTCGCTATCAAAACCGAATTGAGCTGTTGCAGGGGACACTCGACCTAATCGTCCTGCAGACGCTGCAATGGGGTCCACAGCATGGTTACAGCATCAGTCAGGCGATCCGAACCAACTCCGGCGAGGTGCTGCAAGTAGATACCGGATCGCTCTATCCGGCGTTGCACCGGCTGGAGCGCCAGAAATGGATCAGTTCGGAGTGGACGGTCTCCGAGAACAATCAGCGGGTCAAGGTCTATCGTCTGACCGCCGCGGGGAAAAAGCAGTTGGCCGCGGAACGCTCACGCTGGACGCAGCTCACAGAAGCCGTCGAGGGCATTCTGAACCCGGCAAGGAAGGAGAGTGAGGCATGAAGTTACCACTGTGGCGACGACGACGACGTGAACGGGTGACGTTTTATGGCTGGCGCTGCGCGAGACGTTGTTCCTGGTTCTCATAGGAATTGCGGTTGGACTGCCGGCGGCTTTCGCTGCAACACGGCTGACCGAGGGCCTGTTGTTTGGACTCACCGCCACTGACCCGCTGACGATGACGCTGGCCATAGTGGTGATGATCGCCATCGCGGCGCTGGCCAGTTATCTGCCTGCGCGACGCGCAGCCCACGTGGATCCGACGATTGCTTTCCGTTGTGAATGATTACGCTCTGAAGGGTAATTCACGGATGAGCAAACCAGAGAGCAAGCTGATCTTCAAGGAGGGTAAGACATGAGATTCCTATTTTGGCGCCGTCAGCGGCGGGACGAGGAACTCGAGGAAGAGATCCGAACCCATCTCGAAATGGCGAAGCGCAACCGGATGGAGCGGGGCGAAACCGCCGAGCAGGCCAGAGAAAATGCACGTCGAGAGTTCGGCAATGTCGGATTGGTCAAGGAAGTCACGCGCGAGATGTGGGGCTGGGCTTCGCTTGAGCGCTTGATGCAAGACTTGCGGTTTGGCGTGCGGATATTACTCAAGCAAAAAGGCGTCACAGCGATTGCGGTGTTGTCGCTGGCGCTCGGCATCGGCGCGAATACGGCGCTGTTCAGCATCGTGGATGCGATGTTGCTGAAACGGTTGCCGGTCAAAGAGCCGGAACAACTCGTGTTGTTCCAATCCCACGCGCCGCATGAGTTCAGTCCGGGTAACATCAGCGGCTCCCCCTCGCAAGACCTGGGGACAGGGCAACTGCGGATGACTTCGTTTGCGCAAGTCAGTTACCAGCGCATGCGTGAACAACAACAGAACATGTTGTCCGACATCTTCGCGTTCGGCAACGTGAGTTTGAATTTGTTGGCTGACGGACAAGCCGAGGTCGCCGACGGACAGTTTGTCACGGGGAATTATCATCGGGGGGTGGGCGTACAGCCGCTGCTGGGGCGTTTGTTGACGGACGAGGATGACAAGCCCAGCGCTTCGCCCGTCGCGGCGCTGAGTTATCGGTACTGGCAAAAACGTTTCAGCGGCAATCCGGCCATCGTCGGCAGGCAAATCAATCTCAACAATCGCGCGTTTACAGTCGTCGGTGTAACCCCGCCGGGCTTTGACGGCGCGGGACAGGTGGGCGACACGCGCGACATCACGATCCCGCTCGCATTGGAATCGCAACTGAATGCCGACCCCAGAGGTTCGCGGAACTACGGCGCGGGCCAGTGGTGGTTGCGGGTGATGGGGCGGTTGCAACCGGGCGCGACGCTCGCGCAGGCGCAGGCGCAACTGGGAAACGCTTTTCAGCAATCGGTGGTCGAGCATCGCACGGCGCGTAATGCGCAGTCGCTGGCGAATGGCGGCAATGCGATCAGCCCCTTAGACCCGAAACACTATCCGCGTCTCGCGCTCGCTTCCGGCGCGCAGGGCGAGATGAATTCGCGCGAATTCTACGCGCCATCGTTATATTTGCTGCTCGGCGTCGTGGGAATGGCGTTACTGATTGCCTGCGCTAACGTGGCGAATTTGCTGCTGTCGCGCGCCTCTTCGCGGCAACAGGAAATCGGCGTGCGGCTCGCGCTCGGCGCAAGCCGCGGGCGCTTGATGCGGCAATTGCTGACCGAAAGCGTCTTGCTGGCGGCAGTCGGCGGCGTCTTGGGTTTGGTGTTTGCGCGATGGATCAAGGACGGCTTGCTGGCCGTCAACGATTGGGGCGGGCAGGAAATGCGCGCGTTTGAACCGAGACTGGATTGGCGCGTGCTGAGCTTCACGATGGCGCTGTCGTTATTGACCGGAATCATCTTCGGCCTGGCTCCGGCGTGGCGCGCCACCAAAGTGGATTTGACGCCGACGCTGAAAGACAGCGGGCGCGGTTCGAGCGCGGCGTCGCGTTCGTGGCTCGGTCGCGGGCTGGTCGTCGCGCAAGTCGCGTTATCGTTGTTGTTGCTGATCGGCGCGGGCTTGTTCATGCGAACGCTGCTCAATTTGCAACGCGTTGATCCGGGCTTTAATACGAAAAACCTGCTGCTCTTCAACGTGTCGCCGGGCGGCTATCGGAACGAACGGCTCAATCAGCTTTATGACCGGGTGGCGGAGCGATTGGAAGCCTTGCCCGGCGCGCCCAAAGTGACTTTTTCCAGCTCGTCGCTGCTGTCGGGCAGGAACAATTCGCTCGCCATTTATTTGCGGAGCGCTTTGCAGTCCGCGCCGAATACGGAAGGCAATCTCAAGCCTACGGGCGGCAGCAACTATTTGTTCACACGCGAAAACTTTTTGGAAACGATGGAAATCCCGCTGCTAGCCGGGCGCACGTTTACGAAACAGGATGACGAGCGCGCGCCGAAGGTCGTCGTGGTCAATCAAACCTTCGCCAACAAGTATTTCCCCAACGTAAACCCCGTCGGCCAACGCTTCACGACCAATCAAAGAAAGCCGGATGAATTGGAAATCGTCGGCCTCGTCAAGGACGCCAAATACGCGCGTCAACGCGATGACACGCTACCGACGATCTATCTGCCCTGGCGGCAACAGGCAAACTCCATGTTTTTTGGCGCCGTCGAAATGCGCATTGCTGGCGCCCCGGATGCCGCCATCGCCGCCGTCCGCCAGGCGATACGCGAAGTAGACGAGAACCTGCCGCTCACCAACATCAAAACCCAGGTCGAACAAGCTGACGAAACGCTGCGGATGGAACGATTGTTTGCGAAGCTCGTCACGCTGTTCGGCTTGCTCGCGCAACAACTCGCCTCCATCGGTTTGTTTGGCGTGCTGGCCTACGCCGTGTCGCAACGCATGCGCGAAATCGGCATTCGCATGGCGCTTGGCGCGTCGCAAACCGACGTGCTGAAAATGGTCATCCGGCAAGGCATGACACTGGCGCTCATCGGCGTGGCGTTGGGTTTGGGCGGCGCATATGTGCTGACGAAGTACCTGGAAAGCCGCATACAACTCTCGCAGATGCTATTTGGCATCAAGCCCAACGACCCGCTGACCTACGGCGCCACGGCGGTGTTGTTGACGGTGGTAGCGTTGATTGCCTGCTATCTGCCCGCGCGAAGAGCGACGAAGGTTGATCCGCTGATTGCGCTTCGGCACGGGTAGCGAAGCAATGAAACAAATGCCATCTACGCGCTGGCATTCAGCCGAAACAGGAGCGTGAATCATGAAATTCTCCCACTGGCGGCAACGCAAAGAGGATGAACTCAACGCCGAAATCCAGCAGCATCTCGACGAAGCGACTCGCGACCGGATGGAGCGGGGCGAAACCGCCGAGCAGGCGCGAGCAAATGCCCGTAGAGAATTCGGCAATGTCGGATTGGTCAAGGAGGTCACGCGCGAGATGTGGGGCCGGACATCACTCGAACGATTGTTTCAAGACCTGCGCTTTGGCGTGCGAATGTTGTTGAAGGCGCCCAACTTCACTCTTATCGCCGTCTTCACGCTCGCGCTCGGGGTCGGGTTAAGCACGGCGATCTTCAGCGTGACTTATAGCATCCTGCTGCGCCCCCTGCCGTATTCCAACCCGGAGCGCCTGGTGGCTTTCCAACTCACCAATGTGATCTCGTCCGGTCTGGTGCGCTTCAACGTAAATGCGGCGAACTGGCTGGAATGGCGGGCGCAGTCCAAATTGTTCGAGGATATCGCGATCGCCAGAACGGGCGTCAACCTCAATTTCACTGGAGACGGCTCGCCCGAGCGTGTGCGCGGCGCGCGGGCTTCGTCGAATCTGGCGCGCGTGCTCGGTGTGCAGCCGCGGCTGGGGCGCGCGTTTACGGAGGAAGAGGCTCAGCGAGACGCCAGAGTAGTTCTGCTGAGCGATGGATTCTGGCAGCGGCGGTTTGCAGGCGATCCGGCCATCGTGGGCCGCCGGATTCAATTGGATGGCGAAGCGTTCGAGGTGATCGGCGTGCTGCCGCCGGAGTTTCGCTATCCGACCAATGATCTAGATTTGTTGGCGCCGCTGTTTATTCCACCAGACGAAACTCGTTCACCAACTCACTGGTATTACAGAGCGGTCGGGCGGCTCAAATCCGGCGTCAGCTCGCCGCAGGCGCAATCCGAGCTATCCGCGATCACCGCGCGGTTATATCAACAGTACCCGCGTGGCGCGGCGACAGGGCAGCGGGGAGCGTGGGTGGAAGCCTTGCCTGACAGTTACGTGGGGCAGTTTCGGACGACGATTTATGTGCTGCTCGCGGCGGTGGGTTGTTTGTTGTTGATTGGCTGCATCAATCTCGGCGGGCTGTTGATCGTCCGCGCAAACGCCCGGACGCATGAGTTCGCGGTGCGCGCTGCGTTGGGCGCGAGCGCAGGACGACTGCGCCGGCAAACGCTGGCCGAAGCGCTTCCACTCAGTCTGCTGGGCGGCGGCGGCGGAGCGCTGTTTGCCTGGATGTTGCTCAAAGTTCTGGTTCCCTGGCTCCCACCTTATTTACTGGGGCTGGATTCGATTGGATTGCACGTCCCGGCGCTGGCGTTTGCATTGGCGCTCAGCGTACTGGTTGTGCTGCTTGCCGGGATGCTGCCCGCGCGGCTGGCCGCGCGCGTACAACTCGCCGCAACCATGCAACAAGGCTCTCGCATTGTGGCAGGCGGAGGCGGGTTGCGGAACGCGCTGGTGGCCGCGCAGATTGCCATCACGCTGGCGCTGGTTTTCGCGGGCGGGCTGCTCGTGCGCAGCCTGGAGGCGGTCATGCGGGTGAACCCCGGTTTCTCGCCGCAAGGTGTGCTGAGCATGAGCCTGCAAGTCACGCAAGCAAAATATCCAACAATCACTCAGGTCGGTGATTACTACCACCAATTAGTCGCGCGGGTGAAAACCATCCCCGGCGTCAGCGAGGCCGCCGTGGTGGACACGCTGCCGTTCAGCGGGAACGGTGTACACGGTGGAGTGCAGTTGGCGGACAAGCCGGACGAAGCCCAACTGCCTTCGAGTTTCAGCGCGGTCACGCCCGGCTATTTTGCGGCGATGGGCATTCCGCTGCTGCGCGGACGGGATTTTAGCGAACAGGACAAAGAAGGCGCGGCGCCGGTCGCCATCATTGACGAACAACTGGCGCGGCAGGCGTTTGGCGATGGTAATCCGTTGGGCAAGCGCATCCGGTTCGGAGTCATCACCGATAAGTCGCCATGGAGAGAGATTGTTGGCGTCGTCGGCCACATCAGGGCCGGCAGCCTTGAGACCGATCTACGCCCGCAAATGTATTGGCCGGCAGCGCAGAGCGCGGAAACGAACTTTAGTCAGTATCGGATCGCGCTCGTGATAAAGACCGCCGGACGCCCGGAGTCGGGCGCCTCCGCGGTCGTGGAACAGATTCATAAAGTAAACTCGGATCAGCCGGTTTACGACGTCCGCTCGATGGAAGAATGGCTCGACCGGAGCCTCCAATCGCGTCATCTGCTGACCGGACTGGTCGCGCTGTTTAGCGGGTCGGCGCTACTGCTGGCGTGCCTGGGATTGTACGGCGTGGTGTCCTACGGAGCAGGGATGCGTTTGCGGGAGTTCGCCATCCGCACGGCGCTCGGCGCTGAGGCCCGCGACATCCGCCGGCTCGTCCTCGCTCATGCGGTACGGCTCTGGCTAGCGGGCGCCGCCATCGGGTTGGTCGTGGCGTGGCCGGTGGGCCGCGCATTGAAGAGTCAATTGTATGGAGTGGGAAGCGCCGACGCGGTGGCGTTGGCGGCGGCGCCGGCCCTGTTGCTCGTGACTGCCTTGCTGGCTGGACTCGGTCCGGCTCGGAGAGCGGAGCGTGTTGATCCGGCGGTCACGCTGCGTGGCGACTGAATAATTACGCGCCGGAGAGTGATTCGCGGATGGGCAAATCAGAGGGCAAGCCGATCTTCAAGGAATAAACAAAAGGAAAGTAAGGCATGAAGTTACCACTGTGGCGGCGACGGCGGCGTGAAGAGGAGTTGGAAGAAGAGATTCAAAGCCATTTGCAGATGGCGATCCGCGATCGCATTGAACGCGGCGAAAGCGAGGAGGAGGCCGCATTGGCGGCGCGGCGCGAATTCGGCAATGTCGGTTTGATCAAAGAGACCACGCGAGGGATGTGGGGATCAGGCGCTTTAGAGACATTCTGGCAAGACCTGCGCTATGGCGCGCGAATGTTGCTGAAGAATCCTGGCTTCACGATGATTGCCGTCCTTACGCTGGCGCTCGGCATCGGCGCGAACACGGCGATCTTCAGCGTCGTCAACGGCGTGTTGCTGCGCGCGTTGCCGTACTACGAACCGGAGCGGCTGGTGATGGTGTGGGCCGACCGTCCAATCCTGCAGGCGCAGATCGGCATTGCGGATATTCCGGTGGCGGTGGCCGATTTCGTTGACTGGCGCAACCAGA
>Ga0187894_10002706_pt1 | contig 20857 bp, 12 predicted proteins | sample GBC1701081metaG_FD_136650 | JGI IMG/M metagenome (GOLD analysis project Ga0187894, IMG submission 136650) | White microbial mat communities from a lava cave in the Kipuka Kanohina Cave System on the Island of Hawaii, USA - GBC170108-1 metaG ...
CCGGCTGCGGTCCGGGCGGGGGAGGCGGGGGAACCCCGGGCGGCGGCTCGAACGTGTGGAGGATCTTGCCCCCAACGAGGATCGCCGGGTTCGTGGCAACGGAGGCGAGGATGGGCGCGTCGATGGGCTCGGGGAAGTAGACGAGCGCGGAGAGGTCGGGGTTGTCGGCGGGCAGGCTGGTGACGAATCCCGTGTGCGGGCCATCTCCTCCGTCGCCTGGACCGGCGTCGCCGGGCCCTTCGCTTACCACGAACCGCACCTCCCCCCCGATGCCTCGCAACACACAGTCCCCCGCCGGATCGCTTTTCGTGAGCGTGTAGTTGTCCCAGACGATCTTGTACGCGAGGTCCTCGCTACCGTCCTCCAGATCTTCGGTGAAAACGAACCTCGGTTCCACGTCGGCGCAGACCGGTTCGACGGGCTGTTTGAACGCGAGAGGTATGGCAGGCGAGTCAAACTCCCACGACTCCCCCCCCTCCACGCTCAACTCGCCCACGGCTTCCAAGGTCACGGCTGCCAGGTTCCGCTGGGTCGTCGGCAGCAGCCCGTCAACGGTGTGGACACACACCTGCTGCTTGTGCGTCACGCCCGGCGACTTCACCACGTCGGGAAACGCACGGAACGTCATGAGGCGGTTCGCGCGAAGGATGTTGAACGTACCGGCGCTGCTCACCTTGAGATCGACCGTCACGGTGTTTTTCGGGCGGTCGATGACCATTAGATTCGGGTACGCAATGGGCACGGGGTCGCCTGGGGACGGTGTCTTCACGACAGCCGGGAACAGAAGATCCGCAGTCGTGGAACCATCGGCCCGGTTGGGCGTGGCACTCGACCGGAACGTCACGTCCATGGGCTTCAGCAGCGTGGCAGACGGGTCCAGGCTGACGCTGAACTTCACCACCGACACATCGTCGAGTCCGCCGCCCGTGAGCGGCTGAAACGCCACGTTCACCAAGGTGTCCTGGGTGACGCTGCCGGGCTCGACGTCAAAGTCGAGCGTGCCCTGTTCCCCGTCGACAGACCCGGCGCCACCGTCCTCTGGCGTAATGATGATGAGCTTCCCGCTGTCCTCATCGATCTCCACACGACCTAGGGAGGTGTTGCCGTCACACATGCCCGCCGCGAGGACGATTCCTAGAATCACGCCGTGGTAGCCCATCATTGGCCTCCGTGCGGCAGGGTCGTTGCCGCATACGGAACCGGAACCGAGGCGGCGGCGCGAGGGAACACGGAATCTGCGGGCGGGTTCGCCGGCCCCCGCACCCCCCCCTCCCTTTCCGGCCGCCTGGGGCCTAGGATCTCCCCCCGGGTGAGCGACGAGATCTACGACCGCTACCTGGAGGATTGCCTCGCCGGGCGCGCCGAGCCGCCCGACGCATTCTGCGCCCGGCACCCGGAAGCGGCGGGGCTCCGAAAGCAGATCGAGGCCCTCTACAGGCTGGTCGACGACTCCCGCGCCGCCGAGCCCGAGCCCGCGCGGGCCGACGGAGGCGGGCTCCCGTTCGAGCGGCTGGGCGAGTTCCGGCTCATCCGGCCGCTCGCGAAGGGCGGGATGGGCGCGCTCTTCCTCGCCGAGCAGGAGGGGCTCGGGCGCGTCGTCGCCCTGAAGATCGTCCGCGAGGAGCTGCGCGACTCCCCCACCGCCGCCGAACGCTTCCGCCGCGAGGCGCTCGCGGTCGCGCGGCTCTCCCACCCGGCGATCGTCGGAGTCCACGCACTCGGCGAGGAGCAAGGCGTCCGCTACATCGCGATGGAGCTCGTGCCGGGGAAGGCGCTCACCGAGATCCTCGCGGAACACGCGGGCGCCGGGCGGACGCTGCCGTTCCGCACCGTCGCGAAATGGGTCGCCGAGATCGCACGCGCGGCGCACCACGCGCACGAGCACGGCGTCATCCACCGGGACATCAAGCCCAGCAACATCCGCGTCACGCCCGACGGCCGGCCGCGGCTCCTCGACTTCGGCGTCGCGCGCGACGAGCGGTGGAAGGGGAAGACGGTCACCGAGGCGTTCACCGGCTCGCCGCTCTACGCCGCGCCGGAGCAGCTCCTCGGGAAGCCGGTCGATGCGCGCGCCGACGTCTACGGCCTCGGCGCGACGCTCTACCAGTGCCTCACGGGCCGCACGCCGTTCGACGGGGAGACGATCGAACGGCTCGTCACGCGGATGCTCGTCGAGGACCCGGTCCCCGTGCGGCGGCTCAACCCCGGCGTGCCGAGGGATCTCGAGGTCGTCACGAGAAAGGCGCTCGAGCGCGAGCCGGCGCGCCGGTACGCGAGCGCCGCGGAGCTCGCGGACGATCTCGACGCCGTCCTCGAGTCGAGGCCGATCCGCGCCCGGCCCCCCGGCCCCCTCGTCACCCTATTGAAGTGGGCGCGCCGGCGGCCGTGGCCCGCCGCCGTCGCCGCCGCGCTCGTGGCGCTCGCGATCTCTCTCGGCGCGCAGCAGGCCGTTGCGGCGAAACGGCGCGCGGAGCAGTCGCGGGAGGCGCTCGCGCAGGCCCGGGCCCTGCTCGAAGGCCACGCCGGGCGGCGCGCCTCCATGGAGAGCCTCGAAAAGGAGGTCGCGAACCTCCAAGCGCGCCTTGAGTCGATTTACCTGACGGCGGACCAGTACCGGCTCCTCGACGACAAGGAGGACACGGTCGCTGCGGCGCGGCGGGATCGCGAGGCGGCGCACTACGAGGTGCTCGACCTCCTCCGGCGCGCGGAGGCTCTCGACCGGGACGCGGCGGACGAGGCCGAGCAGATCCGCGCCGCGCTCTACGCCGAGAAGTGGCGCGAGGCGCGGACGGCGCGGCAGGACGAGGCCGCCGAGTTCTACCGGGGCCTCGCGACGCGGCACGACCGCGCGGGCGTCCACGCGAAGGAGCTGCGCGGGCTCTCGCGGGTGAGCCTCTCGACCGATCCCCCCGCCGCGGAGGTCTTCCTCTTCCGTTGCGTGGAGCTCGCGTCGCTCGTCCCGGGCGGCGACCGCCGGCTCGTCCCCGTGCCCCTCCGCGGCCTCCCCGAGGGCCTCGTGCCGGGCGCGTTCGCGCTCCGCGTCGTGGGCGGCCCGCTCGCGCCGGGTGACCTCATCCTCGATGTCCTTGGACACCCGGCGCAGTCGATGCTCGTCGAGGACACGCACGACCGCGTGGTGCGGATCGGCGCCACCGATGTGCACGGCCCCTACGAGATCGAGCAGGCGCCGGCGGACGCGCTTTACGAGCTCGCGCGCGGCGGGAAGGTGCCCGGCCCGCTACGTTGCCGGACGCCCTCTGAGGTGGCGGAAGAAGGGGGGGTGCGGGGGCGCGTCTTCCGGAACGGGGCGGTCGAGGAGATGACGCTGCCGAAGGGGCTCAGCCTCCGGCCCACGGCGGCGCCGCTCTACCTGTGCGAGAGCGCGCTCGCCGGCACGACGCCGCTCGACGGACTCGAAGTGGACGAGGGCATCTACGTCGCCGTCGTGCGACGGGCGGGGTACGAGGATCGGCGCTGGGTGTTCGAGAGCGGCACGGAGTTCCCGATCCATCTGGAGCTGAGCGCTTCGGGAACGACCCCTGCGGGTTTCGTGCGCATCCCGAACGTGTGGCGTCCCGGGTCGTTCCTGGTCATGGAACGCGAGGTCACGAGCGCCGAGTACCTCGAGTTCCTGAACGACCCGGCGACGCTCGCGCGTATCGCGGAGGCGAAAAAGCCCGCGCTGGTCCCGCGCTCCCGGGACGGCACCGCCTGGGAGGCCGATGCAAGAGGCCGATTCGCGCTCCCCGCGAACTGGAGCCCGGAGTTCCCGATCGTCGGCGCCTCGTGGGAGGACGCGCGCGACTACGCGGCGTGGCTCACGGAGCGCTGGCAACGCGAGGGGCGGCGCGGCACGTTCGCGCTGCCGACCGTGGAGGAGTGGCGCTGGTTGGTCGGGCGGACCGTGTATCCCTTCGGCAACCGATTCCGGCCGACGTGGGTCAGCTCATGTTTCGGCAGGCAACGCCCCCTGCAGGAGCCGATCCTCCGGTACCCCATCGACGAGTCGCGGTACGGCGTCTTCGACCTGTGCGGGAGCGCGCGGGAGTGGGTGGACGACTGGTACGACCAGTCGCGCAACCTCCGGAGGATCTGCGGCGGCTCGTGGGCGCAAGGGAGCGTGGATGCGTTCCACTACTACGGCGACGGCTACGCGCCGACCACGGCGACGGGCGACACCGGCTTCCGGCTCGTCCTCCACGAGGACGCGCGGTGAAGCTCGAGGCGCTCCTCGACGCGCACGGCGCGGAGCTGCGCCGGCTCGTGCGGGCGAAGGGCGGCCAGCTGCTGCGCCGCGAGAGCGAGGAGGATCTCGTGCAGGGGATCACGCTGCGCGCGCTCGAGCGGGCGAACTCGTACCGGGACGAGGGCGCCGCGGCGTTCCGGGCCTGGATCGCCGCGGTGGCGCGTTCCTACCTGGCCGACCGCGCGAACTACTGGAAGGCGCTGCGGCGGAAGCCGGGCGCGCTCCTGCGCCTGACGTCGGGGGGCACGGGGGGCGTCGATCCGGCCTCGACGAGGACAGGGCCGTCCACGTTCGCCGCGCGCCGCGAGCACCTGAAGCTCGCCGTGCTGGCGCTGGCCGCGCTCCCGCCGCGCGACCGCGACCTCGTCAAGTGGACGAGCGAGGACGTCCCCCTCGAGGATCAGGCGAAGCGGCTCAATGTCTCCTACGACGCGGCGAAGCAGGCACGGCTGCGCGCGCTCGAGCGGTTCCGGAAGGCGTTCGACCTCGCGGCGGGCCGCCGGCGATAGCGGGGCCCCCGCCGCCCCCTCGGATTCGCCGCCCGGTCCGGTCAGCCGTTGACCTGGAGTTCGATCCCCAAGGGGGCGAGGCGCTCGGCTTCGGCCTCGAGGTCGGTGCGCGTGAGGGGGTTCTTCTCGAGCCAGCCCTCGGGGAGCTCGACCACGGCCGCGTCGCCGCGGGCGAGGAGCTTCACCGGCGGCAGCGGCTTCGCATCCCTGCTCCGGTGGAGGCGCACGGCGAGGCGCAGGAGCACGGCGAGACGGATCGCGTTCTCGCGCAGGCGCGCCGGGAGGTGGCGGAAGTCCCCGCGCTTGAGCTTGCGCCGGTGCGTCCCGAGGAGCGTCGCGAGCAGCTCCTGGTCGTCCTTCGAGAAGCCGGGCATGTCGGCGTTCTGCACGATGTACGCCCCGTGCCGGTGGTGGCCCTCGAAGGAGAGGACGAGGCCGATCTCGTGGAGCCTCGCGGCCCACGAGAGGAAGCGTGCCCCGTCCTCGCGGTCGAGCTTCCATTCCGCCGCGACCTGGTCGAGAAACCCGAGCGCCGTCTTCTCCACGCGCTCGGACTGCGCGCGGTCCACGTGGTAGCGCTCCTCGAACGCGCGGATCGTCCGGTCGCGCGCATCCTCGTGGTGGAGGCGGCCGAGCAGGTCGAAGAGCACGCCCTCGCGGAGGGCGCCGTACGAGGTCTCGATCCGCTCGAGGCCGAACCCGTCGAGGACCGCCTGCAGGATCGCGATCCCGCCGGGGAGCACCGAGCGGCGCTCCTCCTTCAGTCCCGGCAGGTCGAGCCGGTCGACGTGGCCCGCATCGACGAGCGCGTCCACGAGCCGCACGAGGCTGCGCGCGGGGATGCCCCCGTCGCTCCAGCCGCTCGCGCGCAGGACCTGCTCGACCGCGCGGATCGTGCCTGACGAGCCCACCGCGCTCTGCCAGCCGAGCTCGCGGAACCGCGTCGCGGCCCCGCGCACCTCGAGCCGCGCCGCGAGCACGGCCTCCTCATGGTGCCGCCGCCGGATCGCGCCGCCGGCGAAGTACCGCCGCGAGAAGCCGACGCACCCCATCTCGAGGCTGTCCACGAGCAGGGGCTCGAACCGCTCGCCGAGGATGCACTCCGTGCTGCCGCCGCCGATGTCCACGACCAGGCGCCGGCCCGGCTCGTCCTCGAGGTTGTGCGAGACGCCGAGGTAGATGAGGCGCGCCTCCTCGCGGCCCGCGACGACCTCGATCGGGTGGCCGAGCGCGCGCTCCGCCTCGGCGAGGAATTCGCGGGCGTTCCTCGCCACGCGCAACGCGCTCGTCGCGACCGCGCGCACCCGCTCCGGGGCGAGCGCGCGGAGCCTCTGGCCGAACCTCTCGAGGCACTCGAGCGCCCGTTGCCGGATCCGGCGCGAGAGGCGCCCGTCCTCGTCGAGGCCGGCCGCGAGCTGCACCTGCTCGCGCAGGCGGTCCACGACCGTCGGGACCCCGTCGGCGACGCGAGCCACGAGGAGGTGGAAGGAGTTCGAGCCGAGATCCACCGCGGCGACGGTTTCCGGCGCAGTCACGGGAGGGGGTTCCGGGGGCCGGACCTCGACGCGCGTGCGCGGCGGCGCGCCTGCGGCGCGCGGCGTGCGCAGCGAGGGTTTGCTACCGGACATTGCGCCGCTGGATCCCCTCCGGCTTGCGCCGCCGCAGGCGGGTGGCCTCCTTGAGGCGTTTCTCCGCCCACTCCATGAGGGTCTGCTGGCTCCCCTTGGCCGCGGGGTCGCCCGAACACCTCTGGGTGTAGCTCCCGTCCGGCCGCATCTCCCACGCGGAACGCGGGTCGGAGAGCTGGGTGTCGAGGAGCAGCCGCAGGTCCTTCCGGAGCGCGGGCTCCTTGACCGGCACGAGGACCTCGACCCGGCTCTCGAGGTTGCGCTGCATCGGGTCGGCGGAGCCGATGAAGTACTCTTCCTCCCCGCCGTTCCTGAAGTAGTAGACGCGGCCGTGCTCGAGGAAGCGACCGACGATGCTCACGACGCGCACATTCTCCGACAGGCCAGGGACACCCGGGCGCAGCCGGCACGTGTCCCGGACGATCAGGTCGATCTTCACGCCCGCCTGCGCCGCGAGGTAGAGCTCGCGGGTCACGTCGGGATCCTCGAGCGCGTTCGCCCGGATCTGGATCCTTGCCTCCTCCCCGCGACCCCTCCACTCCGCCTCGCGGCGGATCCGCCGGAGCAGCCCGGGCTTGCACGTCTTCGGCGAGACGAGCAGGTCCGTGTAGTTCCGTCGCGGCTTGTACCCGGTCGTGAGGTAGTTGAAGAGCTCGGTCAGGTCCTGCCCGATCGCCGCGTCGCCGGTGAGGAGCCCGAGGTCGCTGTAGAGGCGCGCGGTCCCGGCGTGGTAGTTGCCGGTCCCGATGTGGGCGTAGCGCCGGAGCCCGTCATAGTCCTGGCGCACCACGAGGATCACCTTGCAGTGGGTCTTCAGCCCGACGACCCCGTAGGTGACGTGGATACCGACCTCCTCCATCCGGGCGGCCCAGCGGATGTTCGCCTCCTCGTCGAAGCGCGCCTTGAGCTCCACGACGACCGCCACCTGCTTCCCGTTGCGCGCCGCGTCGACCAGGTACTCGACCGCCTTCGACTCGGCCGACGTGCGGTAGAGCGTCATCTTGATCGCGCGCACCTTGGGATCGCGGCTCGCCTCGAGGAGGAAGCGCTCGACCGAGTTCGCGTACGACTGGTAGGGATGGTGGAGGAGGATCGAACCGGCGTCGCGGATCACGTGGAACATGTTTCGGTCCACGGTGAGGTCGGGGTGGTCGGCCGGGTAGTGCGCGGGGTCGTGCAGCTCGGGTATCGGCAGCTTGACGAGCTCCATCAGGTCGCGCAGCCCGAGCATCCCGTCCACCTCGACCACGTCCGCCTTCTCGTCGAGGCCCAGCTCCGCGGCGAGCATCGCGCGGTGCTGCGGCGCCATCGCGGACGCCACCTCGAGGCGGACGACCGGCGCGAGCTTCCGCTCGCGCAGCTCCGACTCGATCATCGCGAGCAGGTCGTCCGCGTGCTCCTCGTCGCGCCCGGTGTTCGCGTTGCGGGTCACGCGGAAAAGCGAGAACCCCTCCACCTCCATCCCCGGGAAGAGGAGGTCGAGGTTGTGGGCCATCATGCTCTCGATCCGCACGAAGCAGTTCCGGCCGGGCACCGGGAGGAGGCGCGGGATGCCCCCGCCCACCGGCACCTTCACGCGCGCGAGCAGGGTCTCCGGGTCCTGCGGGTAGCGCAGCGTGACGAGCAGGTTGAGCGAGAGGTTGGAGATGAAGGGGAAGGGGTGCGCGGGATCGGTGCCCTGCGGCGTCACGAGCGGGAAGATGTTCTTCTGGTAGTGGTCGCGCAGGTGCGCCCGCTCCGCGTCGGTGAGTTCCGGGTAGCGGACGAGCGCGACGCCCTTCTTCGCGAGGTCCTCGATCAGCCTCGGGAGCAGCAGGCGCTTCCGCTCCTCGAGGAGGCGCACGACGGACATGCACTCCTGCAGCTGCTCGAGCGGCGTCCGCCCGTCCACGCTCGGCCGCGTCATCCCCGCGCCGATCTGCTGCTTCAGGCCGCCGATGCGCTTCTGGAAGAACTCGTCCACGTTGCTCGCGACGATCGCGAGGAACTTCACGCGCTCGAGGAGCGGCGTGCGCTCGTCCTCCGCCTCGTGGAGGACGCGGAAGTTGAAGTTGAGCCAGGTCAGCTCGCGGTTCAGGTAGAGCGCGGGTTGGGCGAGATCGAACCGGCCGGCCGCGTCGGGTTCCGGGGGCGGCCGCGGATCCGCCGGCGGGGTTGCCCGCGGAGGGGAGGGGGCGTCGGGGGCCGGAAGGGGCGTCTCGCTCCGGGGCGGAGCCGACACGGCCGCCGCCACGACGTCGCGCGACATCGGCGGGCGCTCTCCCAAGGCGGCTTGAAGTTCCGACTCGCGCATGGCATTGCCCCGTGACCCTCCATTATAGGCGGGCGGCCGGCCCGCCCGAATGCGTGTCGCGCGCGATCGACGCGGTTTGACGTTTCTTCACAAATCAGCCCGCATGCGGGCGTGGGTTCCCTAGCCAGGGTGTGCAAGATGGTGGCGGAATGGCGGCGACCCCTCCCCCGGTCACGAGCCGGGAGCTCCTCGTCCTCCGGCACGCAAAGGCGTCCCGGGACCCGACGAAGGCGACGACCGATTTCGACCGGCCGCTGACCCGCCGCGGCCGCCGCGACGCGCCGCGGATCGCGCGGTGGCTGAAGACCCGCGAGCTCCTCCCGGATTGCGTCATCGGCTCGCCGGCGCGACGCGCGCGCGAGACGGCGGAGCTCGTCCTCGGCGAGCTGGGGCTCGCGCAGGACGAGACGCGCTGGGACGAGCGCGCCTACGCCGCGGACGTGCAGGCACTTCTCCAGGTCCTCGCCGACTGCCCTCCCGCCGCGCGGCGGGTCCTCATCGTCGGCCACAACCCGGGCCTCGAGGATCTCGTGCGCCACCTCGCCGGCGCGACCGTGCGCGAGCCGCTGAAGGGCAAGTTCTTCCCCACCTGCGCGCTCGCCCGGCTGCGCGTCGAGTCGGTTTGGCCCGAGCTGCGCGCCGGCGCGGCGCCGCTGGTCGCGATCGTCTCGTGGTCGAGGAAGAAGCGCCGCTGGCGGATCCGGAAGCCGGTCGCGGAGTCGCCCGACTAGCGGGGACACGGGATCCACGATGGCGAGCACGGTAAGGTTCGAGCTCGGCGCAGAGGAGGCCGCGCGGTTCACGCAAGGGGCCTACCTCGCGGCCCACACGGCCGGCGAGCCCGTGTCGCGGGAGATCGTGAGCCTCTGGTTCGACACGCCGGAGCGCGAGCTTCACGAGCGGGGGGTCGCCGTGCGCATCGACCGCGAGAAGGAGCGTCGCGTGCAAGCCGTGACCCTCGGGAACGGAAGAGAGGGGGAGACCTTCGGTCATCCGATGACCGAGGGCCGGCAGGTCTCGGGGGCCGGCGGTGCGGAGGCCACGAGCGAGTGGCACACCGATCTCGTCGGCGACGGGCCGGCGCCCGGCGTGCTCCCGGAGGGCCCGGCTCGCGATCTTCTCCTGCGCCCCGACGTGGAGGCCCGGCTCGCACCGGTCTTCTCGGCTGCCCTCTCCCGCGAGGAGCGCCGCCTCCGCCTTCCGCGCGGGGGCGAGGCGCGTCTCGTCCTCGAGGCGGGCGAGCTGACCGCGGGATCGACGGCGGTGCCGTTCCGCCTCGGCACCCTCGAGCTCCTCGCGGGACGCGAGGCGCAGCTCTACCAGCTCGCGTTGCGGCTCCACCGCGAGTGCCCCTTCCGGCTCCGGGACAAGGACCTCGCCGCGCGCGGCTACGAGATCCTCGCGCCCTTGACCCCCGCCGCGCGCAAGGCGCCGAAGGTCGCGCTCGATCCCGGCTTGACCGCGGGCGAGGCCTTCCGGCGGATCGCGACGAGCTGCGTCGCGCACCTGCGCGCGAACGAGGCGTGCGCGGTCGCCGGGCAGGACCAGGAAGGGGTCCACCAGATGCGCGTGGCGTCGCGACGCCTCCGGTCCGCGATCTCCGTGTTCCGCGAGTCGCTCCCGGGCGCGTGGACCGGGAGGCTCGCGCGCGAAGTACGCTGGCTCACGGGCGAAATGGCTCCCGCGCGCGAGTGGGATGTCTTCCTCGCGGAGACGCTCGCACCGCTCCGCGAAACGATGCCCGAGGAGCCGACCTTGGCGCTCCTCGCCGCGCGAGGCGCCGAGGCGCGCGGCCGGGCGTACGAACGCGTGCGCGGCGCCATCGCGGATCCCCGCTATGCCCGGCTCGTCCTCGACCTCTCCCGCGCGCTTGCCGAGGGATGGGAGGCGACGGCGCCCGTCGTCGCGGCCGCGCGGGCGGTGCTGGCCGCGCGCCACGAGAAGGCGTTCCGCGCGGGCACGAACCTCGACGACTTGGACGCCGAGGGGCTCCACCGGCTCCGGATCCGCATGAAGCAGCTCCGGTACGCGGTCGAGTTCTTCGAGGGCCTCTTCCACGGCAAGGCGCCGCGACGGTACGCGTCCGCGCTGGCGGACCTCCAGGACTGCCTCGGGCTCCTCCAGGACGTGGCGGTCACGCAGCCGCTTCTCACCTCCGTGGCCGAGGGCGAGGACAAGGGCGCGCTCGCGCACGCGGCCGGGCTCGTCTCGGGCTGGCAGGCCGCGGCAGCCCGTCGTGCCCGGGGCCGCCTCGTCCGCCGCTTCGAGCGCTTCACCGCCCGCCAGCGGTTCTGGGAGCCGTAGGGCCCGTCCCCTCCCCGCCGCCCCTCCCCTTCGCCACGCGGGTGCGGCACCGGTGTCGCACCCGACGTTGCAACTCCTTCCAAACGAAGGGGTTACGTCTTGACGATGGACCTGCGACTACGGGGGCGCGACGGCGCCGTTCTTCGAGGCCTCCATCGCGGCGTTGAGCGCGAGCTCGAACGTGTCCTCCATGCGCGCGACGCCGCGGAAGACGACGACGACCTTCTTCAGCTGCGGGATCGGGTTCTGCTTCGACCGCAGGAAGATCGGCTCCACGTAGATCACCTCGTCCTCGAGGATGACGAGCGTCGTGTGGCCGCGCAGCACCTCCATCCCGCGCCGGTTCCACCAGGCGAACGACTGCGAGATCTCCGGCACCTGGTCCACGGCCGCGTCGGCCTGCTCGGGCCCGATGACGTAGTGGCCCTTCGGGACCGCGAGCACCGTGAGCTTGCCGTAGTCCTCGCCGTCCTGGTAGACGACCGGGATCGCGCGCAGGTTGAGCGCCCTCTCGGGCGTGAACGGCATCACGAGCGAGTATTGCGCCGCGTGCTTCGACTCGGGGAGGGCGCCCCCGGTGTCGAGCATGCAGCTGTACGGCTCGAACGAGAACGTGACTGCCTTGCCCTCGTCGAGCAGGGGACCGAGCACCTCGTCCGCGTCGTCCCACATGTCCTCCATGTTGAAGTAATACATGGGGTCTTTCATGTGGTAGTAGATGTAGAGGTCGTCGAACTGCGCGTGGAAGAGCTGGGGCGGGTAGGTGATCTGCGCCCGGATGCCCGGCGGCATCGTCGATCCCTCCACGAACAGGTCGGGGTAGATCTTCGACCAGACCTCGATGACCGGATCGTTCGAGACCTTGTAGAACCGGACGGCACCCGTGTAGGCGTCGACCGTGGCCTTCACCGAGTCCTCGACGTAGTTCACGATCCGCTCGGGGCGCGGCCGGCGGCTGCGCTCGTCCGACTTGTCCCCCAGCTCCTCGTGGAGGCTGTAGGGGTAGCTGTTGCTCGTGGTCATCCCGTTGACCATCCAGGTGAGCTGCCCGTCGACGACGACCGCGTACGGGTTCGAGTCGTAGAAGAGGAAGGGCGCGATGCGCTCGAGCCGCTCGACCGGGGTCCGGTTGAAGTGGATGCGCGTCTCGTCGGTGATGAGGCCGCTGAAGACGAGGTCGAAGAACTTCCCGGCGCGCCAGCCGAATACCATCCGCTTGAGCAGCGAGTCCATCCTCACGCCCGCCTTCACGTCGGGCGGCAGCCAGAGCTCGGCCCGGTCCTGGTCGGTCGGGTAGTCGAACTCCTTCATGTTCCGGACGTTGCTGAAGCAGACGGTCGCCGAGCCCTCGCCGTAGTAGACGGACTGGTTCCGCAGCGCCAACGACGGATGCGCGGGCTGCGGCGGGATGTCCTTGGAGACGTAGACCGGCCCGCCCTCCGGCGTCACGCCGGAGGCCGGCGCGAGGACCACGCCGTAGCCGTGCGTGAACAGCATGAACCGGGTGCCCCAGTACGCAAGCCAGGGCGACGGCTCCCAGAGAGGCAGCTCGCGCACCGAGCTCACGAACATCCTCGTCTCGTCGCCGATCTTGTAGCGGACGTTGTCGATCTGCGTGAAGTCGTAGTAGGTCCGCAGCTTCTGCTGCTGCCGCATGATGTCGAGCGTCGGCCCGTACACCATGATGTCGCCCTTGGTCTGGATCACGCGCTCGCTGTGCTGGCGGTCGAGGTAGTCCTCGAGGTACGACGTGTACCCGGGCCAGAGCGGGAGGTTCTTCACCGCGGCGCTCGCGAGGATCTTCCGCGCGTCGGGGAGCGGGTCCCCGGGGCCCCTGGGCGTGAACGACACCTCCTGGATGTTCTCGAGCTTGTACGCCTCGCGCGTCGCGTCGATGTGACGCGCGATGTACGGGAGCTGGATCACGGGCTCGTTCGGCCCGACCGCGGTGAGCCCGCGGATCTCCACCGCGAGGCGGAAGGCGAAGTCCAGCGCCAGCATGAGGACGACCGCGAGGCCCAGCTTCCGGGACCGCGGCCCCCAGACGGGCTCGCCCGCGGGCACCGCATGGAGCCGCTTGAGCATGAGCACTGCGGCGACCGTCGCGCCGATGACGAGCACGGTGGTCAGGTAGATGTAGTTGAGGTTGCTGAAGAACCCCTCCATGTCGATGTAGGAGGGACCGACCTTGATGCTCGACGCCTTGTTGTCCTTGTAGAGCAGCTCGTACCGGCCGAGGAAGATGCCCGCGGCGAGGAGGACGCCGAACACGACGAGCGCCGTTCGGGTCGCACGCGTCGAGAGCCTCGCGACGAGGCTGCCGAGCCGGGTCAGGAAGCGGCCCGACGTCGGCGGCTCCTGGCTCGCGGCGTAGGAGCACGCGATCGCGGAGATCAGGCCCCAGACGGATCCCAGGATCAGGAAGTTCCAGGCCGTCACGATGTTCGGGAGGTCGAACGCGTAGAAGGAGTAGTCGGATCCGAAGTACGGGTCCGTCTTGCCGAACTTCACGCCGTAGCTGCCGCTCAGGAGGAAGTTCGAGTACTCCATCGCGAGCAGGTACCCGGAGTAGACGCCCACGAGGAGGCCGATGCTGACCGCCACCTTCTTCACGGCCCGGCTCGTCCGCAGGAAATAGGCGGGGCTCGCGATGCCGAACGCGGCGGTGACGAAGCCGAACACGAAGAGCCGGCTGCCCATGCTGAAGTTGGTCCAGAAGACCGACTCGAGGTCGAGGCTCTGGAGCAGCCAGAAGTCGGAGAGGAGGAGCGTGAGGCCGTCGAGGAGAAAGAGGATGACCGCCACCCACGCGACGACGAGGGCGCGGCTCCAGAGGACGGAGGCCAGCGGCGCCCGAGGGATCGCCGCGCGCGGGATCTCCGGGAGCTGAACGGCCCCCGACGCCCCCGCGGTTTCCTGGCCCGATTCGTGCTTGCTCATGGGTTGTTCCTCCGCCGTTTGCATCACGCCGCGTCCGCGCCCGAGGCGGACCTGCGGAACACGCCGAAGATGCGCGCATATCCGGGCTCGGGCCCGGAGCGCGGCGGCACGTTGAAGACGATGTAGTAGTACTGGAGGTAGCCCGCGTAGCGCAGGAGGTTGGAGAGGAGCGCGACGGTCACCGCCTCGGGGGCGCCGACGCCGCCGAGGTAGAGCGCGGCCGCGAACCCCCACTCGTACTGGCCGATGCCGCCCGGCGTGAGCTTGATGAAGCGCGCGATGTAGCCGCCGCAGACGCCCATGAGGATGACCGGGAAGGGCACGTGCAGCCGGACGTTGTCGCCACTGAAGGCCATCGCGATGAGGAACGCCGCGACGCTCTCCACCGCGTGGGCGAAGAGCGACAGGAGCGAGAGCTTCAGGAACGTCGCCGGCTTCTTGGCCAACTCGCGGAAGGCGATCCGGGCCGTCTTGACAAGGCCGTCCTTCTCCTCGGCCGGGTCGCGCTTCCCCGCGCGCATGAAGAACACGACGACGCCGAGGATCACGAACGACCAGAGCAGCTGGGCGAGCCACGGCCCCCACCCTTCGCCCGGGAGCGCGATCAGCGCGAAGACGAGGATCTCGAAGATGACGAAGAGCTCGAACACCCGGACGACCGCAGCCGCACGCGCCGCCGGCGCGCCTTGGGCCCGGAGCCCCTCGATCGTCGCGGCGTCGCCGAGGCCGAACGGAAGGTACGAACCGTAGAAGAGCCCCTTGTAGTAGGCCTTCGCGTGCGCCCCCCACGTCCCCTCGATCCCGTAGAAGCGGCAGAGCACGTTGAACTGCGTCCCCTTGCAGAGCCAGAAGAAGTAGAAGACGCCGAACGCCACGAAGACGAGCGACCAGTGGATCGGGTCCTGCGACTTCAGGTAGTCGCCGAAGTTCGGGACGCCCTTGATGATGCCCATCTGCGCATCGTGGTACGCGACGACACCCGACCGGATCAGCACGTCGAGGAAGCGCGTGTTCGCGAGCACGCTCCAGACGTCGCCGAACCAGACGAGACCCGCGAGCATGAGCCCCGCGAGAAGGTAGGAGAGCGCGAACGAGCCGCCCAGGGGGCGGGCTGTTTCGACGGTACTCTCCTCCGGGATGGGAACGGTCCGCTCACCCGACATGTGTTGCCCTCACCTCCCGCGGTTCAGCGGGGCGGCCAGTATGCGAGCCGACCTGCGGCCCTGTCAAGGGGCCTGCGTGAGGTCAAGCGGCTTCGCGCGCGCACTCCGGTGCAAACGTGCGACGTTGACGCGCTTCGGGCTTTCCGGAGGGGGCCTCGGGGGCCGTCAGAGCGCGAGCCAGAGGGCCGCGAGCGCGAGCGTCGCGAGCGTGACGGGGACCCCGACCCGCGCATGCTCCCGCCAGGTGATCCGGATCCCGAGGCGGGCCGACTGCTCCACGACGATCAGGTTGGCGATGCTTCCCACGAGGAGGAGGTTGCCCGCGAAGGTGCTGGCGAGCGCGAGGATCGTGCCCGCGTCCTCGTGCTTCGCCGCGGGCAGGAGGAGCATCACGGCCGGCACGTTGGACACGACGTTCGAGAGCACGACCGTCACGCCGAAGAGCCAGGCGGGCTGCCGCAGGTCGATGCCGGCTCGTTCGAGCCGCGCGAGCCCCTGCGCCGCGAGGCCGGTCTCCTCGAACGCGTGGTTGACGACGAAGAGCGCGACGAAGAGCAGGATCAGGTGCCCGTCGACGAGCCCGAGGATCCTCCGCGATGCCATGCGCCCGGAGAGGAGCACGACGCCGGCCGCCGCGAGCGCCGCGACCTCGCGGGGCCACGGCGCGGCGAGGAACGCGACGACAAGGGCGATGAGGACGAAGAGCCCCTTGCCCGTCTGCCACCGGCCGAGCGGCGATGTGTCCACGGCGGCCACGATGCCGCCGCGCTCCCACCTGCCGCGGTACACGAACCCGATGATGCCGGCCGTCGCGAGAAGGCCGAGGAGCGAGGGAACGATGGCCTCCGCGAGGTAGCCGCCGAAGGAGAGGCCGAGGCTCTGCCCGACGAGCATGTTCTGCGGGTTGCCGATGAGCGTCGCGGCCGAGCCCACGTTGCTCGCGCAGGCGAGCCCGAGCAGGAAGGGGACGGGATCGAGCCTGCGGCGCAGACACCCCTCGGCGAGGACCGGCGCCATGGCAAGGCAGACGATGTCGTTCGCGAGAAGCGCGGAGAGCCCGCCCGCCACAAGGACCAGCAGGAGGAGGAGCCGGGGCGGCGAGAGGCGCGCGGCAGCCACGCGCCGCGTGATCCAGGCATAGAAGCCGCTCAGCCGGAACTGCGCCGAGAGCACCATGAGGCCGAAGAGCAGCCCCATCGTCGGGACGTCGATCGCGGCCATCGCCTCGGCGGGGGTGACACACCCCGCGGCGATGAGCGCGATCGCGCCGAGGAGCGCCACGCCGGTGCGGTCGAGCGCGAGCCCGGGGAGCCCGCCGAGGAACATCCCGAGATACACGAGCGCGAACACGCGCAGGACGACATGGTCCACCGCGAGTGATCGTAGCGCCGAGAGCCCCTGAATCCGGCCGCCGGCCGCGGCGAGTCACCTCCACTCGGGGCCTGTCCGCCGTGGACCCGCAGGGGCCGAGGGCGAGCCCCCGAAGCCCCCCCACACCGAGCGCTACAATCGCGGCCCCGGAGGAAGCATGAGGATCGCCGCGCTCGCCCTGCTCTCCCTTTCGGCCGCGGTGCTCGCGGACGACGCCGCGCCGGCGATCGTCCGAAAGCTCCTCGCGACGACGGACGACGAGGAACGCACGAAGCTGATCGAAGCACTCGTCGCCCTGAAGCCCGACGCGCGCGAGGTCGCGAGGTGGTTCGCGCAGGGGCGCGCCTACGCCGCGGACGTCCCGACCGGCTGGCTCGACCTGAAGGTCAAGGGGCGAGACGGCAAGGAGCGTCCCTACCTGCTCTACGTCCCCAAGGACTACGCGCCGGAGAAGAAGTACGGCTTCCTCATCGATATGCACGGCGGCGTCTCGCTGCCGCGGACGCTCACCCACCGCGAGCTCGATCAGATGAGGTTCTTCTGGGCGGGGACCGCGGAGACGGACGGCTGGTTCCTCGCGATCCCGTCGGGCGAGGCGGGGGCGGAGTGGTGGACGGACGTCGGCGCGGGCAACGTCCTCTCGATCCTCGACGAGGCGCGGCGCACCTACAACATCGACGAGGACCGCGTCTTCGCCACGGGATTCTCGGACGGCGGCTCGGGGAGCTTCTACCTCGCGCTCGTGGCCCCGAACCGGCTCGCGGGCATCATCCCGCTCAACGGCCACGTCGCGGTCGCGCAGGCCGGCGGCTTCCAGGTCCACCTGCGCACGCTCGTGAACGTCCCGACCTACGCGGTCAACACCGAGAAGGACCAGCTCTACCCGCCCGCGAGTATGAAGCCGCTCATCGACGCGCTCAAGGATCTGGGCGCGCCGGTCACCTGGCGCGAGATCGCGGGGTTCGGCCACGACCCGAGCTACGTCCCCGCGGAGCGGCCCGCGATCCTCGCGTGGATCGCGGCCACGCGGCGCGATCCGCAACCGAAGCGCATCCTGTGGGAGGGGACGGCGCCGTGCCGGATCCGCTGGCTGAACGTCGCGGAGGTCGGCGACACGACGGGCGCCGCGGAGTTCCCCGACGTGAACCCCAAGCTGCCCCCCGGCCGCGTGCGGCTCGGCGTCGTCGTGGACCAGGAATTCGTCGGGGAAGGCGTCCTCGTCAAGCAGGTCCAGAAGGACACGCCGGCCGCGGCCGCCGGGATCGAACCCGGCGACATCATCGCGGGGCTCGACGGGAGCCCGATCCACGACATGGCGGATCTCCAGAAGACGCTCCGCGGCAAGAAGTTCGGCGACGGTTTCCGGATCTTGCTCCGGCGCCGCGAGGGGACGCTGGACAAGGAGGGCACGTTCCCGGTCGCCGAGCCCTCGGAGGCGTTCCGCCGCGAGCAGCCGTACGGCAGCATCGAGGCCGTCGTGAGCGGCAACGTGGTCGAGGTGCGCGCGAGGCGGATCCGCGCGTTCGACGTCTACCTCGGCGAGCCGCTCTTCGACCTCTCGAAGCCGGTCACGGTGCGCGTGAACGGCAAGACCCTGCACGAGGGCGTCGTCGCGCCGGATCTGGGATTCCTCGCGGGGCAGGCGTCCGTGGACGGCGACCGCTCGATCGTCAACCTCGCGGAGCTCAGGATCGAAGTGCGTTGAGGGGGCCTCGGGGGCCGCTTCGCCCTCCCGAGGCTACGGCGGGCAACCCGGCTACGCGTTCTCGTCGCGCCGCCTGCGGACGCGGGCGACCACCGCGCTCAGCCCGCCGGGGCTGACGCCGTGGCGCGAGAGGACCTGCGCGATCACCTCGACGGCCGCCTCGAGCTCCGCCGGGACCACGTGGCTCGCGCCCGCCGCGAGCAGCGGCGCGATGTCGCCCACGTAGCGCGACCGCACGACGATGTGGAGCCCCGGCGCGAGGCGGCGCGCCGCCTTCACCGCACGCTCCGCCGCGGCCGGGTCGTTGATGAGGATCACGAGCTCGCGCGCCCGCGACGCGCCCACGGCCTCGAGGATCTCCTGGCTCGTGAGGTCGCCGAAGAACGCCGGCTCCCCTCGCGCCGCGGCGCGGTGGACGTTGGTCGGGTTCAGATCCACGATCACGTAGGGGACCGCGCAGGCACGCAGCGCCCGGGAGAGCTCCTCGCCCGAGACGCCGTAGCCCGCGACGATCACGTGGCCGTCGAGCGCGGCCGCGGCCTCGCGCGCCTCCGCCGCGGGACGCACGTCGAGGAGCCGGGTGAGCCACCGCACGCGCCCGGCCCCCTCGGCAAGCCTCGGGCTGAACGCCATGAGAAGCGGCGCGAGGAGCATCGAGAGCGCGGAGGCGGTGAGGAGGTCGGCCTCGAGCGCCGCGTCGAGGATCCCCTTCCCGCGCGCCGCGGCCGCGAGCACGAACGAGAACTCCCCCACGTGCGCGAGCGCCGCGCCGGAGAGGACGGCGCCGCGGAGCCCGAGCTTCAGGAGGATCGACGTCTCGATGACCGCGAGGAACTTCCCGACGATGATCGCGAGCAGCAGGAACCCGACGTTGTCGGGACGCTCGACGAGCCGCGACGGGTCGAGCAGCATCCCCACCGACACGAAGAAGAGGCTCGCGAAGAACTCGCGGAACGGGATCAGGTCGGAGAGCGCCTGGTGCCGGTATTCGCCGCCGGCGACCACGAGGCCGCCGAGGAACGCGCCGAGCGCGAGGGACAGCCCCACGCGCGTCGTCGCCCACGCGGTCCCGAGGCAGACGAGGAGCACGGCCAGCACGAAGAGGTCGCGCTGCCGCGTCCGCGCGACCGCCTCGAGGACGCGCGGCACGACGAGGCGCGCGGCGAGGAGGATCCCGATGAGCACGAGCGCGCTGACGCCGAGCGGCTTGAGCACGCTGCCGAGGGAGGCCTCGGCGCCGGCGAAGGCCGGGATCAGGAGCATCATCGGGACGACGCAGAGGTCCTGGAAGATCAGGATCCCGAAGGTCACGCGCCCGTAGGGCGAGTCGATCTCGCCGCGTTCCGTGAGGCCGCGCAGCACGATCGCGGTGCTCGACGCCGCGGCGAAACAGCCGAGGAAGAGCGCGGGCCGCAGGGCGAGGCCTTCGAGACTCGCGAGCCCGGCGGCGAGCAGGATCGTGAGCCCGACCTGCAGGGCCCCGCCGAAGACGACCGGCCGCCAGAGCTTGCGGACGCGGTCGAGCGAAAGCTCGAGGCCGAGGCCGAAGAGGAGGAGCACGACGCCCAGGTCGGCGACGGTCTGGACGCGGTGCGTGTCCTTCACGATCCCGAGCGCGTTCGGCCCGACGAGCGCACCCGCGAAGATGAACCCCGCGATCGAGGGGAGGCCGAGCCGGCGGAGCAGGAGGACGACGCCGACGCCTACGCCGACGATGACGAGAAGGTCCGGGAGGATCTCGGGCCCCACGGGCGCCGAGAGTACCCGTCGCGTCGTGATTTCGGGGGGGCGCGGGGGCCCCCGAGGCCCCCTCCTATCGCGCTTCGAGGCCGGCGCCGCGGAGCACGATCGCCTGGACGCGCTCGTACCGGGTCGGGCCGCGGCGCAGGAGGATGTCGAGGAGGTAGGCACCCTTGCGCATGGAGCCGAGCTTCAGCGTCACCGCGCGGGGCGTGAGGACCTGGACGAACGCCCCCTCGGCGCGCGTCGCGGTGATCTCGACGGTGCGCCGGCCTGCTTGGTCGGGGTCGGAGACGCGATCGAGCGTCAGGCTCCAGCCGGGATCGGGCATGTCCGCGGTGAGTTCGACGTCGAACGACGGGGGGCAGCTCGGCATCTCGACGACCTTGACCGCGAACATCGGGTCGAGGGGTCTCAGCGAGAGCGCGGTGTCGGGGCCCGGCCGGGCGCCGGCAAGGGCGGCGAGGAGGGCGAGGATCGTGAGGGGGCGCATGGGGACTTGGACGAGGCGCAGGAGCCCCCGGTTCCAACCGCGGCGCGGCTGCCTTCCCGTCGCGGACGCAACCTCTTGTCGCACAGCGGATTACGGTCGCCGTCCACCTTGCGTGTTCGCCTGCCGCGCGACTTGGGCGAGGTGGTCCACGTGGGCGAGGAACGCCTTGCGGCCCACGGGGGTGATGCGGGCCGTCGTGCGCGGCTTCCGCTTCACGAATTCCTTCGTGACCGCGACGTAGCCCGCCTCCTCGAGCTTCTGGAGGTGGATCCCGAGGTTGCCCTGCGTGAGGCCGAGAAGGTCCTTCAGGTCGGAGAAGGTCGCCTCGGCCCGCGTGACGAGAACGGTGACGATCCCGAGGCGGGCCTGCGAGAGCAGGACGGCATCGAAACTAGGAAGCACGCTCCGCACGCAGGCGAGCAACGCGTCGCTCCGCGATGACCCCGGGGACGATGGCGCCAAGAC
>Ga0187894_10002707_pt1 | contig 20851 bp, 17 predicted proteins | sample GBC1701081metaG_FD_136650 | JGI IMG/M metagenome (GOLD analysis project Ga0187894, IMG submission 136650) | White microbial mat communities from a lava cave in the Kipuka Kanohina Cave System on the Island of Hawaii, USA - GBC170108-1 metaG ...
CCCGATGGGCAGCGCATCACGGTGGACGACGGCGTGATCACCGTGGGCGGAATCTACTTCGTCTCGGTCAACAGGCCGACGGCGACGATCATCGGACGCGTAATCGAACCGGGCGGCGACACGCGCGGCGCGATGAACCCGATTCGCCGCGCGGTCATCTCCGCGCGCGGACAGGAAGCCATAACCGACGGCAACGGCTTTTTCGCGCTGCGCGGCGTTCCCGTGTTGGGCGCAAATGACCGAGTCGCTGTCGAAATCACCTACCTGCGCCCGGAGGGCCGCGTCGAGCGCGCGCTGCTGACGGGCGTGGCGATCAGCCCAAACAACACTTCATCAATCGGCGACCTGATCTTGAACGCGTCGAACTCGAACCGCCCTCCGGCGATTATCGCGGCTTCCAGCTTCGCCGCCGAAGAGGGCAAACGCGCCGACCTCAATTTCGTGGCGAACGATCCGGACGCGGGGCAGACGCTGCAGGTCAGCGTCTCGGGGCCGTCGTTTGCGACGCTCGTCAATCGCGGCAATGGAGCGTATTCGCTGCGCGCGGCGCCGGGGATGGAAGACGCGGGCGACTACACTTTGACAATCACGGCGATCGACAATCAGAACGCGGTCTCGACGCAGAACGTCGCTCTCACGGTCTTCAACGCCAACCAGCCTCCGGTCGCAAACTCGCAATCGGTCACGACCGATGAAGACTCTCCGATCAGGATCACGCTCAATGGCAGTGACCCCGACCGCAACGCGCTCAGTTATACCGTCGTCAACAGACCCGCGCGCGGACAATTGACGGGCGCCGCGCCCGATCTGACTTACGTTCCCGAGAGAAACTATTTCGGCGGCGACAGCTTCACGTTCAAGGTCAACGACGGCGTGGCCGAAAGCGAGGCCGCGACCGTAAATATCACCGTCAAATCGGTCAACGACGCGCCGGTGTTGAGCGTGCCCATCGACCGGAAAGTGGCCGCCGGCGCCGCGATCAATTTCGCCGTCAGCGCGATGGAATTCGACTCCGGCGACGAGCTGACTTTCACGGCCACGGATCTGCCGCAGGGCGCGGCGTTCAACCAGGTCAATGCGACGAGCGCGCAGTTCAATTGGACTCCAGCGGCGCAACAAACGGGCGTTCACATCGTGACGTTCAAAGTCAGCGACAACGGCTCGCCATTGGGCGTCACGACGCAAACCGTGGCGATCTCGGTGGTCGCGCCGGACGCCGGACCGCAAGCCGGGATGTGGGCGGCGACGGCGGGACCTGTTGGCGGCGGAACGAACGTTCTGTTGGCAAACGGCTCGAATGTCTTCGCGGGAACGTCCTCCAAAGGCGTCTTCCGCTCGACCGACGGCGGCGCCACGTGGAAGCGCGCCAGCAACGGGCTCCCCGGATTCGGCGTGAACGCGCTGGTTCAGGTCGGCGACACGCTCCTCGCCGCGTCTCTGTTGGGCGTCTATCGCTCGACGGACAACGGCGACAATTGGGCGCAATCGAACGAAGGGCTGGGCGACTTCGTACTCTTCGTGCAATCGCTGGTGGTCAAAGGCAACCTGGTTTTCGCGGGGACCCTGGGCGGCGTTTACGTTTCAAACGACCGTGGGAAGACCTGGAAAATCGCGAACAAGGGGTTACCGGCTGAGGCGACGGTTACAGCATTCGCCGTATCAGGCTCGGCGCTGTTCGCCGCCGTCGAGGTCTCCGGCCTCTATCGTTCAAACGACGATGGACAGAACTGGACGCGCGTGAGCAACAACCTGGACCCATTCACACGAATCACATCCTTCGCCGTCGCGGGCGCCACGCTGCTGGCGGGCACATCCGGGGACGGCGTGTATCGTTCGACGGACGGCGGGCAGAACTGGACTCCGATCATCGCAGGCAATGAAAGTCTCCTCGTCAATTCCCTGGTGGTCGCCGGCGACAGCTTGCTGGTGGGCGCGGAGAGAGGTGTTTTCGTTTTGCCGGTCAACGGGCAGGTCAATCAACTGCCGCGGCCGGCTCTCGAAAACGCAACCCGAGCGCTCGCCGCAAGCGGATCATCGATCTATGCGGGAAGCAATAGCGACGGCGTCTTCCGTTCAACCGACAACGGAAGGAACTGGGCCGCGATCAACAACGGATACACCAATCTGAGCGTCAATGCGTTTGCCGCCACGACCGCCGAGACTTTCGTCGCGACGGACGTTGGGGTCTTTGCCGCCGGCAATCCGCCGCCGCAAGGCCAGCAATCGAACATCTGGCGGCCGTTGAGCAAAGGGTTGACCGCATTCGACAACATTCAATCTCTTGCGGTCATCGGGACAACCCTCTTCGCGACCGCATTCTCGGGCGTATATCGCCTGGATTTGCAGGCGAGCGATCAGAACCGAATTTGGGAGCGCGCGAATACAGGACTGCCCGGATTTAGCTCGGCCTCGTCAATCGCCGCCGCCGGCGACACGCTCTTCATCAGCCTGGCCGGACGAGTGTCGCCCCCGCCCGCCGGGCCACAGGTCTATCGCTCGACCGATCAGGGCAGGAATTGGAGGCTCGCGTCCAATGGTTTGCCGAACGGAGCGGTCGCGTCGTTTGGGACGATTGGCGGAAAGGTCTTCGCCGCGACGTTCGAGGGCGTCTATGTCTCATCGAACAACGGCGACACTTGGGCGGCGGCGAATAACGGATTGCCCGCGCAAACGCCGGTTCTTTCGTTTGCGGTGAGCGGTGCGAATACCTTCGCGGGCACGGCGGGCCGCGGCGTTTTCGTCTCGGCCAATCAGGGGCAGAACTGGACGCCCGCCAGCGTGAACCTGCCGCCGAACGCCACAGTCAGTTCGCTGTTGGCGAACGGACCGAATCTGCTCGCGTTGGTCGCGACGGCCTCAACCGCGCGCTGTGCGAGCGTCGGCGGATCGGACATCGGCGGATGCTTCGGCGCAGTCATTCCGGGCCAAGCATTCTTCGGCGTGATTCCTGGCGCCCTCTTCATCTCAACCAGCAACGGTCAGAACTGGGCGCCGATAATGTCCGGATTGGAAAATAGTTCGGTCACGGCGATCGGCTCAAACGGCGCGAATGTATTTGCGGGGACATTCGGGCAGGGAGTGTTCGCGAGGCAGTTCTGAACCACAGAGCCAAAACGAAGAGAGAGTACGGAAAAGACGGAAATAACGGAACAAACGGAATGACAGCCACATCAATCCTTCCGTTTGTTCCGTTATTTCCGTCTTTTCCGTACTCTCCTTCCGACTTTCTTATGCGCCAGTTTGTGGCTACCACTGGCTGCCTTCGATCAACTCGACCTCGAACTCGTTCGATAACTGGCCATCGTGCCACACACACACGCTGGTTTTGCCCGTATCCAATCCTGGCGGCAATGGGACGTTGATCTGCGTCAACCCGGCGTGATCCGGATTGCCCGAAGGCCCGACGTAAATCGGATGAGCGCCGAAGCCTCCGATCTCGACCCGCAACTCCCAACGGCGCGCGATCGGGCGCAGACCTTCAACCAAAATCGCGATGAACGCGTGGCGTCCGCGGCGCGGGAACCGTCGCTCGATCGTCACCGCGTTGAAGACATCGCGGATGCGGACTTCGGAGGACGCTTGCGCCGGTTTGTCGTTCCAGCGGCGGAAAGCCTTGATCGTCGCGCGCGTCTGTTCGAGCCGCAACAGTTCCACGCGGGCGAACCCGGCTGAACGCGCCATCTGCGTCAAACATTCAACGTTCGGCCCCCACCAATTGTCGTATTGCCCACCGAGCTGATCGAATTCATAAAACTCCATCAGCGGATGTTGCGTCGGAAATATGTTGTCGATTACGTGCGATTCGATGACGGCGAAATCGCGCGTGACTTCGCAAACCTGTTCGAGCGCCAGCAGCGGGTGACGAAGGTGATAGAGCACGCCTAGGAAGAAGACGATGTCGAACGAGCCGAGTCTCTCTTTCGTGACTTCGTAAACGCTCAGCTCGTGAAACCCGGCCTGGGAATTCAACGCCTCGCGCGCCTTGAAAAAATTCCCGGGCCGCACACAATCAACCGACGTGACGCGCGCGCCGTGGCGTTCGGCTTCAAAACTATAAAATCCGTCCCAGCAGCCGATGTCTAAAAGGCTCCTTCCGCTCAGGTCGTCAGGCAAATTGAACAGGGTGTAATTGCCGCGCAGCTCTTCAAGCGGATGCACGCCGGAGGTGATCACCCCATTGCCAAGGTCGATGCTGTGCCACCAGGAGCCAGCCGCCATCTCGGTGTTCGCCGTCACGGCGTCGTCTTTGAGTTTTTTGCGTAATCCGTCGCTGTTCAGTGGTTCCATTCGTTTGAAATTGAAGAATCGTGCGGTTAATCTCTGGCCTATGCGAATCGCCCTTGACGCTATCCCATTGGTCGCAGCTAAAACAGGGATCGGGCATTATACGGACGCGCTTGCGGAGTGGCTAGCGCGCGTTTATTCCGATCATCAATATGATTTACTTTCTCCGTTCGATTTCAATTTTGATTATAACGGGGACAGGCCTAAGAACCTGAACAAACAATTTATCCCGGTCCGCTCGATATTTCGCAAATGGTGGCTGGTGGGATTGCCCACGCTGCTGCGAATTTATAAGGTGGATGTTTTTCACGGTACGAACTACTGCGTTCCGGTCCTTGCGCCGTGCCCCACGGTCGTCACCATTCACGACATGTCGCTCTTCACGCAATCGCATACGCATGAAGAGGAGAACGTCAAACGCGGCAAACGCCGCGTGCCGATCATGGCCCGCCGCGCGCGACTGATCATCGCGCCAAGCGAATGGACGAAGCGGGAGATCGTGGAGCAACTGCGCATCGACCCCGAAAAGATCCGGGTGATTTACGAGGCGGCGCGCGAGGGGATCAAGCCTTTGCCGCCTCATCTTTGCCAGGGCGTTCTCGACAAACACCGGATACGCCGCCCGTATCTGCTCTACGTCGGGACAATCGAACCCCGGAAAAATCTGTTGACGCTGGTTCGCGCTTATGACGAGTTGCTGCGAACGACGCCGCGCCGCCCGCAACTGGTCTTGTGCGGCGGGCGCGGGTGGTTGTGTGACGAAGTCTTCAAGCTTGTCGAAGATTTAAAATTGCAGGATCAGGTACACTTCACCGGCTACGTTGAAGACACCGATCTGCCCGCGCTCTACTCCGCCGCCGAAGCGTTCGTCTACCCGTCGTTTTACGAAGGCTTCGGCCTGCCGCCACTGGAGGCGATGGCTTGCGGCGCGCCGGTGATTACGAGCGACGTTTCGAGCCTGCCCGAGGTCGTCGGCAAGGCGGGATTGACCCATGCTCCGAATGACGCCCACGCGTTGACCGAGGCGATGGCGAAATTGCTCGGAGACGAAACAACACGAGAATATTTCAGACGCGCGGGGCTGAAACAGGCCGCGAACTTTTCGTGGGAACGCGCCGCGCGCGAAACACAATCCGTTTACGATGAAGTATTGAGATGAGTCGAATTGCATACATTGCGCACAATTTGCGCCTTATCTTCTCTCGCAAAATCACCGATCAGATGGGCGACATCGAGAGCCGCCTGAACGAACGCTCGGACAGATATGAAAGAGCCGTTGACACAAGGATCGCAGAGCGTTCCTCCGCGCTGGAAGAGCGGCTGGAAGAGCGGTTCGCGGGCGTTCAGGAACAGCTCGGCGACCGGCTGGACAAACGCTTCGACGAACGCGCGAGGTCTATGGACATCCATCTCGACAAACGGTTCGAGAAACTGGAGCATCATGCCGATGAGCGGTTCGAAGCCGTCGAGCGCCGGCTCGACGAGCGCCTGGAGGCGCACGAACGGCGCACGGACAAATACCTGTTGCAGAGCCGCGTCGAGATCGTCGACCGCGCCGACGTGATCTTGCAGCTCTTCGAGCAGCGGCTGGATCAGCAACGGCGCGAAATCCGGGCAATGCGCGAAGCGCTCGCCAGCGGCGCCGGCGCCGCGAAAAACGGCGGCCAGTCCAACGGCTCATCGAACCCGGAGCTTAATTCCACACTCGACTCGCCCGGCGTTTCCGCGTTGAATGACAACCAGACCCCGGCGGAGCAGATTCTCTCTTTCCGCAAGCTGGCCGAAAACGCCGGCTGGCCGGCGCCACAAAAGCTCCAGTCCAATAGCCCGGGCGGCGCGACGCTCTATCAACGCATCCTCGACTGGAAAAAGAAGGCGCACGATGGATTGAATAACTTCTCGGCCGACGAGCAGGATGTGGTTGATTACATTCTCAGTTTCATCAGCGACCCGGCCGAGCGCGAATATACGATGCAGCACATGCGCCGTTTCATCGGCACGCTGCAACGAATCCCGCCGCCGCAAAGCTCGGCGGACCGGCTGCTGGAACTCGGCTCTCTGCTGCATCTTTCGCCCGCGATCAAAAAGTTCTGCGGCTACCAGGAAATCAGCGGCGCCGACTTCTGGGAATCTGACAAGAAGATAGTCTACGAACCGGTGACGCAAAAAGACGGCTCCGAGGTTCACACCTTCGAGCTTCATAACTTCAATGTCGAACGCGATCCGTTTCCCTGGCCCGACAACCATTTCCGCGTCGCGCTCTGCTGCGAGTTGCTGGAGCATTTGCAGAGCGATCCGATGCACATGCTCTGGGAATGCAACCGAGTGCTCGCGCCGGACGGTTTTCTGCTGCTGACGACGCCGAACATCGTCAGCGCCCGCTCACTCGAAGGACTATTGATCGGGTGCGCGCCGTACCTGCTCTCGCAATACAATCGCAAGACGCCGGTCGATCAACATAACCGCGAATACGCGCCCTATGAGGTCGGACTGGCGCTGGCCGCCGCAGGCTTCACCATCGTAGAGCTTGAAACCGAGGATGTCTGGATGCGCTCGAATCCGGCGATCATCGAGTTGCTCAAAGAGGTAAACCTGCCAACCGAAAACCGTGGCGACAACATCTTCGCCCTGGCCCGCAAAACGAGCGCGCCGATCGAGCGCTACCCGAAGGAACTCTACGTTGACTGACCGGAAAGACAAGAAGAGGGGGAGACGGAGAGACGGAGAGACGGAGAGACGGAGAGACGGAGAGATGGAAAGATGGGAAGAGGTGGATGCAGACGACCATCTCTCCATCTCTCCATCTCTCCATCTCCCTGTCTCGGTTCCTGTCGAAGCTGAAAACCAACGCCTCGATCTCTTCCTCGCCTCGCGGTTCAGCGAGACGAGCCGTTCGGCGATTCAGCGCGCGATCAGTGGCGGCGACATCACGGTCAACGGCAAAACGGTCAAACCCAGCCACCGCATCAGCGCGGGCGAAAAGATCACCGGCGAAATTCCCTCCGCGCCGGTCATTGACGCCGTCCCTGAAAACATCCCGCTCGACATCGTTTACGAAGATGGCGAGATCATCGTCGTCAACAAACCCGCCGGAATGGTTATGCACCCCGGCGCCGGCGTGACATCGGGGACGCTGGCGAACGGACTGGTCTATTACTTCGACCGGATTTCACACCAACCGCCGCGGCGCGGAGGCGTGTCGCGCCCCGGCATAGTGCACCGCCTGGACATGGGCACTTCGGGGTTGATCGTCGTGGCCAAGACAGACCACGCGCACCTGAACCTGGCCGAGCAGTTCGAATCGCGCAAGGTCATGAAAGGTTATACCGCGCTGGTTTACGGAGTGGTAAAGGAAGATTCGGGAAAGATTGAAGCGCCGGTTGGCCGCGACCCGCGCAACCGCGTGAAGATGGCAGTCGTGCGTAACGGACGGCACGCTCTGACTCTCTATCGTGTGGTCGAACGTTTCAACGAATTCACGCTGCTCGACCTGGAGATCAAAACGGGGCGCACGCATCAAATCCGCGTTCATCTGGCCCACATCAAACATCCCGTCGTGGCCGATTCGGCTTATGACGCCGGCCGCGCGAGCTCAATCAAAAACCCGAAGCTGCGCGCCGCGATTGCGAGACTTGACCGGCCCTTTCTGCACGCGGCGCTACTCGGCTTCGGGCATCCGGCAAGCGGAGAAAAGATGGAATTCGCCGCCCCGCTGCCCCGTGAGTTACGCGCCTTTCTGGAACAACTTTCATCCATCAATTAAAGCAGTTGATGGCAATTAAAGCAGTTGATGGCAATTAAGCCAGTTGATGGCAAAAGGCAGTTGATGGCAATTAAGCCAGTTGATAGCCGACGAGATAAAGCTACACCGTGTTGATCTCAGTCACCTTCAAGCCTCGCTGCTTCGCCTCTTCCAGAAAATGACCGGTGACATCCTCTTCGCCGCGCGCTTCGCCGTTCCACACGACCAGCACGGCCAACTGCTGCCCCATCTCTTCGGCCAATTCTTCGGCTTGATCCAGAATATCGTGGTTCGCGGCAAAGTACGATTCTTCATCCTCATCGTAATCGTCCACAGTCAGGTCCCCCTTGCCATCCACTTCGGCAAGGATGCGGTCGTAGCGTTCGCCCCAATCGCCTGGACGGTCAATGACCGATGATTGTTTGAACGTCACTTTGTCGTAAGGCAGGACGACGCGGCGGCGAATGCCCAACTCTCCCGCCGCTTCCAAAGCCAGAATGTCCGCGCCGCAAGCCGCCGCAGAGACCATCGCGGTCGCGTTTTCGGCCTTCAGAAAATCGCGTATCTCTTGTCGAACCCGTTCGACATTTTCCGGGGAAAATCTTTTTTCTACTGCGTCCGGCGCGTCCACGCGCCGGCCCGCCAAAGCTATAACCATCGTTAATCCTCGATTCATCTGTTGTAACTTTATGATCGGTCAATAAAACGGCGATACAAAACATCGCAATCAATCTTTACCGTTCTATTGCCAGTATACATCAACGACGCGACGCCTCTCTCCTTTTTCTCACGGTTTCAATATCCTCTACCGATTCGATCGGATCGGGCGACGCGGGGGAGGACAACAACCCGCCTTTGACCTGCGGCGCGATCTCAACACGGCCCCGCAGAATCCGCTGAATCCTCGCCGGCAAGACGTAACGCGCGGCTCTTTCGATCCGGCCGACCAGCGCTGACAGATCGCCGCCGCCGTCCCAGTGTTCGCGCAAAACTTCGCCGGTGGTCCGGCCGAGCAAACGCAGGACAACCAGCGCGACCAGGTAAAGGTCATCCACCTGGCCGATGAACGGAAACACGTCCGGGATAAAATCCAGCGGAGAGACAACGTAGACGATTGTTCCGACGAGCAAAACTTTTTCCGCCAGCGGCACGCGCGGGTCCGCAAACAGCCGGTAAAGCAGCTTGAGAAAATTGGGGATGAGCATCAATGCTTCTTTCAAGATGCCCCGCGCCTGTTTGCGTTCTTTCCAATTAATTGCCATTCGTGTTTTTCGATCCTCCTCCGGAATAGTTTGTAGTACCGCCTTCAGGCGGAAGGGATTTATTCACCAATCCCTTCCGCCTGAAGGCGGTACTACAAACTATCTGGGATTTATTCACCAATCCCTTCCGCCTGAAGGCGGTACTACAAACTATCTGTTTGCCGCGAGCCGCTTTCGATGTTTAAATGTCCCGCAATGACGCACGGCATTTAAGCATTCATTGTAAATTGATTCAATCAAGTTATGGCTCAAGAACACGGTTCCATCGAAGCTTTTCCCGAATCTTTAGAGTTGACCGACGACGATTCGGTCTTGCAGATTGCTTGGGATGACGGTCACACCAGCCGGCACCGGCTCGACGCGCTGCGCGCCGCCTGTTCGTGCGCGGTCTGTCAGGGACATCATCCGTCGCAGAGTCTGAATTTAAAACCGGAGCAGTTCCAGGGCATCCGCATCACCGACATCGCGACTGTGGGCCGTTACGCCTATCATATCGTCTGGAGCGACGGCCACGATACCGGCATTTACACGCTGAAGAGATTACGCGAAATGGAGAATACGGCCTGAGAATGAGGATGTTGTGTTCCCGTTGCTAAGCCCGCGCGCTGGAAGCGACGCGTACCCAGGGCGCGCTTCCTCAATGCGGATCACCGACCAGCACGAAAGCCGCCCAGTAGTAAGGATGCCGCCATGCCTGTTGTCGCCCCCGGATCATTTCCAATTTCGCCTGGCGCAGCGCGTCATCCTTGACCGAGCCTTGTTTGAGGTTTTTGTAAAAGGCCTTCATCAACGTGGCCGTGGCGATGTCGTTGACGTTCCACAAACTGACCACCACACTCTCGGATCCCGCGTATAAAAAAGCCCGCGTTAACCCGATCATGCCTTCGCCCTTGAGCAGTTGGCCCAGCCCCGTGCGGCAGGCCGAGAGCGTGACCAGATCGGCGTTCAGCTTCAAGCGCATCACTTCGCTCATTTGCAGCGCGCCGTCCTCTTTGGACTCGGCTTTCGAATCGGTGGGAGCGGACAAAACGATGCCTGAGCGGGCCGGGCGTTCTTCATCAATCAGCGCGTGAGCGGCGAAATGCGCGTAACGATACTGGCTGAGCGGTTCGGCTTTGACATTCGCTTCCTGCGCGGCTGCGCCGAGGAAGACGCGGCGCTCTGTCGGCGGAAAGAGCGCGGCGATCTCGTTCACTTCGGCGCGCGTGTAGGGCAAGCGCCGGAAATCGTAACCGCGCTCGGACGCGGCGCCGTTGGCCGTTGCGGTCTCGTCTTTGCCGTAGACCGGATCTCCGAACGCGATGATCCCTTTCGCTTCGGATGTGTTGTTTTGCTTGAGCGCGCGTAATGCGGCCAGCGCCGAGGCCGAGGGCGCATAGCTGATGGCAAAGCGTTCGATCAAATAGGGCGCGGCGGCGGCGGCGCGTTTCGGCTCGCCCGCCAATGTTTCAAACGGCAGATAGGCCAGCGCGCCATCGGGCACGATGATCAGTTTGCGCGCCGAAGCCAGATGCGGTTCCAGTGGTTGAAAAAGCTTTTGATAAAGCTGCTGGCTCTGAGTTTTCAATTTCACGATCGCCTGCGCCGCCGTCTGCGATGAGACTTTTGCGGAAGAGGTCGCGCGGTAGGCCGCCACATCGGCGGTTAATTCCTTGCCCGGCGGGAGGACGACGGATGAGACCTTGCCTTGGTAAACGACCCAGGCGAACGATTGCTTGTCGCCAAGGACATATTCGATCAGCGCGGTCTCGGCGCCGAGCAACTCGGACGAAACGCGCCCGTGCGGCAACGGCTGTGGCGCTTTGATTCGGTTGTAACGCGGATCGGCGCGGCGCTGTTCCAGCCGGAACATTTCCAGCGCGTTCTCGGCCTCAGCCAGTTCGCGTTTCAAATTTTCTTCCTGCTCCGCCGGCGCATCCGGGCGCCAAAGTTTTTTCTGAATGGCGGAGATTTGCTCGAAGAGCCGGTCTTCCTGCGCCTGCTGCGCCGGGGTCAACTCGCCAAGGTCATCGAGGGCGGATTCAGCCAGCACGTCGAGAAAGGCCCGCGCGTGATAAGCCTCCGCCACGTCAAAAGCTTCTTCCGGCCGCGCCAGGCTGAGCAACAAATCAATCGCCCCGGCGAAAACCTGCTGGCGCGTGGCGACGATGCCGGCGCGGGAAATTTCGGTGGGGATCGAACGCGCGCGCGCCTGTTCCAAAGCCGCCAGCGCCAGCCGATAACCGGCCAGGGCTTTGTCCCGGCGCCCCAGCGCGCGTTGCGCTTCGGCGCCGGTCGCCAGGAACTGCGCCTCCTGATGCTTGCTGCCACCGCCTCGGCCAAGCATCGCCACGGCCTGAGCCGCGGAATCGAACGCCGCCACCGCGGCGCCGGATTTGAGCTGTACGGCGGCATAATCGCCTAGGATGACCGCCGCGAACTGCGGCGCGCGCAATTCGCGGGCGAGCCGCAGCGCCTGCTCGAAACGCTCCGCCGCTTGCCGCGGTTGATCGAGAGCTGCGTGCGCAACGCCGAGTTGGTAAAGCAACTCGATGTTGCGCAACGCGGGCGGTTGTCCGGCGAGCAAGGCCTCAGCCTGCTGTCCGTATTGCAAAGCGGAGGATAGATTGCCGCGTCCTTTTTCCACGACGATCAGCCTCAGCAGGATGGCGGCGTGCGGCTCCGGGTCGGCCAGTCGGCGCGCGCGCGGCAAGGCCTCCTGCAAAATTTGCGTGGCCTTGGCGTAATCGGCGGTATCGGCATAGACCCCGCCGATTTGGCTGAGCGTGAGTACTTCGCCCGCCCGATGCCGCTGGCGCCGATAAAACCGCAAGGCTTCGTTAAGACAGAAGAGCGCGTCTTCGTATCGCCCCGAAAGCCGCAACAGCATGCCGGCGCGTGAGAGCGCAATGCCTTGCCCCCGCGCGACGCCGGCTTCGTCGGCGGTCGCCGAGGCTTGTTTGAAGTAGCGAATGGCCTCGCTCGTCCGGTTGGTGTGAAAGGCCGCAATGGCCAACAGGTTGGCGCCGCGCATCTGCCGCTTCTTGTCGCCGAGCCGCTCGCTCAACGCCAGCGCCTGGCTGCCGGTTTGATAGGCCAGTTCGTATCGTTCATTGTCGAGTTGGCGTTGACAGGTTCTGAGCAGCGCTTCGATTTGCGCTGGTCCTTGTGGCGTCGCCGGCTGCGGGGCGCTGTCATTCCGGGTTTGCGCTGAGGTAGAGGATTGCAATACGGCGCCGGCGCACAGCAGGACGTATAGCAGAAAGTGAGGTCGCTTCATCAATGTCAGCGCGCGAAAAATTGTTTGCATAGCTTTAAGACCATCCGGCAGCCTGGGGATTTGACGCCTCACGCCATTTAGAGACGCAAATTGGCAAAGAGTCGAGAAAAGTTCTTCGCCGGCTCAAAGCCTGCGTATGTTTAAATCATACTCCCCGATCAACTCGCTCTGGCCGCCCTTCACACCGTAGCACTTCACCAGATATTTCCCGCTTTGCAAGCCCTGGGCTGGAATGCGGACGGCGACGGCTCCGCGCGCATTGGCCTTGCCGCTCGAAGCGGTTGCAACCAGCCGCTTCGAACTATCGAAGATCTGAAACTGAATCCCGGTGAACGGGCTGCCCGGCTCGACCTCGATGCGCAGGATGGCGCTGCCGGCGTTGGCTGGGAGCGTGAGTTGATTGCCGCCCGCGCTGGTGTCGCGCGCCGATTCCAGCAGCACGTCCGGCGCGCGATTCTGCGCCAACAGGTCGCGCTGGTCTTCCAGCTCTGGCAGCTTTGGCAGCTTCGGACGCTCGTTTCGTTCGGGCGATGGCGAGGCGCTCCGCGCGGTGTTTTGTTCCGGCGAGCGGGTCTGGCCGGGCGACGGACTCGGCTGTTGTTCGCGCGCAAGCTCCCGGCGCGGGGACGCGGGTTGTCTGAACATAAACCAGCCAATGGCCACGACCAGCGCCAGCGCCGCCGCCGCGGCAAAACCGAACGCGGGCGTGAACAACCTCCGGCGCCAGGGCGCCGGTTCAGACACGTTTTCGGCAAACAAGCCTTTGCGCGACGCCTGGCGCACACCGGCGACGAAGCGCGCCATCGTTTGCGTCTGCTCGAAGCATTCATCACACGCGAAGTAATGCTCCTGAAACGCGCGCCGCTCGTCGGGCGGGAGTTGACGCCGCACGTAGCGTTCGATGATCTCGCCATCTTGTATCTCTCGATGTGTCATCTTAGTTTTTGGGGTTCTGTCGAATAGTGCGGCGGCGCGCCAATTTGTATCAATATTTATTTCCGAGGCTTCGTCATTTTTTTGTAGATTTCCCGGAAGCTTTGCAACGCGCGCGATTTGATCAGCCGCAAGCGTTCTTCTTTGACGCCCAGTTTGCGCGCGATCTCATCCTTCGGCAGTTCGTCGTAATAATACATCCGCAGAAACTGTTGTTCTCTCGGCTTCAACTCCCGCGCCGCCTCTTCCAGCGCGCGGCCGGTTTCGGCGTCCAGCAAGGCCGCTTCGAGAGAGCGGTCGCTGGCGATGTCGTATTCATAATCTTCCAGCGAATCAACGCGGTATTTTTGCCTGACGATCTCGCGGATGACATTCAGTGTGATGCCGACGATGAAAGATGGCAGCGAGTCGGCGGAACGCAGTTTGTCCTGCCGCAGCGCCTGGATGACGCGCAAGAAGGTCTCTGCCCGCACATCTTCGGCGTCTTCTTTTGAATGGGTTTCGCTGAGCGCTGTGAAATAGACCCGCGCGGAGAACCTTTCATACAGCATCGCTTCCGCTTCCGCATCGCCTTGCCGGATGCGAATGACCAGTTCCTGGTTGGACAGGAGTTCCACGCTCGTCTGCATACCGGCGGGGATTGTACTGGCATCGCCGACAAACCGGCAATGGACCGCTTTCCACCGAAAGTAAAAAAGCCAAAAGAGCCAAAATAAATTGATACAACTGGCGGCCTGCCCGCACTACTTGCCGAAACGGGAACCAAGCAAGAGCTTAGGCTTCCTGCGCTTCCTTGAAACATTCATCCAACTTAGGAGTTGAACATGAAACGTCAAATCGCATTATCAATCGCTCTGATACTCAGCGCGCTGCTGTCGCTGGCGAATTTCGCTCCGACGACAAAGGGACAACAGCCGCAACAGTCAAAAATACCTGTCGCCGATACCGGAATCATCACGCTCAGTCCGAATCAAATGCTTAGGCTGACGGTGACCGGCGATTGGGACGGCGATGGCGACCTCAGCGCTGCGGAGCTTTTTTTCAGACGGCTGGAATATACGCAGGTCGCCAGTAAGGACGGAGTGAGCAAAACTGTCCTTACCTCACAAACCACGTCCGGCTCAATCACGCTGGCTCCAGGTGAAGACGCTTCATTCGACATCCCGAACACCGCCTTCGGAGTCCGGGGAGTGGTTGTGAGCAACCGTCCGGACGTGCGGGTGACTGCCCAAATCATCAATCGGACGACGGGCGATGTTCAGTCTTTTTCAGGCTTTGATGGCTCTGCCAATACCTTCCTTAACCAGGCGCCTCAAGCAGACCAGGCAGAGGTAAGGGTCGTCCGGAGAATCAACCAGGCTCGACTGACCCCGGCAATGATCCAAACAATACGCTCGATACCCGCAGCCAGCGCCGCCGTCGCTATTCAGGGCAATACCATCATCGCGCTGGCGGGCAACTCATTGTGGCTGCTTTCCAACGGTGGCTATGCCCTGGTCGGAGGTGGCACGGTTGAGCCGCTGCCGGCCGAGACCTGGACTAAGGATATGGGCGACGGCGATCTGTATTGGGCGACTTGTTATTGTCCGCAGGGTAATCCCAACGTAGACGATGGGTGCGAGTTTGAAGGCGTCGCAACCATACAGAATTGTAGAGGACCAGCTTGTTGTAAATTCCAGGATGGACTCATTTACGGGAACGGAGCTCCGGAAACGGATTGGCCAATAAGGTAAAGCAGTTTTCGTCCGAATGAGAAGATTCGAGCTACCGCGAATCTTCTCATTCAAGTGAAAGCCGCCTCCGGATTGGACAGGAGTTCCGCGCCGGGCTGAGTACGGGCGGGGATTGTACTGGCATCGTCAAAAATGGGGCAACGGGCGGCCTGCCAAAAAAAAGTAAAAAGAGATTGATACAACGGGCGGCCTGCCCGCACTACTTACCGAACACGCAAGCCGGAGCAAAGCTGTTCCGGCGGAGATTGAAGAGACGTGTGATCTTCATCATAAAAAGGAGAAGCGCGGTCTTCCCCTCGGCGCTGAAATACCGCATCTCCGAGGAGACGCTGTCGAAGGCATGCGGCACGTTTATCCCAACGGAGAAAACTTCCGCTTCGAAATCGCGGACATTTTCTGGCCTTTTATGCTGCAACATCGGCGGTGAAGCCGGTGGTTCGATAACCAATAAACACAGGAGAAATTTGCATCTATGAAAACACTATCCACCATCTTTTTCGCGCTCACGCTTACTTTCGGGCCGACCGTCATCGCCTTGGCGCAAACACCGGCCCCGACGCCAGGCAAGCGCACGCCGGTCGCCACCAGGCGCCAGGGAAACCAGCAAAAACGCATTGGCCAGGGCATCGCTTCGGGCGAGTTGAAAGCCGGCGAAGTCCGCAAACTGGAGAAGGAACAGAAAGAGATTAAGGAGACCAAGCAAGAAGCGCGAGCCGACGGCACAGTGACCGGCGCTGAGCGCAAGGAAATCCGAAAGGAGCAGAACAAGGCGAGCCGTCACATTTATCGCGCCAAACACAACAACCGCAAACGGAACTAATCCTGCAACCGCATGCGGCAAACTGCGCGGCGCCGTCCGCGCCGGAAACCCGGCGCGGACGATACCGCCACGATCTGAACTGGAACACAGGAATTGGCAAAGGTAGTCACTTGATAAAAGGAAAACAAAGATGAAAAAGATTTACACCATGATCGCCAGGTTCGCATCGATATTGGCGCTTTCGACCATCGCCTTTGGCCAGAAGGGCATTCTGCTGTCGCGCGCAAGCTTCACCGCCGCTCCGACAGCGGTGGGACAGTCGAACGCGCCTGCCGTCGAATACCAGTCTCTCTTGAACCTGCGGTACTACGAAGCTGACGATGGTTTCATGGTGGACGATCTGCAACTCGTCTTTCCACCTCAAGGCAATCAGAAGCTGGCTTTCGTCATTAGCGACAAGGCTGGCGGAGAAGTCGCCCGGGTTCCGCTGCGGATCGAGCGTCTGCGCGCATTCGAAGCTTTCCGCCTGCTGCGGCCCGACGGAGTCCCGGGAATCGCGCGTGTCAGACGGGCGGGCGATTTCGTAATGGCGGTCAAGCTCGGCGATCAAGCGATCACCGCCTTGCCGTTCAGTCTCAAGGAAGAGAAGAGCGCCGATCCTTACAACCCGAAAACGAGGTACGTCCGCGAAGGACCTTGGCGCGAATTGGCTTACTTCTCGGCCCCAAGCGATAAGCCCGACACTCCGATCACGTTCAACTGGTGGATGAGCCTGCGCGAATTGCCGCCGGGAGCGCGGCGCGCGTTGTGCACAGTCCACATCATGCAGGGCGGGCAGGAGATTGCCGCAACTAGATCGCCGGTCGTGGCCAGCTACGACGATTGGCAGTTCTTCAAGGCGCAGATGATCCAGCCCAAAGGCTCCGCCGCGCAATGGCTGACGCTCGCCACGCTGACGAAGAGAGACGGGGACCTGAATATCGCGCTTAAGGTGAACGGGCAGCCGGTCAAATCCTGGCGCTCACAGGTGAGGGGCAGGCAGATCGAGCGACTGGCGCGAAATCAGATAGAGTTTGAGCCTCACACTGATTTCATAGCTCCTCGGCTGATTGACCTGTCCCGCGACGGCGGCTGCGACTATTGCATGCTCGATTTGTTTTGGGTCAAGGCGAATGCGCGATAGCGGTACAATGATCGCCCAAAAAAGCCCAAAAGAGTTTGATACAACTGGCCACCTGTCTGCACTACTCACCGAAACGCCAACGCACGGTTGCGCTGGCAGCGAATAGCAACCAGGTGATTTGATGAAAGGAGAAATGAGATGAAAAGGCCGAAGAGTTTGAAACAGCGGGTGGCGACAGTGGTTAGTCTGACATTGGTGATGATGACCATCGCGGCGTGCGCGATGGAGCAGGCCAATGCCCAACAAAGGAAGCGGCGGAGCGCCTCTGCCAATAATATTACCGTCAACACGGGAAGCGGGAATGACACAATTAAAACCCAGTCTCGGACAACCAAGCCCAATCGTATTACCGGAGACTGGAACGGAGATGGGGCAGACACCATAGGTCGGCGCCGGAATCTAAGCGGACGCCCTGACGCCCGCGGTGGAAATAGCCGCCGCCGAACGCTTCGCCGTCTCCGGTAGCGCGCCGCTGCGCTGGCGCGTTGGGCTGGGCGGTGAGGAATGGAGAGATTGGGAACTGGACATGGTGGAGATGGAAGTCGCTAGCAACTCGGTGAACTTACTCTCTGAATCTCACCTGCGCACGATAACGCGCCAGCAACTCCTCCAGAAAACCTTCGTAGTTGAAAGTCGCGGGATCGTAATGAGGCCGTATCTTTTCGAGCAGCGGCATCGCAATACGCCACGCCAGCCACAATCGGGGATGTTCGGGAATGTCGTAACGCCGGCGCAGGAAGTTTTCAACAGCCAGGATCTCAGAAGGGGTCACGGAGCGCACGTCGCCCTGGAACTCCACATGCGGAGCAATACGGCGCATCGCCGTGTCAATCACCTCGCTCTCAAACACCTCATCGAATTTCGGCGCTTCAGCCGCGCGCTCTTTGACGACCACGGTGTTCGCCACGTAATCGCCCAGCCGTTTCGCGCGCGCGCTGGCGAAGACCGAGACGATTCCCACCGAATAGAACGGCGGAATAACCATGTCGGCGAACCGGATCAGATTGCGCGTCAAGGCGGCGAAAAAATTAATCGGACGCCCGTCTTCCTGAATCACCCGCAGTTTCAGCCATCGTTTGCCCGGCGTCTGGCCGCTCCAGACCGTCTCGAAAAAGATGAAATATCCGAAGAAGATTATGAAGCTGGCGATGATTATCCCGGCCGTAATCCAGGGGCTGATCCCTTGCGCGCCGCCGAAGATCCTGCTCTCCGCAGCGCGCAGACCGGCGCTCAGATTCCGGGCGATAACGTAGATGAGGATGGACGAAATCAACTGAATGGCATGATCAATGGCGCAGGCAAGGAAGCGATTCCCGATCGTAGCGAGCGCGAAATTGAGTTCGACGTGTTCGGGAGTTTCGATGACTAAGGTTTCGTCGATCATACCTGCATTCTAAATGACGAATGCGCATTGCGGAACACAAGGATCGAGAATAGGCAGGATTAACAAGATTTTTCAGGATGGAAAATCAATCCTGGGCCCCCCCTGGGAATCCTGTCTGATTTATTCATCGCGCGTTTTGCCTCTACCGCTTCTTCTCCAGATTGAGTTTTGGGATGCCAAACTGGCCTTCGAGCTGGCGGACTTTATCCAGGTCGATCGGGCCGATGATGTTGACGATTGTGAGTTCTGAAGGGTCGGCGGCGATGATAGCCAACCCGGCGATATTTTCTCCCTGATACTTCAGATGGACGTCAACGTTGGCGCCGCCGCGGCGGCTGATCACACCGACGATCTTGTGCCATCCCGGCGGACGCAGTTGCGAACGGATGGATTCGAGGTCGCTCGACGAATATTCGCCGGGTTTGTCAAACTCGAAGACCCGCACGTAAACGCCTTTCAAGCCCATGACGATCTCTTTGACCTTCGCTTCGGCCGGATTGCTACTGGAAAGAAACTTCGCCGCAAGCTGCAACAATCTTTCGTCGAGCGTGACCTCGACGACCTCCGCCGCTTTGTCCGCGAGTTTGTTGAGGTGGTCTATTTGCAGCTTTGCGCTCTGGGAGTCCTGCGCCCGCGCCGTCGCGGCGCAAAACGCCGTCAGCAGGATCAGAACGCTCATCCTCTTCGCAGCCGTCAACAGTGATCTCATAAAGACTCTCTTCATCTGTTCTGACCGAATCACCGAGTAGATCTCCTCTGTCGTCCAACGTTCGATCCGCTACAGCGCGTGAGGTGAAACTCTCTTTCCAACAAAGCCATTTCGTCCATGTCCATCGGGCCGACGATGTTGATGACGCAAACCTTTCTCGGCTCGGTCGAGATGGCCGCGAACCCGGCGATCTCGTCGTTGCGCGGCATAAAGAAGACTTCGTCGCCGCTGTTCCGATTGCGTACTTCAACAATTCGGCGCCAGCCCGGCGCGCGCAATTGCGCGCGGATTTCTTCAATGTCGGCGTCGGAGTATTCGCCGTCCTGCGCGAACTCAAAACCCCGGACGTAAACGCCTTTCAGCTTCGACAGCAATCCTTTGATCCTCGATTGATCGGATCGGCTGAGCGAGACGAGCTTCCGCAGGAACTGCACCTGCACGTCGTTCATCGTGATTTCGACGCTCTCCGTCGCTCTGGCCGCGAGCTTGTCCAGATGGTTGATTTGCAATCGCGCGTCTTGCGCGGGCGTCGCGGGCGCGGCGCAAAAAAGCAGGAGCGCCAGCAACGCGGACGACCTGATTGTTGCGACAGATTTGGCATTCATCTTTTCTCTCTCCTTTGTTGAATCGGTATCGCGAGCGGTAGCGACCCAATCATCTATCGTAATAACCTCGGCGCGTCTTCGCCACCGCTCCCTCGCGTCCGATCTTCACGTTGACCTTGCGGAATTCACCGTTATGTTTCAGTTTGTCTGGCGAATAGGCCAGGCTATAGAGAGTGTGCAGTTCGCTCGCGACGCGCTTGTAGGCGCCCTCAAGCTCTTCCTCGCGCTGCGCGCTGAAGACCTCGCCGCCCGTCTGTTCGGCCAGAGAGTCGAGCTGTTTGCGGGCGATTCTGCGATTGTCATTGCCGCCCATCAAACTGCCGCCGCCGCCGAACAGCAGGCCGATCTTGTTGTAATGGTTCTGGCCGCTGAAATAGATGGGATAGATCGTCACATCCCTTTCGGAAGCGCGATCCAACAGTTCATCGAAGGTGTGCGCGGTCTCTTTATCGCCGATCAGCGATTCGTCTTCGCCGTCCGTCAACACGACGATGGCTTTGCGCGCGTCGCTGATCTTGTTCAGATCATCCAACGCCTGCCACATCGAATCGTAAAAGGCCGTGCCGCCGCCGATCTTCTTAACCTGCTCCAGCTCTTTCTTCAGCGTGATCTTGTCCGTGGTGAAATCGGTGAGCGGGCGGTATTTGCGCGTGAACGCGACCAGCGAAATCTTGTCCTGCGGCGGAAGCGTGTCAATGAACTTGCGCGCGGCCTCGATCATCGCGCCGCGTTTCTTCTGCGTGCTGCCGCTCAGATCGAGCAGCATCAAGACGTTGACCGGAGCGTTGACCGGTTTGAAGTGCGAAACATCCTGTTTGGCGGTGTCCTCGTAAACAACAAAATCTTCCAGCTTAAGGTCGGTCAACGGCTGCCCCGCCTTGTCCACCGCTTTGACGTTCAGATTGACCAGCCGCGTCTCGATGCGGATGGTGTCAGGGCCGGGCAGACTCGGCTTCACTTCGGTCACGGCAAGCGCGGTTGTTGCGGAAGAGTTCTC
>Ga0187894_10002708_pt1 | contig 20848 bp, 14 predicted proteins | sample GBC1701081metaG_FD_136650 | JGI IMG/M metagenome (GOLD analysis project Ga0187894, IMG submission 136650) | White microbial mat communities from a lava cave in the Kipuka Kanohina Cave System on the Island of Hawaii, USA - GBC170108-1 metaG ...
ACCGGCCTGATCGGCTTCTGCTGGAACGCGAATCAGGCGTTGCTGGCGGCATGGTATGACGGCCGCCGCCCGGAGGATCCGAGTGTGCCTTCCTACTTCCCCGTGACGCCCTTCGTCACCCTGCCGCGCGATCGGCCGCGCTTCTCGGCCGGGATCATGGCCTTCTCGCCGGTGGTGCGATGGGAAGAGCTGATCGAACGGCTCGACACGAACTATTCGCTGGCGACACATCCGCATCTGCACTCGGTCCAGGAGACGCTCGTAGCGCGGATGCGCTACAAGGGCTACCCCCGGCCGGACGGAAGTCTGCGGCGGTTGATCGATTGCGAGTATGAGCGCGTCGGTTTTGACCTGCCGGGCTCCATCGGACAGGGGTATCGATTCCTGCGGCTCTATGACCATCATGGAATGCCGTCGGGTGGGAAACTGGAGTCCATCCGCGTTCCGGTGCTGATCGTGCATGGGGCCAACGACCCGCTCACCCCCGCGCAGGAGGTCGCCGACCTGATGGCGACGGTTTCCAACCCGCGGGTGGCGGCGATCGTGCTGCCGGATGGCGGCCACGTCGGTTTTGCGGCCCATGCGAAAGCCCACTACTTCAGCCTGGTTCTCAACTTTTTCGATCCGCGATGCGGCGCGGCGGCCTTATGCTCTGCGGCAGAGGCCCGGTGACCTATGCGTCGTCCGCGCGGCGGCGGCGGCTGGCCCGCCATCCGATATGTTCTGGACATCGCCCGCCGCGTCGGTCCGCGCCGGCTCTGGGGCGCGATGCGTTCGCGCAACGCCTGCAAGACCTGTGCGCTGGGCATGGGCGGGCAGGCCGGCGCGATGCGCAACGAGTCCGGCCACTGGCCCGAAGTCTGCAAGAAATCCCTCCAGGCGATGGCGGCGGACATGCAGGATGGCATCCGCCCGGAGTTTTTCGAGCGCTACAGCCTGTCGGAACTGCGAACACTCAGCCCGCGCGAACTGGAGTCGCTTGGCCGGATCGTGAACCCGCTGCTGGCTGAGGCGGGCGCGACCCATTACCGCACGATCGAATGGGACGAGGCATTGTCACGGCTCGCCGAACGACTGCGCGCGGCGCCGCCGGAGCAGTGCTTCTTCTACGTGTCGGGACGCTCCTCGAACGAGGCGGCCTTCCTGATCCAGCTGTTCGCGCGGATCTTCGGCACGAACCACGTCAGCAACTGTTCCTACTACTGCCACCAGGCCAGCGGCGTCGGACTGGGCGAGACGATCGGCGTCGGCACCGCGACGGTTAACCTCGAAGACGTCGAGCAGGCGGACCTCTTCTTCCTGATCGGCGGCAATCCGGCCAGCAACCATCCGCGGCTGATGCGGACGCTCGCGGCCATTCGCCGCCGGGGCGGAGCGGTGATCGTGATCAATCCGCTGCGCGAACGGGGGCTGGAGCAGTTTCGCGTTCCTTCCGACGTGCGCTCGCTGCTCTTCGGGTCATCGATCGCCAGCCTCTATCTCCAGCCGCACATCGGCGGAGACATCGCGCTGCTGACGGGCATCGCGCGGGCGGTGATCGAGCGCGGCGCGGCGGACGAAGCCTATGCGCGGCGGTGCACCGAGGGGTGGGAGGCGTTCCGGGATCATGCGATCTCCGCCGATTGGAGCGAGATCGAGCGCTCCTCCGGCGTGCCGCGCGCGCAGATCGAGCAGGCTGCGGAAATGTACAGCCGTTCACAGCGCGCCGTCTTCGGCTGGACGATGGGCATCACGCATCATGTCCACGGAGTGCAGAATGTCCACGCCATCGTGAACCTCGCACTGCTGCGCGGCATGGTGGGGCGGCCGCACGCGGGGCTGCTGCCCATTCGCGGCCACAGCAACGTGCAGGGGATCGGCTCCGTCGGCGTCACCCCGCGACTGAAGCAGGCGCTGTTCGAGCGGCTGCAATCGCACTTCGGCGTCATCCTGCCGACGACTCCCGGCTTCGACACGCTGGGCTGTCTGGAGGCGGCGGATCGCGGCGAGATGCGCGTCGGAATCTGTCTCGGCGGCAACCTGTATGGCGCGACGCCCGACTCGGGCTTCGCGCGGCGCGCACTCGGACGCGTGGAGAGCGTGACCTATCTCAGCACGACGATGAATCTCGGCCACGCGTGGGGACTCGGCGGCGAGACGCTGGTGCTGCCGGTGCTGGCCCGTGACGAGGAGCCGCAGAAGACGACGCAGGAGTCGATGTTCAATTTCGTACGGCTCAGCGACGGCGGTCCCGCCCGGCACGTCGGGCCGCGCAGCGAGACGGCGGTGCTGGCGGAGCTGGCGCGGCGCGTGCTTGGCGAATCCGGCCCGATCGATTGGCGCGCGCTGGAGCGGCATGAATCGCTGCGCGCCGCGATCGCGGCGATCGTGCCGGGTTATGAAAAGCTCTCCGACATCGACGCGACCGGGCGGGAATTTCACGTCGGTGGGCGGCGCGTCGCGGGGACCGCAAACGCAGCGGAGAATGGCCCGACCTTCCCGACGCCGTCGGGCAAGGCGCGCTTCACCTGCGTCGCGATTCCGGCCGCCGCGCTTCCGGGGTGCGTTTCCGAACCGGCCGTTGCGGATGGACGCGCCTTGAGGTTGATGACCCTGCGATCCGAGGGACAGTTCAACACGGTCGTGTACGAGGAGGAAGACCTCTACCGCTGGCAGGAGCGCCGCGACGTGATCCTGCTCAACCCCGCGGACCTCGCGCGGCTGGGACTGCGCGAGGATCAACTCGTGACCGTGCGGAGCCGCGTCGGCGTCATGCACACCCTCCACGCGCGGGCTTTCGACATCCGCGCCGGCAACGCCGCGATGTATTACCCGGAAGCCAACGTGCTCGTGCCGCTCGACCGCGATCTCGCCAGCCGGACGCCTGCCTTCAAGAACGTGACCATCATCCTCGAACCGCAGGCCGGGCCGATCGCGATCGACGCGACGCGGCCGGTGGAACTGACCGTGGGCGGGGATTATCGGCCGCGCCCGCTCAACGCCTGCTGACTTCGACGATCGATCCAACCCATTCCGGCGACGATTCGCCCGTCGCCCCTCTTGATCCGCGCGTCCAAACCCGCGACATTCAGTCGATGGCGAACCCGCGCGTGGTCATCCTGGGAGGCGGCCTCTCCGGCTGCGCCGCCGCCTACGCGCTGGCCGACGCCGGCTGGCGCGACGTGACGGTGATCGAGCGCGGCCCCGAGCTGGGCGGCCTGGCGGGCAGTTTTGAGCGCGAGGGACATTTTTACCCGCTCGGCTATCACCACATCCTGCATCGCGATCGGACGCTGCTCTATTTTCTCGACCGGATCGGCGCGCTGGCCGACGTGCGCTGGCGAAAGATCCGCATGTACTTCCGCGTCGGCGGCCGGCTCTACGACCTCGGCCATCCGATCGGTTTCGCGCGCTTTCCGATGCCGCTGCCGGACAAGCTGCGGTTCGTGCGGCTGATGCTGCGCGCCTTCAACAAGAGCGACTGGTCCGACTGGCAGGACCGCTCGGCTGTCGACCTGATCGACGCGTGGGGCGGTCCGGGCGTGCGCGCCGCGCTCTTCGAGCCGCTGACGCAGTTGAAATTCCAGCTACCCTGTTCGGAAGTGAGCGGCGCGTGGCTCGGCGCGCGGCTCCATTTCCGCGAAGGCTCGGCGCCGCTCGGCTACATCCCCGGCAGGAACTGGACGCGCGTCCTGTGCGACGGCGTCACGCGCCTGCTGAACGAGGCGGGCGTGTCGACGCGCACGCGCGCCGCCGTCGCGAAGGTTCACGCCGCGGAGGGGCGCGTGTCGGAGGTCGAGCTGGAGAGCGGCGAACGGATCGCCGCCGATCTCTTCGTCAGCACGATTCCGACCGAAGTCTACTGCCGCATGTTGCGCGACGAGACACCGCACCTGGCGTCAATCCGGTACACGGCGCTGATTTCGGTGGTCTGCGCCACGCGGCAACAGGTCGCGCCCGATTTCTACTGGATGAACATGGCGTCGCTGGACCGTGCGGCCTGCGGCTTCTTCCTGCTGAACTCGCTGAACCCGACGATCGGCGCGGCGGGGGACGCCTGCATCAATTTCGTCACGCACCTCCAGAGCCGTGAGCAGGAGCTGTTCCGCGTTTCGGACGACGAGCTGATGGGACGCTACCGCGCCGATTTTCGCGCGGTCTTCGGATTCGAACTGGAGCCTTTCTGGACGAACATCGCGCGCGTGCCGATGTATTCGCCGATCTTCTACCGCGGCTTCCGCAATCCGCCGATCCGCAGCGCGACGTGGCGCAACGTCTATTTCGGCGGCAACTACCGCACGTTTCCCTCGATCGTGTCGACCGGGACGGCGCTCTCCTCGGGAATCGACACGGCCGACGCGATGCTGGCCGACCATGGCGGCGCGAGCAATCTCCGCCGGCAGGCTGACGCGTTCCGGCTCTCATCGATGCCGCGGGGATAAGACTCGGCCGGCGCCGCAATCGCTACACCTTGCGATACGGCGTATCGGCCGCGCGGGTGCCGTCGGGAAGGGTCCGCGTCTCGTAGTCGCCGAAAAGTCCCGGCGCTTCGACTCTCATCACATCCAGCAGGGCCGCGGCACACTTGCGGATTTCCGTCTCGGCGTGCTCGTTGCAGCGCAGCTCGATGAAATGGCGCAGGGCGCGGGCGTTGGCCGTGACGAAAATCTTCGTTTCCGTCGCGTTGGGCAGCACGCTGCGGGCCGCCTGCCGGGCCAGTTTGCGGCGGAGCGTGCGATCCGCGACGTCGGCGAAGCGGCGGTCCAGCCGCTCGACCAGCTTCACGTAGGCGGCGTGGGCGTCCTGGATCGCGGCCTCGAAGATGGCGTGCGACTCGGGATCGTCCGCGATGCAGTCCGGCTCGATGAAGTCGGCGGTGGACTCGTCGACGTATCGCTGCGACAACTGCGAATAGCCGAAGCCGGCGCGATGCCGGATCAGCTCATGTGTCAGGCTGCGCGAGACGCCGGTGAAGATGAAGTTCCAGACGGCGTGTTCCAACACGCTGCCGTGGCCGACCTCAAGAATGTGCGAGAGATAATTGGCGTTGCCGCCCGGCCGGGGACGCGCGAAGCTCATATAGCAGACGCGGCCGGCCACCTCGGCGAGTTTCTGCCCCGCAACCTCGGCGTCGGTGCTCCAGGTCTGCACGTCATGGTCGGAGAGGAATCGATCCAGCGCGGCGTCGTCGATCGTCTGACGGCCGACAAGATAGACGGTGGGATCGCGAAGAATGCGCATGCCGCCAGTTTAATGCGGCGGCGCGCGAAAAAAATCACGCGCGTCGAGCTTCGGATCGCAGCCTGTGAAATTATTCGCCGAGCGGAAGCGCGATCACCTGCGGCCGGGCGGGCTCGGGAATTTCACCCAGCCCCGCCGGCGCGGCGTTGCCGAGCGGCGACGTCATCGGCGATGCGCTCCAGAGCTGTGTCGGCATTGCCATCCAGCAGAGCGGCATGAGCCGCCGCGCGAAGTGTCGCACCTCGCTGTCGAAGGAGATCGCCGGGACCGGCTGCTGAACGCGGCGCACCAGTTCGACCGCCGACTCCGCCGACATCAGCGGAGACGCGCCGCCGAAGAGGAACTCGCCCAGCGAGCTGGGACGCGGATAGTGCACCAGCCGGATTTCGCTGCTGGGGGGAATGTCCGCCATCTCGCGCGCGGCGTCTATCGCGTCCTTCAACCCGCCCAGCCGGTCCACCAGGCCGATCGCCTTGCCCTGCCGCCCGGTGTAGATGCGGCCGCCGGCGATCTTGCGGACCTGATCCTTGGGCATGCGGCGCCCCTCGGCGACGCGATCGAGGAAGATCTCATAGAAATCGAGGATGCGCTGCTGGATGAACTGGCGATCCTCCGGCTGTATGTCGCGGTGGCCCGCGCCGAGCAGCGACCGCGCGCCGCGCTTCATTTCGGCGATGTTGACGTCCATGCGGTTCAACATCGACGCCTGGTTGCCCAGGATTGCCAGCACGCCGATCGATCCGGTGATGGTGGTTGGATCGGCGAAGATCAGCCGTCCGGGGCAGGCGATGTAGTAGCCGCCCGAGCCCGCGACCGAGCCCATGCTGACCACGATCGGCTTCTCCTCGTCCAGCTCCTTCAGCTTTCGCCAGATGACGTCGGAGGCGTAGCCCGATCCGCCGGGACTATCAATGCGCAGCACCACCGCGCGGACGGTCTTGTTCTTGCGAATCTCCTCGATCGTCTTCACGAAGGGGTCGCGCATGATGACCATCGACGCGAGACCGGGGCCGAGGTCCTGATCGATGATCGGGCCGCGCGCGTGCAACACGGCGATCTTCGGGCCGACCGCCTTGTAACCCGCCTGCGTCTCCTTCAGTTTTTCGTTGACGCTGGTGAGCAGGTCCTGGAGCGAGGTGATCTGCGACAGGCCGGAGCCGTCCACGTCGGAGCGCTTGTACTTCTCGCGCTTCAGCACGCGCTCGACGTATTCCTCGTAGTAGGAGATCACGTCCACCAGTCCGTGCTGCCGCGCCTCTTCGGCGTCGAACATCGCCACGTCGATGGCCTGCTTGACCTTCTCCGGCGTGAGCTTGCGCCCCGTCGCGATGATGTTCACATAATCCTCGAACCAACTGTCGAGAATCTCGTTGAACTCCTCGGTGAAGTACTTGTTCGGCTCGCGCTGGTTCATGAAGCCGGGATACTTGTAAGCCCCCGCCGTGATCACGTCGTATTCAATGCCCTGCATCTGATACATGCCGCGCATGAAACCGAAGAGCCGCCCCATGCCGGGGATCGCCAGCGACCCCGTCGGCGCGATTGCGATCTCGTTCGCCTGGCAGGCCAGCAGATATCCGTTGGGCTCGCCGGTGTTGAGGAACGCGTGAACCTTCTTGCCCGACTGCTTCAGCGATTCCACGCCGGCCCGCAGCTCCTCGATGTCGGGAATCGCCAGTCCGACGCCGTCGAGGTTGAAGAGCACCGCGCCGACGGCATCATCCTTCGACCATTTTTCCATCTGCTCGAGCAAGTCGCGGACGGTGCGCGTGCGGCCGGGCAGCGAGATGTTCAGCGCCCGGGCGGGGATCAGGTAGGAGTCCAGCCGGATCTCCATCAACTTCTTGATCGGGCTGGCGGTCGCGGAGGCCGCGGGCTTCTTCGCGGACTCCTTCAAACTGGCCTCCTTCGGTTCTTCGGCGGCCGCGGGCAGGTAAGTCGGGAGCGCCGCCAGCAGGGCGGCCGCGATCCACGGAATCTTGCGTGTCATACTGAATTTCTCCTCTCGGCCGCGGGCGGCCGCAATATTCCCGGCTCATCAGGACGCGGGACGACTCGCCGCCGCCGCGCCTTCCGGACGCGGCACGCGATGCAGTTCGCCCGCCGCGTCGATGTAGATCGTCTTCCATTCCTTGAACTCGCCGTCGCGGATTCTCAGACGCCACCCCTCGTCGTCGCCGCTCCAGTCAATCTCGAAGAGCGAGACGTCCGGACCGTCGGAGGATTCGTCCTGTTTCGCCGCGCTGCCGCCCGGCCGGCGCTTCGGCGCGCCGAGCGTGATCATTCCCGCGAGGCTGGAGATCACTCCTTCGTTCTGCGGACGGAGTCGCAGAAGATAGGGATGCGAGTCGAAATCGACGTAACCTTCGAGTTCATCCACCGTCGCGGGCCAGCGGCCATAGTCCTTGTGGAAAAGCCTGGCGTGATGATGCAGGACGCGCAGGTGGCGACAGGCCATGCGTTCGCGCGCTGCCTCCGATTCCTCGTCGATGCCGGCCCCCAGCGCCGTCGCCGTGATCGCCGGCAGGTAGAACGCCGCCAGCATGAGCGGGCCGCGATGCTCGATCTTGAGCCCCGCATATTCCATTCGCAGGTCGATCACCGAGTCGCGCAGTGCGTCACCCAGCTCTTCCGGAGAGGGGGGAGATTCGGCTCCCGCCGTCGCCGATGCCCAGACCGCCAGCCACGGTTGCGCCAACCGGTAGATCTGCGCCCAGCGCACCTCGGTCTGCCAGTGCGCGCGGCGCGAGGTGGGAACGGCGTGCGCCCCGCCGCGCCGCTGATTCAGCTCGATCCAGCGCTTGACCGCCGAGGAAACCGTGGTCGAGGTCTGCGCGATGATCAGCCGTCCGCTCGAGCCGCTGTCGGAGGAGGCTCCTTCGAACCAGAGCGCGGTGCGATAGTTGAAGAGCGAGAATCCGGAGTTGCCGTCCGCCGACGGATCGTGCCAGAAAACCGTCCGGCCGTTGATCGGCTCCTCGAACCAGGCGGGTTTTTCGTCGTCCTCCGCGCGGGTCGAGGCATCCTTGAGAATGAAGTTCCGCACCGATTCGGTCGCCTTGGCGACGTTGGAGATGCGCAACTGATAGAACGCGTCCGGCACCGGGAGGAATCCCGATCCCGGAACGAATTCGAGACCGACCTCGCTTCCCGCGCGCGAGCCGAGCGTGCCGGGCGGCAGGTCCGCCAGGCTGTCGGCGAATCCCTCGACTTCGATGGCGAAGGCCGACGCGAGATAGGCGTCGTCGCTCAGTTCGAACGGCTTGTGCACTTTCGAGAGCGCCATCTTGACGCCCGCGCCGACGAGAAGGTTCCAGCGCACGTTCCACTGTTCGACCCAGTGGCGCTCAGCGTCCAGGCTGCCGGAATACTCGACGCGCGTCAGCGCGTTCATGAAGCCGCCGAAGGTCTGTTCCTCGCTGCCGGCGGTCAGATCGAGCAGGCACTGCACGAGCGGCGGGGCGGCTGCCGCGGACGAGGCCGGCTTCGAGGCGGCCGATTCGTTCGTGGATGAAGCCGTCGCGGCCACCGCAGCGGCGACTCGGGTGGCCTTGGTCGCGGCGCGGGCCTGCTTCTCAAACGCGGTGGCGGCGGGTCGCAGGTCGGACGCCGAAACAACCATCGCGCCGCCGCCGAAGCGGACCAGCCGGCAAAGCACCACCTCCGGCAGGGTGATTTCACATTCGCCGTTCGATTCGATGCTGCGAACCGTGACGTCGCCCAGGACTTTCTTGGCGCCTTCGATCGCGAGGAGCTGCTCCACGCGGCGGCGCAGTTCCGCCAGCGGCCAGTCGACGCGAACGGTCCAGCAGGGGCGACCCTCCGAATCCTGCCGGTAGACGGAGAGCACCAGCGAGGTGTCGTTCCACTGCGTCGTCTGTTTCAGCAGCTCCTGGAGCGAGGCGAAATCGAATTCCTCATCCGACTCGTTCGCCGGGGGCGTCAGCAATCCCGCGAGTGCGCGGCCGACCGTTCCCATCGCCGAGTTGCGGATCGCATCGGAGAGTTCGACCACGGAGGCGACGTAGATCTGGACCTGCGGGGCCGGACTCTTGGCGCGCGGGCGCGTCGCCGCGCTCGCCGTAGCGGAGGCAGGCGCGCCGGCGCTGCGGGTCGCGTTTTCCGCGGGAGCGGGTTTCTCCGGCGCGCGGGTCGTCGATGAAGTCGTTGATGCTGAATCGGCGGGGCGCGAGGCCGACGGCTTCGCGGGTCGGCTGGCGGCGGGGCGCGCATCGGGCGGAAGCGCCCACGCGGCCGCACCGCCCAGCGCCGTGAGACCGATGAGCAGACTCCGGGCCGCCGGCGCGCGTACGCTCTGACGCTCTGAGCCGCTGCTGGATTTCAAACGCCGCCTCCAACGCTAGCGCCAACGCCGTGATTATAAGTCCCGCGCGGCCTCGGACCGAACATTTGCGCGGGTCCGGCGGATCGTCCGGCATCCGTCCGGTCAGACCTTCCGGATAATGTCGCCAACACCCGTGTGGGGCTGTAGTTAGTTCCGGGAAGTAGGCCTAAACCGCCGACGCTCCACCTCTCACATAACGCCTCCGACGCACCGCCATCACTCCCCTTGGGGTCGCGGGCGGTTCCGCCGACAATGCCCGCGGGATGCCGCGCGGACTGATCGTTCATCTCGGGGCGCTGGGGGATTTCGTGCTGGCGATGCGGCTGGCACGGGCGCTCCGCGCCGCCGTCGGCGGCCCGGTGACGGTTCTCGGACGAGGATCGCATGGTCGGATGGGCGTCGCGCATGGCGCCGTGGAGAGTGCGTTCGACGCCGATGGATTGGGGCTCCATCGACTCTTCAGCGATGAACGGGTGGATGCGGATGATCCGTTGGCGCGACGGATCGCCGGGTTTGACCTGACACTCAACATGCTGGCCGGAGGGGCGCATGGATTGAAAGGCGCGCGGCTGGCGGCGCTGACCGGCGGCACGGTGCATGATCTCGATCCGCGGCCGCGCGGGGACCACCACGATCACGTCACCGCGCAATGGCGCGACGATCTGCGTCAATCCGGGCTTGACCTTCCGGCGATCGACGACGCGCCGCTCTTCAACGTCGATGCGGATCAGCGCGCGGCGATGCGCGCGCAGGCGTTCGGCTCCGACGATCCGGCGGCGCTGCGGATCATTCTGCATCCCGGCGCCGGAGCGCCGGAGAAATGCTGGCCGCGCGACGATGCAACAGAACTCGCGCGCTGGCTGTCGCGCGAGGGGCACCGCATCCGCGTGCTGATCGGCCCGGTGGAACGGGAGCGCGAACGAGATTCATCCTGGGAAGAGGTGGCCGGCCGCGCGGCGCTACTGCCCCGCTGTCCGACGGAATCGCTGCCGGATCTGCTCGTCGCGTGCGATTTCTTCGTCGGCAACGACAGCGGCGTGAGCCACGTCGCCGCGGCGACGGGCGTTCCGACGATCGCGATTTTTCGATCCACCGATCCGCGGCGCTGGTCGCCGCTCGGTCCGCGCGTGCGGACGCTGCGCGACTGTCCGCCGGGCTGCGTGCATCACGCGATCGCTTCGCTGCTCGCGCGCCGTGAGCCGGAGAATGCGCGATGCGCCACTCTGCCGGAGGCGCTCGCATGAACATACGCCGCGCGCTGGAATCAGAACATCGCGACGCGCTGCGGCTCTGCCATGCCGCGCCGGATCGTTCCACGGCGGAGTGCCGCCTGCTGGGCGACGCGCTGGCCGGCTACGTCAGCGCCCTATCGCTGGAACTGCCGCCGCCCTGGCTGGTGGAGCAGGAGGGTCGAACGCTCGCCGCGGCCGCGGCCATCGTTTCGCCCGGCCGGCTGGGCCTGCTGGTGATGCCCGGCGATTTGGCCGAACGGATCGGCGCGGAGACGGCCTCGCGGCTGCTGAACGTGATTTACGCCGATCTTCGCGAGCGCGGCGTTCGGTTGATCCAGTATCTCGTCGAGCCCGCGGCCGCGCCGTTGCTGGAAAGGCTGCTCGAAGGCGAACGATTTCAGTTCCTGGCCCGATTGAACTACATGGAACGCTCGCTCCGCACGGCGGTTGCGCCGCTGCCGGAGCGCCCGGGCCTTTCATGGACGACCTACGATGCGGAGCGCGCCGCGCTCTTCGAGCAAGTCGTGGCCGAAAGTTACGACGGAAGCATGGACTGCCCCGCGCTGTCGCGGCTGCGCCCCGTCTCGGACGCGCTGGCCAGCCATCGCGCGGCGGGAAACTTTCGGCCGGAGCGATGGTTACTGCTTCGCGTCAACGCGCAGCCGGCAGGCTGTCTGCTGCTGAATGACGTGCCGCTGCGCGCCTCGCTGGAGATCGTTTACATGGGGCTGCGCCCGTCGGCGCGGCGCCGCGGACTCGGACAATGTCTGATCCATCAAGCGCTTAGCATCGCGCGGCGGGACGGATTCGGCACGCTCTCGCTGGCGGTCGACGCAGTCAACGCGCCGGCGCGACGTTTGTACGAAGCCGCGGCGTTTCAAATCGTGCTGCAGCGCGCGGCATGGCTGCGGGTACTCGATGAGCGAGCGAAAGATAGCGACGCGCGCGCGGCGCGATGAACGGAATTTGCACGCGCGTCGGCGCGATTGTGCAGAATGTGTGCATAACAAATTTTTCAGATGTTCCAACTACTTGTTTGATCGGTTGTCGCGCGCCATGCATGTAAATTTGCGATCAAAGAATCGTTGACGATCGCGCACGGCGCGCTGTATATTCTGTCCCGCGGTTGGTGAAGTTTTTCGCGGGAAACTCGGTGGAAGATCGAGAACTCGGCCCCGCTCGACCCAGTACGTCGCAGCCAGATCGGGCCGATTTTCCCGCCTCTTTGAGTCCATTGAAATACCGTCCCTATCCCTCAACTCACGCGAGGAAGGTCCGCGCGACGGTCCTTCCCCGCGCCGGGGAAATCTCGCCGTGTCCGACCTCATCAAAGAACGAATCGCTCACGAGCTTGGCCCCCAGCGGTACAAAGTGTGGTTCAAGAACGCCACGCAGTTCACCCTGACCGAGGGATTCCTGAAGGTCAGCGTTCCGAACCACTTCATCGGCGGCTGGATCGAGCGCCACTTCTCCGACGTGATTCTGCGCGCCGCGCGCGAAGTCGTCGGCCGCGACGTGCAGCTCACCTACGCGCTCGACCCGCAGCTCTCCGGGCGGCTCCACAAGACCCAGCTCAACTCGCAGGCCGCGCAGGTCTCGCGCGGCGGCCCGCCCCTCAACGGCCGCGGCGCGGCGCAGCGCGATGAGCAGGCCTCGCGGACGCTGCGCGGACGGCTCGACTCCTTCGTGGTCGGCCCGACCAACCGCATGGCCTACAACGCCGCGCTGGAAGTGGCCGAGCGGCGCAGCATGGCCGCCCATCCGCTCTTCCTGCACGGCGGCTGCGGACTGGGCAAGACGCACCTGCTGCAGGGGATCGCCAACCGGCTGATCGAGACGAGCGGCGGCAACGGCCACGCGGCGCGAGTCGCCTATGTCTCGGGCGAGGACTTCACCAATCAGTTTCTCTATGCACTGAAGGGGCGCGAGCTGGACGGCTTTCGGCGACGCTTCCGCGATGCGGACGTGCTGCTGGTGGATGACGTTCACTTCCTCGCGAGCAAGCGCGCGACGCAGGATGAGTTTCTCCACACCTTCAACGCGATCGACATGGTGGGCAAGCACGTCGTGCTCGCCTCCGACGCGCATCCCCGCATGATCGGGCAGATGTCCGAGGCGCTGATCAGCCGCTTCGTCTCCGGCATGGTCATCCGGCTCGATCCGCCCGACTACGAGACGCGCTGCGACATTCTGCGCCGTCGCGCCCAGTCGATCGGCGGCGGCCCCGCGCAGATGATTCCCGACGAGGTGATCGGCTACATCGCCGACAAAGTGCGCTCCAACGTGCGCGAGCTGGAAGGCGCACTGTTGCGCGTCGTGGCGTTCACGTCGCTCTCGGGCAAGAGCGTCTGCCTGCCGCTGGCGCGCCGCGCCCTGGAGGAGCATGCCAGTCAGACCGAGCCGATGCTCACCGCCGAGCAGATCGAGAACGTGGTCGCGACCTACTTCGGACTGACCGCCGCGGATCTGCACACGTCGCGCAAGTCGCGCACCATCGCGCTGGCCCGGTCGATCGCGATGTACCTGGCGCGCAAGCACACGCGGCTCAGCTTCCCGGAACTGGGACGGCTGATGGGCAACAAGAACCACTCGACCGTTCTGCTGGCCTGCCGCCGGCTTCAGGAGATGCTCGATGGCGGCGGCGAAGTCTCCTGGCAGACCGCCGCGGGGGTCCGTTCCGGCGTGCTGCGGCAGATGCTCGAATCGCTCGAACAGCAGTTCCTGGAACCGGATCGGGCCGCGCTGCCCAACTGACCCGATTCCGCGTGCCCCGCTTCCCGGCGGTCGATTTGGCGCGGCGATCTTTCAGATAAAGCGGACTGCCGTAGCGGGTATTCCCGTCTCTCGCGGAATCTTGCCGAGGCGGCGTTCGAGGCCGGTTCGACCAAACTGACCCACTACCTGGGATCACTACAACGCTTTGGAGCAGCGTAAGTAAGAAACAGTGCGGGAAGAGGGTTGCGGAACCGCGATTCTTGACAGTCCGCACGCCTCCCCCTAGCCTTCTCGGTTCGACATTCACGCTCGCCGGTGCGAGCCTACTGGTCGGCTGGGCCGCGCACCGGGCAGTTTTATCTGCTTGCTTTCAGCCACTTAGATTCGCAGACGGGGTGACCGATGCTTCCGGTTCAAAAGGTTTCCAAGGGTCGCAAGCGGCGGCGGCGGGCACATCACGCCCTCTCGGCCCCACAGTATGTGGCCTGTCCGCAGTGCCAGGCGCCCCGCATGCCCCATACGGCGTGCGGCAAGTGCGGATATGCCGGCCGCAAGGTCGCCCTCCGCACGGAGACCGAGGAGTCCTGACGCGTCATGCGGATTGCCATTGACGCGATGGGCGGCGACCACGCGCCGCGCGAGATCGTTCGCGGCGCCGTCGAAGGTCTGTCCTTTCTCAGCGCCGAAGACGAGATCATTCTGATCGGCAAGGAAGAGGTCATCTCCGAGGAGCTGGCCGCCGTCGGTCCGCGCGATCGCCGTATCGCCGTCGAGCACACGTCGCAGGTCATCGGGATGGATGACATCCCGGTCGAAGCGCTCAAGCAGAAGAAGGATTCCTCCATCGTCCGCATGGCGACGATGGCCTCCAAGAAGGAAGTGGACGCCGTCATCTCCGCCGGCAACACCGGGGCCTGCGTGGCCGCCAGTCAGTTGCGCATGGGCAAGCTGGGCGGCGTGGATCGCGCGGGCATCGCCGTCGTGATCCCCTCGTTTCACGGTCCGATCATCATCTGCGACGTCGGCGCGAACATCGCGCCCAAGCCCTTCCACATGCTGCAATACGCCCAGATGGCGACGCTCTACGCGCAGCAGATGCTCAAGGTCGAGCGCCCGCGCGTGGCGCTGCTCTCCATCGGCGAGGAAGAGGTCAAGGGCAACACGCTGGTGAAGGAATCGCGCTCGCTGATCAAGGGCGATGCGCGGCTCAACTTCGTCGGTAACGTCGAAGGCCGCGACCTGTTCCGCAACCTGGCTGACGTGGTCATCTGCGACGGCTTCGTCGGCAATATCGTGTTGAAACTCACCGAGGGTCTGGCGGAAGGGCTCTTCAAGACCATCGCGGGCGAAATCGCCGCGGAGAGTCCCGACCTCGCGCCGCGGTTCAAACCGGTCGTCGACGCCATCTGGGCCCGCCACGACTACGCCGAATATGGCGGCGCGCCGCTGCTGGGCGTCGACGGCGTCTGCATCATCTGCCATGGCAGCAGCAACGCCCGCGCGATCAAGAATGCCGTCCGCGCCGCCCGGGATTGCGTCGCCAGCCGTTTCAACGAGGTGCTGGGCAGCCGGCTGACGAGGGAGCAGGATGCTTAGCCCCATCGGCTTGAAGGTTTCCGGCACCGGGCACAGCCTCCCGGCGCGCGCGGTCCCCAATTCTTTTTTCGAGACGCTGCTCGACACCTCCGACGAGTGGATCGCCGAGCGCACCGGCATTCGCAGCCGTCACTTTTCATCCGAGAGTGAGACCACCGCCAGTCTTTCCGAAGCCGCCGCGCGGCAGGCGATGGAGGAGGCGGGCATCGGTCCATCCGATCTGGACATGATCCTGGTCGGGACCGTCACCCCCGAATACATCATGCCCTCGACCGCCTGCGTGCTTCAGACGTCGCTCGGCTGCCGCCCGATCGCGGCGATCGACATGTCGGCGGCCTGCAGCGGATTCGTCTATGCGATGAGTTTCGGCGCGGCGATGCTGCGCGACCCCAGCTACAAGCACATTCTGGTGATCGGCGCGGAGACGCTCTCGCGCATCATCGACATGGAAGATCGCACGAGCTGCATCCTCTTCGGCGACGGCGCCGGGGCGGCGGTGATTTCGAACCAGCCGGACAGCAAGGGGCCGGCGCTGCTCTATCACTCGCTGCATGCCGACGGCTCGGGCGGGAAACTGCTGACGCTGCCGGCGGGCGGATCAAAGCTCCCCACGTCGCAGATGACGCTGAACGAGCGGCTGCATTACATGAAGATGCGCGGCAAGGAGCTGTTCAAGGTCGCCGTCCTGACCATGCACGAATCGATCTCGCGCGCGGTCGACGCGGCGGGAATGAAGATCGACGACATCGACATGATCGTGCCGCACCAGTCCAACGCGCGGATCATCGAGGCGACGCGCGAGCGGCTGGGCGTTTCGGCCGACCGGATGTACATCAACATCGACCGAATGGGCAATACCTCCGCGGCTTCCATTCCCATCGCGTTCGACGAACTGCGTCGCGCGGGGCGCATCCGGTCCGGCGACACGGTCATGCTGATGGCGTTCGGCGCGGGACTGACCTGGGGCACGATCATCCTTCGGATGTAGGCGTTGCACCGCACGCCGCACGAATCCAACCACGGAGCCATTGTCGCTTGAGTCGCACCGCCATCCTGTTTCCCGGTCAAGGCGCCCAAGCCGTCGGCATGGGGCGCGACATCGTGGAACGTTCGGCCGCCGCGCGGGCGCTCTTCGAGCGCGCCGGGGCGGTGCTGGGTTTTGACCTCATGCAGCTCTGCTTCGACGGACCGGCCGACCGGCTGAACGCCACGGACATTTCCCAGCCGGCCATCTTCGTCACCTCGGCGGCGATCTGGACCGCCCTGGCCGAGCTGCCGGAAGCCGCGACGCTTCAACCCGAGGCATTCGCGGGACTGAGCCTCGGCGAATACACGGCGCTGTGGCGCGCGGGAAGCATGGAGTTCGAGGACGGCCTGCGGCTGGTGCGCGAGCGCGGCCGCTTCATGCAGGAGGCGGCCGAGTCGCGCCGCGGCGGAATGGTCTCTGTGATGGGGCTGGATCCGGCCCAGGTGACGGCCGTCTGTAAAGAGGCTGCCGGCTCGGATGTGCTGGCGCCGGCTAATTTCAACAGCCCGGGACAGATTGTAATCTCCGGCGATCAAGCAGCTTGCGAACGATCGGTGGCCGTGGTTGAGCGGCTGGGAGGTCGGGCGATGCCGCTGAAGGTGGCCGGCGCGTTCCACTCGCCACTGATGAAGGCAGCCGCCGACCGGCTGCGTCCAATCCTGGAGCGGACCCCCTTCCGGCCGCCCGAAATCCCGGTGGTGTCCAACGTAAACGCCGATTATCATCGGGGGACGGATAATATCCGCCGGCTGCTGGAGATCCAGGTGGCCGAGCCGATTCAATGGGAAGGAACGATCCGGCGGCTGCTCGCGGACGGGTTTACTCGTTTCGTCGAGGTCGGTCCGGGGCGGGTTCTGACCGGACTGATGCGCGGAATCGACCGGACCGTCGAAACCATCAATGTGTCGTCGGCGCCGACCATGGACAAGTTTCTGGGCACGGCGGCGACGTGAAATGCGGAGTCTAACGTGGCAGTTTTGACGGAGCAGGTCGCCATCGTCACCGGCGGGTCGCGCGGCATCGGCCGCGCCGTCACGCTGGCGCTGGCCGGGGAAGGCGCGACGGTCATCGTCTGCGCCCGCGACCGGTCCAAGCTGGAGACCCTGCCGGCCGAGGCGGCCGACCGCCGCTGTCCGGGCCGCATCATCCCGCGCACGCTGGACATCACCGATCAGGCCTCGATCGATCCCTGGTTCGACCAGGTCGCCGCCGAGTTCGGCCGCCTGGACATTCTGGTTAACAATGCCGGCATCACCCGCGACGGGCTGATGATGAACATGACCGACCAGCAGTTCGACGAAGTGCTGACGACGAACCTGAGGTCGATTTTCTGGGCCACGCGCGCCGCCGGAAAGTACATGGTCCGGGCGCGATACGGCCGTATCGTCAGTCTGACGAGCGTATCCGGCATCATGGGCAACGGGGGACAGGCGAACTACGCGGCAAGCAAGGCGGGCGTCATCGGCTTCACCAAGTCGGTGGCCAAGGAGCTGGCGCGGCGCGGCATCACCTGTAACGCGGTGGCGCCGGGCTTCATCGACACCGAGATGACCCAGGTGCTTCCGCAGAAGGTCAAGGACCAGATCAAACCCATCATCCCGCTTCAGCGATTCGGCGAGCCGTCGGAAGTGGCCGCGGCCGTGCTGTTCCTCGCGTCGCCCGCGGCGAGCTACATCACCGGCCAGGTGCTGATCGTGGATGGCGGACTTCGTATGTGATCGCGCTCCGGCGGGACCGGCGCGTGAGAAGAGGTTGTGTGGCGTTCCGGTTCGCTCCGCGGGCCGGAGCGGTCGTTTTGGCCGCAAAGTGAGGAGTGCTCCGTGCCCCTGAGCAAAGAAGACATTCAGCAGAAGATCATCGAGATCGTCGGCGAGCAGATGGGCGTCGACAAGGCCGAGATCAAGCGCGAAACATCCTTCGTGAACGATCTCAACGCCGATTCCCTGGACACCGTCGAGCTGGTCATGGAGTTCGAGGACGAATTCGAACTCAGCATTCCCGACGAGGAAGCCGAACGCATCCAGACCGTCGGGCAGGCCGTCGACTATGTGTTCAAGGCGCAGTCCGAGAAGGAAAAAGCGGCCAAGTAGCCCGCTCGCCTGCGTCGGCCGGAGGCCTTGTCGATGTCGCGTCGTAGAACTGTGATCACCGGCATGGGCGTTGTCTGCCCCCTGGGCATCGGCGTCGATGCCTTCTGGGACCGACTGCTCGCCGGGGAGAGCGGCATTCGCCCGATCACACGTTTCGACGGCACGAAATATGACGTCCAGTTCGGCGGCGAGTGTATCGAGTTCGATCCCGAAAAATGGATCGACCGCCGCGAGGCCAAGCGGCTCGACCGCTTCGCCCAGTTCGCCATGGCCGCGGGCATGCAGGCCGCGTCCGAGGCCCGGCTCGACGATCCTGCCATCGACCGCGATCGCGTGGGCGTCATCCTCGGCTCGGGCATCGGCGGACTTCAGGAACTGGAAGAGCAGCAGCGCCGCCTGATGGAAAAGGGCCCCGACCGGGTCTCCGCCTTCACGATTCCAAAGCTGATGGTCAACGCAGCCAGCGGATCGCTCTCGATCCAGTTCACTGCGCGCGGCCCCAGCACCGCGGTCGCGACGGCCTGTGCATCGGCCGCCAACGCCATGGGCGACGCACTGCGGGCAATCCAGTACGACTACGCCGACGTGGTCATCACCGGCGGGAGCGAGGCGGCGCTGACGCCGCTGGGACTCAGCGCGTTCGCGGCGATGAAAGCGCTCTCCACGCGCAACGACGTGCCGGCGAAGGCATCGCGTCCCTTCGACCGCGACCGCGACGGATTCGTCATGGGTGAGGGGGCCGGCATCGTGGTGTTCGAAGAGCTGGACCACGCCCGCCGCCGCGGCGCGAAGATCATGGCTGAGGTGCTCGGCTTCGGCGCGAGCGGCGACGCCTATCACATCACCCAGCCGGACGAAAAGGGACGCGGCGCCGCTGCCGCGATGACTCGGGCGCTGGCCGATGCGAAATTGCGTCCCGACGTCGTCAACTACATCAACGCACACGGCACCAGCACGCCGCTCGGCGACATCGCCGAAACCGTCGCGGTCAAGCAGGTCTTCGGCGCCCACGCCGGCAAACTCGCCATCAGCAGCACCAAGTCCTCCATCGGCCACCTGCTCGGCGCGAGCGGCGGCGTCGAGATGATCGCCACCGTCAAGGCCCTGCTTCAGGCTGTCGCTCCGCCCACGATCAACCTCGAGAATCCCGACCCCCAGTGCGACCTGGACTATGTGCCGAACCGCCCGCGCGACATGAAGATCCGCGTGGCGATGAGCAATTCATTCGGCTTCGGCGGCCACAACGCCTCGCTGCTGGTCGGACGATTCGAAGGGTAGGCCGCCCGGTAGGCCGGTCCGTAGACGATTCGATCCTCTAGTATTCAGTGGCCGTATCCTCCTGGAACCGATTCAACAGGCTGGTATCCGGCTCTCCGCATCCATACCATGATTGGATCATGTCCCGGCTCCATTTGCTTCGATTGACGCCGGCGCTCCTCTGCGCGGCGGGGCTTCTTCTGATCAGCCCGTCCGCACTCGGCGCAGCGCCGGCCAACAGCCGATCCATCGGCGGCAGAATGACGGCCACGCCGACTTCGGTCAAAGATGATTCCTCCAAGGGCGACGCGGCCTGGCCGCCGCGGTCGCGCTGGACGGTGATGGTCTACATGTCCGGCGACAACGATCTCGAGCCTGCCGTGACGCGCGACATTGAATGGGAACTGGCTGCGATCGGCTCCACGCCCGAGGTGCGGGTCGTCGCGCTGGCAGATCGCATCCCCGGCTATGACCCCGGCCGCGGAAACTGGAAGAACACCAAGCTTTACCACGTCACGCCCGGCCTGATCGCCGACGTCGAACACGCGCTGGAGGACTGGGGCGAGCGCAGCATGGGCGATTCCCGCACGCTGGTTGAATTCGTCAAGTGGTCGCGGAGCCATTATCCCGCCGACCGCTACGCGCTTTATTTCTGGGGCCACGGGTGGAGCTGGCATCCCGGCTGGGTGATGGAGGATTTCACCGACGGCGATTCGCTCGACGCCGATGAATTAATGGCGGCGCTGCCCGACCTGGGATTCATCGACATGGTCGGCTACGACGGATGCAACATGGCATCGCTGGAGATTCAGCGGCTCTGGCACGGCCACGCGACGGCGCTCGCGCACTCGCAGGAGTGGGTGGGCTGGAGCGGCATCGAGTATGACGTGCTGCTGGCGCAGCTTGCCGCGAACCCGCTGATGACCGCCGACGAACTTGCGGTCGCCACCAGCGCCAGCGCCACGGGCGACAAGACCTGGTCCGCCGTCGCCGTCGATGGACGGCTGGACGCACTGCTCGCGGCCGTGGACGCCTGGTCCCTCGCGATGATCGACGCGCTGCCGGCGAATCGGGCGCGGTATCGCGCCGCCTTCGCCGCGACGCAGTCCTTCTGGCAGGCGCCGATGGACAAGGACCTCTACGACCTGGCGTTGCAGGTCGCGCAGCACGTCAATGATCCGGCATTGGTCGCCGCCTGTCAGGCTGTTCAGTCCGCCGTCAACGCGGTGGTGCTGCACGAACGGCACTCGGTCGAGTACGGCGACGCGCACGGCATCACGATCTATCACCCGTCCTTCACCTGGCAGGAGCTGGACGGCGACTATTACGTCACGCTGGATCTCGCGCTTCAGACGCACTGGGATGA
>Ga0187894_10002710_pt1 | contig 20847 bp, 19 predicted proteins | sample GBC1701081metaG_FD_136650 | JGI IMG/M metagenome (GOLD analysis project Ga0187894, IMG submission 136650) | White microbial mat communities from a lava cave in the Kipuka Kanohina Cave System on the Island of Hawaii, USA - GBC170108-1 metaG ...
GCCCGCAAGGCACGCGAGCTGGGCATCGATCTGATCATCACGGATCACCACGAGCCGGAAGCCGAGCTGCCGTCGGCGCTGGCGGTGATCAACCCGAAGCGCCACGACTGCCCGTATCCTGACAAGCACCTCGCCGGCGTCGGCGTCGCGCTGAAACTGGTGCAGGCGCTCTGCGCGCGCACCGGACGCGAGAAGTGGCTGCCGGCGTTCGTGAAGATCGCGGCCATCGGCACCGTCGCGGACGTCGTGCCGCTGATCGGCGAGAACCGCGTCATCGCCAAGCTGGGGCTCGAACGCCTCTCGCGCGGCCCGCATCAGGTCGGCTTGCGCGCGCTGCTCGAATCCGCCGCGCTGCTCGGCAAGGACCTGGACGGCTTCCATATCAGCTTCGTCCTCGCGCCGCGCATCAACGCCGCGGGACGCATGAGCACGCCGGACCTCGCCGCGCGCCTGCTGCTGGCGTCGGACGAGCAGCTGCTGGACGAAGCCCGCGGGCTCGCGTCGCAACTGCACGAAGAGAACGTCAAACGCCAGGCCGAGGAAGCAGACATCGTGGTCGAGGCGCGGAAGGTGATCGACGCCGATCCCGACGTCGGCGCCCACAACGTCCTCGTCGTCGGCGGCGACGGCTGGCATCGCGGCGTCATCGGCATCGTCGCGTCCAAGCTGGTCGACGCGTATCACAAGCCGGCCATCGTTCTGTCCTTCGACGGCGAAGAAGTCCACGGATCCTGCCGGAGCATCCCAGCCTTCGACATGCTCGCGGGGCTCGAATCCTGCGCCGATCTCTTCGTCAAGTTCGGCGGCCACCGGCAGGCGGCGGGCTTGACGATGGAGCGGGGGCGGGTGAAGGAATTCCGGACGCGGATCAACGCGTGGGCGGACGAGCGGCTCGAGCCGGACGACCTGATTCCGCGGCTCAGGCTCGACGCGGCGCTGTCCCTGAACGGCATCGCCTCGGACCTCGTGGACGGTGTCGACCGGCTGGCGCCGTTCGGCCTGGGCAATCCGCGGCCGGTCTTCGAGGCGGCGGCCGTCGAGATCATCAACGGCCCGCACAAGCTCAAAGACCGGCATCTGACGATGAACGTCAAACAACACGGGCGGGTCTTCCGGGCCATCGCCTGGCGGGCCGCGGAACGGGCCGGATTCCTCGAAGAAAACAAGCGGGCCGTGCGGCTGGCCTATTCGCTGGATCGCAATACCTATCGGGGCGAAACCTCGGTAGAATTGAACGTCGCCGATATGCAGTTGCCGATCCCCGACACGCCCGGCGCCTGCTGACGCCGCGTCCCCGTTCGACGCTTCACCGATTCTCATGACCCGCTGGCAACGCCCCGTCCGGCTGTTCCTTGGCCTGTTCGTGATCGTCTTTGCGGTCGTCGTGTATTTCTCCATCAGCGAACGGCAGAAGCAGGCCCCGCTGACCACGGTGCCGCGGACCGACCCGGACGCGGTCGTCGAAAGCACCGGCGGGGAAGTGATCCTCTTCAAAGGCTCCCAGCAGGACATCCGCATCCAGTCCGAGCGGCGCGTCACCTATCAATCCGGGCGGACGAAATTCACCAACGCCAAGATCGACGTGCTCGCGCGCGGCGGCCGCAACTTCACGATCACGGCCGCGGAAGCGGACGTCGCGGAGAACCAGTCGCAGATCGACATGCGGGGCAATGTCGTCGTCACCGCGAGCGACGGGCTGACGGTCAAGGCCAACGAAGCGACCTACACGCAGAGCGACGAGATGATGCGCGCGCCGGGCCCGGTCAGCTTCGCGCGCGAGCGCATGACGGGGACGAGCGTCGGCGCGACGTACGATCAGAGCCGCGACGTCCTCTGGCTGCTGGACCAGGCGCACATCGTGGTCACACCGGACGACAAGGGCGCGGGCGGCGCGGACGTCACCGCCGGCGCGGCCGGCTACGCGCGGCGCGACCGCTACCTGCGGTTCGAGCGCGGCGTGAAGATGCTGCGCGGCACGCAGGGCCTCGAAGCCAACGGCGCGGTCGCGTACTTGCGGGCGGACCGCGATCAGGTCGAAACGCTGGAGCTCCGCGGCAACTCGCGGGTGGTTGGCGTGGGCAACAACGTGCCGAACAGCCTGCAGGCGATGACGTCGCGCGACATGAACCTGGCGTACGCCGAGGACGGCTCGACCCTGCAGCGCGCGACGCTCGCGGGCGACGGCGTGGTGCAGTTGGCGGCGGCGAACGGCCAGCCGGGGCAGCGCCTGAGCGCGCAGGCCATCGACATCCAGCTCGCGCCGGACGGCGTCACGCTCACGGTCTTGAACGCGCAGAACCGCGTCCAGTTGGATCTCCCCGCGACGCCGGACGCGCCCGCGCGGCAGATCCGGTCCGCCGTGCTGGAGTCCGCCAGCGAGCCGGGGCAGGTGGGCCTGTCGCGCGCGAAGTTCAGCGAGCAGGTCGAGTTCCGGGAGACGCGTCCGGCGACGCAGACCGACGCCGCCGTCGATCGCGTCGTCCGATCGCGCCTGCTCGACGCGAAGGTGCGGGACGGCCTGTCGGCGATCGATCAAGCCGTCTTCACGGAAGGCGTGACGGTGAAGGACGCGGACATGGACGCGTCGGGACCGCAGATGACGTACGACGTCGCCAAAGGCGCGCTCGCGCTGACGGGGCCGAACATCCCCGGCCGGCCGTCGACGCGCGTGGTCGACGCGCGGGCGACCATCGAAGCGCAGAAGATCGACTGGACGCTGGACGGCACGAAGCTCGTGGCGGAAGGCGACGTCAAGAGCGTGCTGAAGTCCGGATCCAGCACGCCGGCGGCGAATGGCGGCAAGCCGGCCGCGGGCGGCGCGCAGCGCGACACGAAGCGGCCTGGCATCCTCGCGGCGGACGAGCCGACCAACGTCACCGCGAAGTCGCTCCTCTACAACAGCAAGACCGGCCGCGCGGACTACAACGGGGAAGCGCGCCTCTGGCAGGTGGACACGTCGATCCGGGGCGACACGATCGCCATCGACGATGCGACCGGCAACCTGGCGGCGGCGGGCGCGGTGCGGACGGAGATGCGTCTGAAGGAAACGGACAAGGCCAAGGGCGACGCGGCCGGGGCGAAGAAGCCCGCGCCCAAGCCGGCGGCGGCGACCACGGCGGACCCGCGCGGCAACCTGACCATCGCGACCGCCGACAGCATGCTGTACGAAGACGCCAGGCGGCTGGCGACCTACACGTCCAACGCGCGCGTGCGCAGCGACGACAGCGACCTGAAGGCGGATCGGATCGAGATGTTCCTGGACGAGTCCGGCCGCGGGCTCGAACGGCTCGAAGCGTATGAAAAAGTGTCTCTGAAAGATCCCACCAAATTCGGCAAAGGCGACCGTCTGACCTACTTCTCCGCGGACGAGCGGTATGTCATGAGCAACACCACCGGACCGCTCGTCAAAGTGATCGAACAGCTCCCCGGCGAGTGTCGTGAAACGACCGGCCGAACTTTGACATTCTTCAGGGCGACTGATAGCATCACGGTCGACGGAAAAGAAGAAAGTCGGACGCAGACGAAGACCGGGGGCAAGTGTCCGGAGCCACTCCCATAATGGCCACGCTCCGTACACGAGAGCTCACGAAATCGTACGGCGGTCGCACGGTCGTTCGCGGAATCAGCCTCGAAGTCGGGTCGGGGGAAGTCGTCGGACTCCTGGGTCCGAATGGCGCGGGCAAAACGACCACGTTCTACATGGTCGTCGGGCTGACGTCGCCTGACTCTGGTCGGGTCGAGCTCGATGGGGCAGACCTCACGCGCGATCCCATGTATGTGCGGGCCCGCAAGGGTATCGCCTACCTTCCGCAGGAGCCTTCGATCTTTCGAGGGCTGACGGTCGAGCAGAACATCCTCGCGATTCTCGAAACGCTGGGCCTCGATGGCGCGCATCGGCGTGCCCGGCTGCGAGAGCTGCTCTCGGAGCTGGGTCTCGAGCATCTGGCCAGGTCGAAGGCCTACACCCTGTCCGGCGGCGAACGCCGCCGCGTCGAGATCACGCGGGCACTGGTGATCTCCCCGCTGTTCGTCCTGCTCGACGAGCCGTTCGCCGGCATCGATCCGATCGCGGTGACGGACATCCAGAAGATCATCTTCCACTTGAAGGAGCGCGGCATCGGCGTCCTCATCACGGACCACAACGTCCGCGAGACCCTCAAGATCACGGACCGGGCGCACATCGTCCACGACGGCGTGATCTTCCGCAGCGGCACGCCCGCGGAGCTCGCCGCGGACGAGGACGTGAAGCGAATTTATCTTGGTGCCGATTTCAAATTGGACTAGCGTAGAGAGAGAGGAGAGACCCGGACCCGGTGCGGTATCCGGGATGCCACGCGGGCGTGGCGGACACGCGTACGAGCGGACGACATGGCCATCCAGCAACGACTGCATACCAGGCTCGTTCAGAAGCTCATTCTGACGCCCTCGCTGCAGCAGGCGATCAAACTGCTTCCGATGTCGACCATCGAACTGGCCGACATGCTCAACCAGGAAGTCGTTGAGAACCCGATGCTGGAGGAGATGCCCACGGAAGAGCTCCAGGTGGCCGACACCGGTGCGCAGACGGAGCGCGAAGACGCGCCCAAGCCCGCCAACGATCGCTCCGAGCCGTGGGACGATCACGACTACGCGTACTTCTTCGGCGATTATCTCGACGACAACTACCGCGCCGCCCGTGCGCCGATCGAAGCGCGCGAGCTGCCGCCGATCGAGAACACGCTCTCCACGCAAGGCTCGCTCGCCGACCATCTCACCTGGCAGCTCTCCCTGCAGACCGACGACGGGGAAACCCGCGAGATCGGCCTCGCCATCATCGGCAACCTGGGTGACGACGGCTATCTGATGGCGTCGGTCGACGAGATCGCCGAGATGGGCGACTGGAAGCTCCCCGAGGTCGAACGCGTGCTGACGATGCTGCAGCACTTCGATCCGGTCGGCGTCGCCGCGCGCGACCTGCAGGAGTGCCTGACGCTGCAACTGCGGCATCTCGGCCTCGCCGGCACGCCCGCCGAGCGCATCGTCACCGAGCATCTCCGGCTGCTGCAGAACCACCAGGTGCCGGAGATCGCGCGGCGTCTCGGGCTGTCGATCGAAGAGCTGAAGCCGCATATCGAGATCATCCGTCATCTCGATCCGAAACCGGGCGGCCGGCTGAATCCGTCGCCGTCGCAGTACGTCATTCCGGACGTCTACGTCGTCAAAGTCGAAGATCAATACGTCGCGATGCTGAACGAGGACGGGCTGCCGCAGTTGCGCATCAGCCCGGTCTACAAGCGGCTGCTCGACAAGAACGGCGAGAACAACGCCGAGACGCGTGCGTACGTCAAAGAGAAGTTCCGGTCGGCGCTGTGGCTGTTGAAGTCCGTCGATCAGCGGCAGAAGACGATCTACAAGGTCGCGACGAGCATCATCCAGTTCCAGCGGGAGTTTCTCGATCACGGCATCGAGCACCTGAAGCCGCTCGTGCTGCGCGACGTCGCGAACGACATCGGCATGCACGAATCCACCGTCAGCCGCGTCGTCAACAACAAATACATGCACACGCCGCAAGGCGTGTTCGAGATGAAGTTCTTCTTCCATAGCGGCATCAGCAGCTCCTATGGCGAGAACGTCTCTTCGGTCACGATCAAGCAGCGCATCAAGAAGATCATCGAAGCGGAAGATGCGCGCAAGCCGCTCAGCGACTCGAAGATCGTGAGCATCCTGCAGAAGGAGGGGCTGATCCTGGCCCGGCGCACGATTGCGAAGTATCGGGAAGAGCTGAAGATCCCGACGTCCAACCAGCGCAAGATCCTCTATTGATGACCGCGGCCGTGCCGCGTGGCGCCCGCCACGCCTCGCGCGCCGCGTCATATCGACGGAAGCACCCATGCAACTCTTTCTCACTGGCCGCCATGTCGAGGTGACGCCGGCACTGCGTCAGCTCGTGGGGAAGCGCCTCGCGCGCCTGGAACGTCTGCTCAATGACAGCGCCGTCTCGGCGCAGGTCGTGCTATCCCTCCAGAAACGCCAGTTGCACACCGAGCTGACGGTTCACGCCCGCGGCGATCATCTGCTCGCGGGCAGCGCCACCGGCAAGACGTGGCAGGAATCCATCGGCCTCGCGGTGGAAAAGGTGATGCAGCAGGCGCTGAAGGTGAAGGATAAGTGGCGGACGCGGAAGCGCCGCGCTTCCGGCGTGAAGGACGCGACCGCCCGGCGCACGACGCCGCGCCGCCTGTCCGTGCCGCCGAACGGCGCCGGACCGTCCACGCCCGCGAAGGAGAAGCGCATCGTCCGCGCCACGCGCTACGTCGTCAAGCCGATGCGCACCGAGGACGCCGCGCTGCAGATCGCGGAAAGCCGCGAGTCGTTTCTCGTGTTCCGCGACGCGGACTCGGATCGCGTCAACATCCTGTTCGTCAGGCCTGACGGCCGGCTCGGTCTGATCGACCCGGGACAATAGCGCGTACGCGGCCGATGTCAGAAGAACCGCGCAGCGTCACGGTGGGCGCCGTCGTGCATGCCGCCGATCCGGCCGGGCTTCGGCTGGAGGTGATCGCGGGCCTCCGCGGCCTCGATCGCCTCATCACGATCCCGTATCCGCAGAAGACCGGCCTGGCCCTCGCGGGCTTCGACGCCTCCCTTCAGCCCGGCCGCCTGCTGGTCTTCGGCGAAAGCGAGATCAGCTTCCTCGCGGCTCAGGCCCCCGCCAGCCGCCTCGCGCTGATCCGGCGCGTCTTCGACCGCGGCATCCCCTGCGTCCTCATCACGAAGCGCCAGACGCCGCCGGACGAAATCCTGCACGAGGCAGACTCCGCCGGCGTGCCCCTGATCCGGACGCTCCTGCCGACCCCGCAAGCCATTGCAAAGCTGACGAGCTTGCTTGATGATCGGCTGGCGCCGCGGACGACCATCCACGGCGTCCTTCTGGACATCCTGGGCCTCGGGGTGCTCATCGTCGGCGAAAGCGGCATCGGGAAGAGCGAGTGCGCGCTGGAACTGATTGGCCGCGGCCACCGCCTGGTCGCAGACGACGCGGTGGAGGTCCGGCGGAGGGCAGAGTCGGTGGTGATTGGAACCTGTCCGCCGCTGACACGTCATCACATGGAGATCCGTGGGATCGGCGTGGTCAGCGTCAAGGACCTGTTCGGCGTCGCCTCGACGCGGGTTTCGAAGCGTGTGGAGTTCGTCGTGCAGCTCGAACGGTGGGATCCAGCCCGCGAGTACGAACGGCTCGGTCTGGATGAGACGTATTACGACATACTTGGGGTGCCGGTCTCGACGGTGCAGATGCCCGTCGCGCCGGGCCGCAATCTGGCGATCCTGGTCGAAGTCGCGGTCCGCAACCATCTGCTGCGGACGCGCGGCCAGCATGCCGCCCGGCGCCTCGCCGCGCGGCTCGATCGGCAGTTGCGGGGCGAGTCGATCGAGCACGACGATCTGGAAGAAGGGGAGGACGACTGATGGCGCGCGCGTCCAAGCCGCGGGCGGTCAGGACCGGCCCCATCACCAACGTGCGCGCGTCCTCACGGGACGCCGCCACCACCGGCGCGGTCAAGGCGTCCGCCTCGAAGACCGCCACCGGCAAAACCTCGGCCGGCAAAGCCTCGGTCGCCAGAACGGCGCGCGCCAAGACGGGCGCGGCTGACGCCGCGGCAACCGCAGTGGACGCGGACAGCGTCAAGGCCGGCGCCGTCAGAACGCGCGCGAGTGCCGCGCGACCGCACGCGTCTGCCAATCGTCCCGCTGCGACACCCGCGGAGTCGCACCGTTTCATCGTCCTCACCGGCCTCTCCGGCTCGGGCAAGTCGCAGGCGATGCGCGCGCTCGAAGACCTCGGCTACTTCTGCGTCGACAACCTCCCGATTACGCTGCTGCCGACGTTCGCCGACCTCACGCGCCGGCCCGACACCGAGATCGACAAGGCCGCCGTCGTCATCGACGTCCGCGAAGGCGCGCTGCTGAAGCAGTTCCCGAAGGTGTACGAGCAACTGCGTCAGATGGAAGGCCTGGCGCCGCGCCTGATCTTCCTCGAAGCCAGCGACGCGGCGCTCGTACGGCGCTTCAGCGAGACGCGGCGTCCGCATCCGCTGGCGCTGCACCGGTCCGCGATCGAAGGTCTGACGGACGAGCGCGAACGGCTGCGTCCGATCCGCGTGATGGCGGACGAGATCATCGATACGTCCGACATGAACGTCCACGAGCTGCGCGAAGTGTTCATGCAGCACTCGCTCGGCGTCGCGTCCCGCCACGGCGGACCGCTCGTGACGTTTCTCAGCTTCGGTTTCAAGTACGGCCTGCCGCTCGACGCGGATCTCGTCATCGATGTCCGCTTCCTCCCGAATCCGCATTTCATCGCCAAACTGCGCGATCACACCGGCCGCGAGCGGCAGATCCGGGATTATCTGAATCAGTTTCCCGACACGCACGAGTTCATCAAGCGCACCGTGGAATACCTGCGCTTCCTCATTCCGCGCTACGCACGCGAGGGCAAGAGCTACGTCACGGTCGCCGTCGGCTGCACGGGCGGCCGTCATCGATCGGTTGCGCTCGCCGAAGCGCTGGCGCGCGAGCTCAAGGGCCTCGACGGCGTGCGCCTGCGTGTCAAGCACAGGGATGTCGCCAATGATTGACGCCACCGAGCCCACAGTCGACACCACGCCCGAACCGCCGCTGATCGGCGTCGTCGTGGTGACGCACGGGCAGCTTGCGACGGAACTGGTCAACGCGGCGGAAATGATCGTCGGCGATCTGCCGCAGTTCGCCGCCGTCTCGATCGGCTGGCACGACGATGTGGAAACGGCGAAGGAAGCGATTGCGGCCGCGATCGCCCGCGTGCAGGGACCGGCGGGCGTGCTGGTGCTGACGGACATGTTCGGCGGCACGCCGTCGAACCTCGGCATGACATTCCTCGAAGTGGACCGCGTCGAGGTAATCACGGGCGTGAACCTGCCGATGATGATCAAGCTTGCGGGCCTGCGGCGTTCGGCAAACCTGCTGGACGTCGCGCGTCAGATGCGGGAGGCGGGCCGCAACGCCATCTGGGTCGCGTCCGATTTGATGCGGACGGGCCAGAAAGAGCTGGCGTGACCGCACGCACGACGACGGTGACGAATCCGCTTGGCATGCACGCACGCGCGGCCGCGCGGTTCGTGCGGCTGGCGGCGTCATTCTCGTCACAGATTCGTGTCAGCCGTGACGGCCGGGCCATCGATGGCAAGAGCATCATGGGATTGTTGTTGCTGGCGGCGTCACAGGGCACGGCTATAACCATTTCCGCGGACGGGCAGGATGAAGGCGCGGCGCTCGATGCGCTGTGCGCGCTCGTCGATCGCGGATTCGACGATGAGTAAGGCAATGGCGATGGTCAAAGGACTCGGCGTCTCGGCCGGGATCGTCCGCGGGCGGGCGCTGGTGCTGCGTCAGCGGGCGCGCCAGTTAGCGTATCTGGTGCCGGAGAGCGCCATCGACGCGGAGCTCGCGCGGCTCGACGCCGCACGCGATCGCTCTCGGCGTCAACTTGAGGAGATACACGCCCGCGTCGCGCGCGTCGCCGGCAACGCGCCGGCGTCCCTGTTCGAAGCGCAGTTGCTGATGGTCGACGACCCGACGCTGATCGCGCGCGCGGCGGAGCTGATCAAGTCGGAACGGCGCAACGCGGAGTGGGCGCTGCAGGAGATTGCCGACAGCCTCGGCGCGATGTTCAACGACGCGGACGACCCGTATCTGCGCGAGCGCAAGGGCGATCTGCACGACGTCATCGGCCGCCTGCGCATGAACATGGGCGGCAACGTGCGCGTCGCCAGTTCCTCATCCGCCGGCGCCCCCTGGATCATCGTCGCCGATCAACTCCCGCCGTCCATTGCGGCGCAGATCGACTGGCAGCACTCGCTCGGCTTCATCACCGAAGCGGGCAGTTGGACGTATCACACCGCGATCCTCGCGCGCTCGCTCGGCGTGCCGGCGGTGGTCGGGGTCCGCGACGCGACGCGGCTGATCGCGCCCGGCGCGGACGTCATCCTCGACGGCACGACCGGCGAGATCTTCCTCGACGCGCCCGAAGCCACGCGGCAGGAAGTGCTGCGCCGCCGGCCGCGTCCTGATGCGCAAACGTCGTGGCAGTCGCAGATCGTGGACGAGCCCGTGACGCCTGACGGCGTCCGCGTCAGGCTGGACACGAACCTGGAGTTTCCAGACGAAGCCACCGACGCGATTGCGGCGGGCGCGGAGGGCATCGGGCTGTTCCGCTCGGAGTTCCTGCTGGCGGGACGCGCGAATGCGTCGATGGGCGAAGACGAGCAGACGGAGATCTACCGTCAACTCCTGTCGCGCGTCCCGGGTGAGGTGACGGTCCGCACGTTCGATCTCACCGAAGTGCGGACGGGACAGCCGCCGGACAGCGCGCATCGGTTCGCGCTGCGGATGCTCGGCATCGATCCGCTGGTGCGCGCGCAGTTCGAGGCGCAGGTCCGCGCGCTGCTGCGGGCGGCGTCCGCGGGACGGCTCCGCATCCTGCTGCCGTTCGTCACTGGTGTAGACGATGTGAAGATGGCGCGGACGATTGTCTCGACAATCACGGCGGACCTGCGTGCGGCGGGGGAGCCGGTGCCGGACGTGCCGGTGGGCGCGATGATCGAAGTGCCGTCGGCCGCGCTGACGGCGGATCGTCTCGTGGAAGAAGTCGACTTCCTGAGCGTCGGCACGAACGACCTGGTCGCGCTCGTCCTCGCGCTGGATCGCTCCGGCGGACCGGCGGCGCATCTGCACGACCCGCTGCATCCAGCCGTCCTGCGCCTGCTGCGCGTCGTGCGGCGAGCGGCAACGCGTCGCAGACGGCGGATCTCGGTCTGTGGCGAAATGGCGTCCGACCCGGCGCTGCTCGTCTTGCTGCTGGGTCTTGGCTTCGTCGAGTTCAGCATGGGGCCGTCGGCTCTGGCGCGGGCGCGGCATCTCGTGCGCCACATCAGCGTCGAGGAAGCGCGTCACGCCGCGCGGCAGGTCGTCAGCCGTCAGCCAGACGCCGCGCGCCTGCTGCTGGAAACCCTGGTTCACCGCGTGGAGGAAACGCCCGAGCACGCCGCTCACGGCTGAGGTGTCCTTCACAACTCGCGTGCAATCGCGTAGGGTAGCGATCGCGTCCCATTGACGCGCGAGGTTCAAGAGGCAGACGATCGATGACTATGGATACGAACAGTCCGGTCCTGGATACGAAGGCGCCGCGCCGCGTCGAGAAGCCCTGGGGCTACGAGCTGCACTGGGCCCACACCGAGCGATACGTGGGGAAGGTGATCCACGTCAACAAAGGACACGCGCTCAGCCTGCAGTATCACGTCAGGAAGGACGAGACGATCTTCCTGTGGAGCGGCACGCTGCTGTACGAATACAAGGTCGGCGACGCGTTCGTGCAGCGGGAGATGAAGCCAGGCGACCGCATCCACGTGCCGCCGCCGACGGTGCACCGGATGACGGCCATCGAAGACTGCGACATCTTCGAAGTGTCCACGCCGGAACTGGACGACGTCGTCCGCCTGGAAGATCGCTACGGCCGCGAAGGCACGTCCAAGGCGTAGTCCGCCTGAGCCGCCGCCCGACGCCGCTTGTCGCGTCGATGGTATCCACTCGCGTCCACGATCCGACGCGCTCAGCCTCCCGTCGACGCGGCTTCCGCACTGAGTCCCCAAAAAGACAACGACGCGTGTCCACCACGAGAGTGGACACGCGTCGCTTGATGCCGTGAGCCGTCGGAGAGAGGCTCTTAGAACGGGATATCGTCGTCCGACATGTCGGCCGGCGGGCCGCTCGGATCGCTGAACGGATCGTCCATATCGTCTCCGCCGCCGCTGCGACCACCACCACCGCCGCCGCCGGATCCGCGTCCACCGCCACCGCCCGCGCCGCCGAGGAGCTGGATGCGGTCCGCCACGATCTCCGTCATGTAGCGCTTCTGGCCGTCCTTGTCATCCCAACTGCGGGTTTCAAGCCGGCCTTCGACGTAGATCTGCTTGCCCTTCTTCAGATAGTCCTGCAGCGACTCGGCCTGCTTGCCCAGCAGCTTGATGCGATGCCACTCGGTGCGGTCCTGCCACTGGTTGTCTTTGTCTTTCCGGCGATCCGTCGTCGCGAGGCTGAAGCTGGAGATCGGAAAGCCGCTTGGCGTGAACTTCAGCTCGGCGTCGCGCCCGAGGTTCCCCACCAAAATCACCTTGTTCACACTGCCCATCGTTCGTCGATTCCTTTCAGGTCGAGCGCGTCCCTGCGCGCCCCTGGACGAGCCCTACTGCTCCCGACCCGTACGGCCCAGGCGATCCAGCACCTGCTTCGCCAGCCGGCTCGCTTCGCTGTTCGGATAGGTCTTCATGACCGTTTCGAACGACTCGCGCGCCTTGTCCGGCTGCTGCAGGCGGCTATACATCAACCCGCGCTTGTAGTATGCATCCGGCACCTTATCACCGGTGGGGTAGTCCGCGATCACCTTATCGTACGCCGCGATCGCTTCCTTGAATTTGCCGTCGAGCTGCAGCGCTTCCCCGATATAAAACTGCGCATCGTCTGCCTTCTCGGTCTTCGGGAAAGTACGGATGTAGGTCTCGAAGCCGTTGATCGCCAGCGCCCACTGGCCACCCGCGTAGTCCGCCTGCGCCGTGTCGTAGAGACGACCCGGCGACATGTTGACAACCGGCGTGGCCACCGGTGGCGCCGCGACGGGCGGCGCGCTGGCTGACGGCGGGGCATTCGGATCGATCGGCGGCACCGCGCCCGTGGCGGGATCGACCGCCGGCGGCGTCACCATCGGCGTCATGACGGGCGGCGGTGTCGAGCGCAGCGATTCGACTTCCTGCGCAAGCGAGGAGAGACGGACGCTCGTGTCGTCCATCTTCTCGCGGACGATCCGGATTTCCCCCGTCACGCCGTCAATCAACAGCTTCTGGTCCGCGAAGGCCTTGCGCGTCACGCCGGACTGTTCGTCCAGCCGCGAATTCAGCGCCTTCAACGCATCGGTCAACGCGCCAAGCGTCACCTGCAGTTGCTGCGTCTGCTCCTGCAGCATGCGGATGTCCGCCATGATCTGCTGATGCTCACGGTTGGCCGCGTCCACTGGAGCCGCCGCCAAGGCGAACACTGCCAGGCCCACGCCGCCAACCACCCGCCATTGACGACTCCATTGAGCAAGCCGCGAGTCACGCGACGCGATGGAGAGACGGAGCGGCTGGGACGACGTCACCAGATTACTTGCGAGAGTATGCCGATCCTGCAAAGTCCTGTCGGTCATAGTCGTTCTTTTCTGCTAGCTGCCACGGTTTCCGATCGCACCGCCGCTACTTGGCGGTGAGCACGAAGTGCGCGCGGCGGTTCTTGGCCCAGGCATCCTCAACGGAGCGGGGATCGAACGGGAATTCCTTCCCGTAACTCACCGTCCGCAGCCGGTCGGGTGCGATACCCAGCGAGACGAGATACGACCGCGCCGCGAGCGCGCGTCGCTCACCCAGCGCCAGGTTGTATTCCGCCGTGCCGCGCTCGTCGCAATGGCCCTCGATCGAGATGACCCAGGTCGGGTTCTTCTTCAGCACGTCCGCGTTCGCGGCCAGCACGGCCTGCGCGTCGCCGAGGATTTCCGAGCTGTCGAGCTCGTAGAAGACCGGCTGCAGGAGCGCCTGCTTGTTCAGCTCGTCCAGCGACTTCGTGGACGAGGTGTCGGTGGACTCGACCGTCGGCTCCGGCGGCACCGGCACGGGCTCGGCGACCGGCTCCGGCGGGGACGGCGGCCGGGCAGACGAACTGCTGCTGCCCGGAGGCGGCGGCGTGGGCCGGGCGATGGGCGGCTTCTTCTTCGCGCACGCCCCGACTCCGAGGACCGCAATCAGGACCCCGACCGCAAGCATCACAGGAAACCGACGTAGCATGTTTCGCCTTTCTCCGCGTTGATGTCGTTCCAAACGAGTGCCTCTGCGCGTATGCGCGCCTTCAATGACGTAATCCGTGGACGGCGTCCCGAAACATGATCCGTATTACCGCGACCAGTTCGGCATCCAGTTGTTGCCGGCTTTCGTGATCTGCCGAAGACCGTTGCCGTCGCGCCCGACGGTAAAGACATGCGTCTTGCCGTTACGATTCGACGTAAACGCCAGGTGCCGGCCGGTGGGCGAGTAGGCTGGACTCTCATTGCTGCCTTCGCCGTTCGTGATCTGCCGGGTCGTGCCCGTCGCGATGTCGTAGATCCGGATGTCGTAGCCCGGTCCGGACCGCCCCGCGTACGCAATTTCGTTGAACGGCGCCGGCGCCCATGTCGGCCGATCGGCGTACGACTCGGTCGTCGTAATGCGCCGCGGCGCGCCGAGACCATCCGCGTCGGTCACGTAGATCTGCGGGTTGCCGGACCGATCCGACGTGAAGGCCACCTGATTGCCCGCGGGCGACCAGGTGGGCGTCGCGTCGATGCCCGGATGATTGGTGATGCGTCGCAGGTTGCTGCCGTCCCGATTCATGACGTAGATCTCCGGATTGCCGTCACGGTTCGACATGAATGCGATCCGCGTGCCATCCGGTGAGTAGGCCGGCAGGAAGTTGTGGATGCGCTCCGTGCCGTGCGCCGGCGTCTCCGGCGGACGTCCTTCATAAATGTAGGACACGAAGATATCGGGCGTATTGTTCCGTCGATACGACGTGTAGGCAATCGCGCGACCGTCCGGCGCCCACACCGGCGTGATGTTCAGCGAGCGGTTGACCGTGATGCGGCGCTGGTTGGCGCCATCATAATCAGCAATGTAGACCTCTTTGATCGTACGCTCTTCGATCGTACCGCGCATGCGCTCGCCGTCGCGATCGGACGAGAACGCGATCTTCGTGCGCGCGATGCCGACCAGGTCGCGCTGGTTCTTGTGGATTTCATCCGCGGCCGTGTGCGCGTAGAGGCGCGGGTTCGTGGCCGACCCGGAGTATTCCTTCGAGAACACGGCCTGCTGCGACTTGACGTTGAAGAGGCGCACCTGGACGCTGATCTTCGCGCCGTCCTTGCGGACGGTGCCGATGACCACCGCGTCGGCGCCGAGCTCCGCCCATTGCGCGAAGGGCACGGCCTCGAGCGACGTCGCGGCCGGAACGTTGCGGTATTCAGTGCGGGGAATGAGATCGAACTCGCGTTCGAACGCCATGTCGTCCCATAACACCTGACCGACCGTCTGCGCCGCTTCCTTCGTCTCGCCATCGTTGGACAGCGTGAGGAAGTCGGGCACCGCGAGCTTGGGTGCCTGTCCGCCGGTGCCGACGATCGTCGTGCTGATCTCGCTGGGCTGCTGTTGCGGAGGCGGTGTCTGGGGAGGAGTCTGGGGTGGCTGCTGGCCCAGGAGGACCAGCGATCCGGTCACGATCACGCCACCGAACACGAGAGCACGGGCGTAGTTCAACATCAGCGCTGATACTCGAATGAGAGATTGACGGTGAGGGTCTGATTTGGATACGCGTCGGGCAGCGGACCGAGCTGGCGCGTAGCCAGCATCGCGCGGTTCGCGAGGAAGTCGAGCATCTGGTTGCCGCTCGACTGCGCAAGCTGGATCTCGGAGATCGTGCCGTCGCGATGAATCGTGAACCGCATGATGGCCACAGCCACGGTGCCCTGACGTGAGTTCCAGTTCTGGTGGACTCGGCGAATCATGTCGCCGATGTATTCGGGGCAACAGAAGTTGCCGAGATTGATCTGCCCCCCGAACCCTCCGCCGGCTGTCGACAGACCGATCGAATTCGCTTCGGATCCGGTTTCGGCCATCGCGCGTCCCTGACGCGTCTCCGCGCCTTGCGTGGGCGTCCGGCTGGTGGCTTCTTTCGGCGCCTGTTCCACCGGTGTCTTGACGGGCCGCGCTTTGGTCGGCGTCGGGTCGGTCATCTCGGGCGTCTTCGCCGCGGGCGGCCGAACCTGCGCAACGCGCGGCGGTTCGGCGACGGCCTGCTGGACCGGCCGGCCGCTGATCGGCGTCATGCCGCCCGTGCGCGGACCGGGTGCGCCGCCCAGGCTGATGGTCATCACGTCACGCGGGACATTCGTCGGCGCGCCGAACCAGGCCGCCGGCGCGAAGATCAACAACGCCACCAGACTGACGTGCGCGATGCCGGAGATGCCGAGCGCGCGCGACAACCCCTCGGGATCGCGGCCTCGACCGTACAATGCGTGGGAAACCACGTCGTTCATGACAGTTCCTCGCGCGACGCGCCAGATGCGCGTACGGCGCGCGTGCGTTACCCTGGAGGCCGAGTCACCATCCCGACGTTCTCGACGCCGCCGTTCTTGAGGCTCTCGAAGACTTCCATCATCTGCTGCACGGTCACCTGTCCATCGCTGCGCAGGTAGATCTGTTTCTTCGTACGGTTCTGCATCAACTGCCGCACGCGCTCCTGGAGGAACGCCAGACGGACGGATTCGTTCCCGAGCTGCACCGTCTTGGTACGTGCGTACGAAACCGGCACCGTCACGTAGATCGGCTCCTCGGCCGGCAGGGCCGGCGCACGCCGCGACGTGGGGAGATTGACGTTGTATCCCTGCTGCATCATCGGCGCGGCGACCATGAAGATGATGAGGAGCACCAGCATCACGTCCACGAGCGGCACGACGTTGATCTCGGCGAGGGTGGAGGAGACGCTGTGCACACGTCCGCGCCGGCCGCGTCCGCCCGCCGAGCTCCCGCCAGGCATCACTTTGGGCACGTTCGCCTCCGCCTATGTGAAGTTCCGTTCGGCAATGGTGAGGAATTCCAGCGAGAAGTCTTCCATGGCCTGGACGAACGCCTTCACCTTGTGCGTGAAGTGATTGTAGAAGTACACGGCTGGAATCGCGGCGAACAGTCCGGCGGCCGTCGCGATGAGGGCCTCCGAAATGCCGGGCGCGACGACGGCGAGGCTGGTGGAGCCTTGGGCGCCGATGCCCTGGAAGGACATCATGATGCCCCAGACGGTTCCGAACAGCCCGATGAACGGCGAGATGCTTGCCGTGGTCGCCAGAAAGGTCACACGGTTCTCCAGTCGTCCGACCTCCACACCTGCCGCTCGCAGCAAGGCGCGATCCAACGCATCGAAACTCTTGAGGGTAGGACGACTGGTACCCGCAGGCGGCCGTCCTTCAGGCGGCGCGCCGCCGGTGGCGGACTTGAGCTGCGCGGTCAGCTCCGCGTAGCCCGCCTGGAAGATGCCGACCAGGGGACTCTCGGACAACGTGCGGCAGACCGCCTGCACTTCGGAGAACTTGCTGCTTCGGCGAAAGATTTCCAGGAAGCTGGCGGATTGCCGCTGCGCCCGCTGGAACTGCCACGTCTTGTAGAGAATGACGGCCCAGGAAATCGCCGAAAAGAGAACCAGGATCAGCAGGACGATCTTCGAGACCAGCGAGGACCGGACCACGAGAGACACAAGATCGGTCTCCGCGGCGGCCCCGGTCGGAGCGCCGGTTTGGCCCTGCCAAATTGCAAGGGCCAGCAACACACACGTCGGCAACGAGACCTCCGAGTCATAGGAAGAGGCGCCGCTGGGACAGCGCGATTGCCGAAGCCTAACACGCCCATCGAACGGCTGTCAAATCTATGATAACATGGCAGTTCCTTCGATATGGGCGGCTCGGATCCCCAGCCGGCCGACCCCGGCGGAGGGCCTCCACTTGCCAACGCCGCCCGTTCCCCACTAGGCTCGACCCGCGATGATTCGCTTTCTCAGCATTCAGCGTCTGGCCATCATCGATCAGCTCGAACTCGAGTTCGGCCCGGGCCTCACCGTCCTGACCGGCGAAACCGGCGCGGGGAAGTCCATCCTGATGGAAGCGATCGGCCTCCTGCTCGGCGGACGCGCCTCTTCGGACCTGGTACGCACCGGCGAGGACAACGCCCTCGTCCAGGCCGTCCTCGAAACGCCGGACGGCCACGAGCTCCTGATCCGCCGCGAGGTCTCCACCCAGGGCCGCAGCCGCGCCTTCATCGACGGCGGCCTCGTCACCACCGCGCAACTGCGCGACGCCGTCGCCCCGCTCGTCGACCTGCACGGCCAGCACGAACACCAAAGCCTGCTCTCTCCACAGACCCAGCTCGATCTGCTCGACCACTTCGCCGACGTCGAGAACCTCCGCGCAACCGTCAGCGCGCTCTTCCAGGAATGGACCGGCCTCCGCGAAGCCCGGTCCGCCCTCGCCGCACGCGAGCGCGACAAGTTGTCCCGGATCGACCTCCTCACGTTCCAGCGGGACGAGATCGACAAGGTGTCGCCGAAGACAGCAGAGGACGAGCAGTTGACGGCCGAACGGACCGTCGCCGCGAACAGCGATCGCTTAAGCCGTCTCAGCTCAGAGAGTTATGAAATGCTCTATGAGAGCGATGACGCGGTGCTGGCGCGGCTGCGGGCGCTGTGGAAGCGCCTCGGCGACCTCGCGGCCCTCGACGCGCGCTTTCAGCCGTTCCTCGATCGACGCGACGCCGTCCAGTCAGAGCTCGAGGAGCTGTCCTTCTTCCTTCGCGACTACGCCTCGTCCATCGAGTCTTCCCCCGATCGTCTGCAGCACCTCGAAGACCGGCTGGCACAGATCGAGCGCTTGAAGCGGAAGTACGGTCCGACGCTGGCCGAGGTCCTCGATCACCGCGCCACCGCCGCCCAGGAACTCCATGCCCTGGAGCACAGTGCCGAGGAGGCCGCGGATATCGATCGTCGCCTTCACGCCGCCCGTGCGAGCTACGTGACCACCGCACGCAAGCTGTCGACCGCTCGCCAGAAGGCGGCTACGCGCCTGAGCGCCTTGCTGACGGAAAGCCTCGAAGAACTCGCGATGCCATCAACCCGCTGCGAGTTCCGGTTCCATTCTGTGCTGGATGTTGAAGAGCAATGGAGCGACACTGGAATCGATCGCGCCGAGCTGTATCTCTCGCCGAATGTCGGCGAGGAGCTGCGATCCCTGGCGCGCGTAGCCTCCGGCGGCGAGCTGTCGCGGATCATGCTCACGCTCAAGACACTGGCGTCAACCGACGTTCCCGGGAAGACGCTGATCTTCGATGAAGTGGACGCCGGGATTGGCGGTCGGGTCGCCGACGCCGTCGGGAGCCGTCTGCGCCGGCTGGCGGGGAAGTGCCAGGTCTTCTGCATCACGCATCTGCCGCAGGTCGCGGCATACGGGCAGACGCACTTCCTCGTGACCAAGCGCGTGCAGGATGCGCGCACCGTCACGCAGGTCGAACGCCTGAAGCAGGACACCCGCGTCGAGGAAATTGCCCGCATGATGGGAGGGCGAGACGTCACGCCTCGCATGCTCGCCGGGGCCCGTGACATGCTGCAATCCCGTGCGCGAGACGCCGCGGCATCTGGCCCTGCCGCGAAGGCGAAAGGCGAACAGGAGACAAAGGGCGAAAGCGAAAGAGCAAAGGCGAAAGGGTAGGGAGTGGCGAAGAAGTACGTGATCGAGACGTTCGGCTGCCAGATGAACGTCCACGATTCGGAGCGGATGGCGGGCCTGCTGGAAGCAGATGGCTATGAGCCTGTCCCGTCCGCGGAAACGGCCGATGTCGTCGTGATCAACACCTGCAGCGTGCGTGAGCGCGCCGAGGAGAAGCTGTTCACGCGCCTCGGCGAGATCCGTCTGATGGGAAAAGAACAGGGCCGGCATCCGGTCGTCGCCATCGCAGGCTGTGTCGCACAGCAGGAAGGCCACGCCATCCTCAAGCGCTCGCCGCTCGTCGATGTCGTCATCGGCACCCAGGCCGCCAAGCAGCTCCCAACGCTCGTCAGCCGCGCCGCTCGAGGAACGCGTCAGCCCCTGGTCGATCTCAATCCGTACGAAGACGTCAGTTTCCCGTTCGGCGTGACCCGCCGCGATGACCCCATCCGCGCCTACGTCACCGTCATCGAGGGCTGTAACGACTTCTGCGCCTTCTGCGTCGTTCCCTACACGCGTGGACACGAGCGCATGCGACCCGCGCGCGAAATCCTCGCCGAGGTCCGGCAGGCGGCCGAAACGGGCCGCAGGGAAGTGCAGTTGCTCGGGCAGATCGTCAATCACTATCAGGCGCCAGACGATGGGCAGTGTGATTTTGCGCGGCTGCTGGAGCTGGTGAGCGAGGTGGATGGGATCGAGCGGATCCGGTTCGCGAGTCCGCATCCCCGCCACGTCACGCGACGCCTGATCGACGCGATGCGGGATCTGCCGAAGGTCTGCCGTCATCTGCACATGCCAGTGCAGTCCGGGTCGACCAGTGTATTGAAAGCCATGCGGCGCCGATATACGCGCGAGCGCTATCTGGAACTGGTGGACGACGTGCGCGCTGCCGTGCCGGGAATCGCATTATCAACCGACGTGATCGTCGGGTTCCCGGGCGAGACGGATGCGGATTTCGAGGAGACGTTCTCGTTGATCCAGCACGTCCGCTTCCACAGCATGTATTCGTTCAAGTACTCGCCGCGGCCGAACACGCTCGCCGGCAAGCGCCTGGTGGACGATGTGTCGGAGCCGGAGAAGACGCGACGCATCGTGGCGATCCAGCAGTTGCAGCGAGAGATTCAATTGGAGCTGTACGGCGCGGCCGTCGGCACCGTGGAAGCCGTCCTGGTCGACGGGGTGAGTCGTCGCCGCGACTTCGAGCTCGCGGGACGGACCAGCGGCAACACGATCATCAATTTCGCGGGCGACCCGGCCTGGGTCGGGCGGCTGGTCAACGTCCGGGTGACCGAAGCCGCTCCGAACAGTCTGCGCGGCGAGTTCGTATCCGCCATGACGCCAGCGGCCGTGATGGCGTAAGGCACCGCGGCGCACGCGCGCGCCGCGAGGGGAGAATGCGGGCCATGCAAATCCAGATGACCATTAAAGGCCTCATGGTCGATCCGGTCACGAACACCCCCATCGTCGTCTTGCGCGAC
>Ga0187894_10002711_pt1 | contig 20846 bp, 20 predicted proteins | sample GBC1701081metaG_FD_136650 | JGI IMG/M metagenome (GOLD analysis project Ga0187894, IMG submission 136650) | White microbial mat communities from a lava cave in the Kipuka Kanohina Cave System on the Island of Hawaii, USA - GBC170108-1 metaG ...
GGACAGGAAAGATTTGCGACCGGGCGGTCAGATCATAGAACGCGATTTCGTCGCCGCGCTCTCCTCCCCGCTTTCGCTCGATCACGGTGTTGAGTTCAGCCAGATCTGCGGGAGAAAACTGTGTCTGTTGCCAGGCGAAATAGTCGGCGTCGGATGTGAACCGCTTGAGGCCCCACCAGGACAAGTGCGAACTGAGCGATTGCAAAAGTGAGTCGTTGGTCATTGATAGCGCCTCGACACGTCTGCTCAAAACGTTTTCCAGCGAGGCCGCAAGGAGTACGAACCACGAGGCGTACGCAGTGAGGGTACGTTGAGTGGTTCGAACGACTGAGAACGAAGCTGGAGAGCGTTTTCAGCAGGCGACTACGGCCTCTTGAGCATGATTGCGTCAAAATACGCTTCCGGCACCGGATGTGGATACCGCAGCTGGCCCGATCCGAACGCGACATACTTTTCGCAGGTCAATTGCTCAAGACCGATCGGACCCTTGGCATGGAGACGCGAACCACTCAGCCCGATATCAGCGCCTATCCCGTAACTATCGCCGGCATTGAGCCGGGACGATGCATTGACGAATACCGCACTAGCATCCACTTCACGCGTAAACCGCAAGGCCGACTCATAGCTTGTGGTCGCGATGACGGCGGTCAAACAGGGACCATGCGCTACGATATGCGCCAACGCCTCGTCCAGGTTTGCGACCATTTTGACGGCCAACACGGGCGACTGGAATTGAGTGTGCCAGTCCTCTTCTGTTGCTGGGATAATCGAGGAATGTCCGGTCATCGCCATTTGCCCCATGAGGGCGATGGTCTTGGGGCAGGCTCGCACCTCGATCTTGAACTCTGCCAGCATGCGATTGACAAGTGGAGGCAAAAACTGCCGCCCGATCACCTGCTCGACAAGCAGCGTATCGAGCGAGTTCGATGCAATAGCTTTCTGAACTTTGGAGTTAATCGCCACGTTCTGGGCCATCGGCAGATCGGTGTCCGCATCCACATACATATGCGTGAGCCCTCCGTCGTAGCAGAGCACAGGCATCTTCGCCTGCTCGATGACGGCTTTCCTGAGTCCGGCCCCGCCTCGCGGGATAATCGCATCCAGGCTTTTGCCAGACCGAATCAGCTCGACCGCCACCTCTTTTTCCGGACGTTCAATGACGATCCATGCGCCGGGCGGTGCGTCATTCTGTTCCGCGGCTTCGCGCAGGCCGGTTGCAATAACCTGCTGCGTCAGCATCCACTCCGGCGCACCACGGAAGACGCAGAGGTTGCCCGATTTGAAACAAAGCGCGATCGATTCCACCATAATGAGCGGGCTCAGTTCCGACACAACGCCGATCACTCCGATCGGAACTCGGACACGGCTGACTTGCAATCCATCCGGTCGTTCCCAACGTGACGTCACTGTACCCACCGGATTAGGCAGATCAGCAATCATACGGAGACGCTCGACGATCTCCCTGATATCGTCAGATGTCATACGCAGTCGGGCTACGGCGGCCTTCATACGGTCCTTCATGACATCAGCCTCGAAAGACTTCCCTACCGCATCCACATCCTTCTCGTTCGCAGCCAGAATTTTTTCTTCGTCAGCCGCTAATCGATCTGCCATCGCGCGCAAGGTCTTCTCTTTGACAGGGCCAGACAATAGCGCGAGAGACCGTGTTGTTTTATGGCAGTCACTCAATAGCTTATCGATATAAATCTTAACTGGAACTTCATGCATGTGAACCTCATAAAACGGCCATCTCGAACCTGCTACACAATTTCGTACTCTTAGTGCAGCACAATGAACCTGAGACTATAGCATGCGATTTTTTCACACGTAAAGCAGTGTACGCGCAGTGCACACGACGAAACACATCTTGGCCAACCTCCCATTAATAAGGCGGAAAAAGACAGGACCGTCCGGTTCTGCACCAGCCACCGAGTATGAGCGCATTTTGAAGCCACGGCATACGACTACGGCCCATAGTGGCCAGCTCTCCCACGCAAGGAGAAAATTTGCTAGAATGCGTCAACCTACAATCTTGTACCATTCTCATGGACGCCCGATGATTGACCTTCGCAGCGATACAGTCACGAAACCCACTGACGCCATGCGAAAAGCAATGGCGCGCGCCGAAGTGGGCGATGATGTCTACGGCGAAGATCCCACCGTGAATCGGCTGCAAGAGATGGCGGCGACGATGTTCGGGAAGAAGGCCGCGCTCTTCGTGCCCTCCGGCACAATGGGCAATCAACTCGCTATTCGCCTCCACACACAACCAGGCCAAGAAGTGATCGTCGAAAGCACAGCGCATATTGTCCGATATGAACAGGGCGCCGCCGGGGCGCTGTCAGGCGTCCAGCTCCATTGGGTCGTGGGAAATCGGGGGCTGATCTCACCCGAACAGGTTGAAGCGGCAATCCGCCCAAAGGAACCGCATTCGATTCAAACAGCGCTGATCTGTTTGGAGAACACCCATAACAGCGGCGGCGGAACGATTTACCCCTTGGCGACGATTGAACGGATTCGCGCCGTGGCGGTCACCCATGGCGTCCCCATGCATTTGGACGGCGCACGGTTGTTCAATGCCATCGCGGCCACCACCCTACCGCCGGCCTCCTATGCGCAGCATTTCGATACCCTGTCGGTCTGTCTTTCGAAAGGATTGGGGGCGCCGGTCGGCTCCCTCCTCATAATGAATGATCTAACCCTGCTCGATAAAGCCAAGCGGCTGCGGCGGATGTATGGCGGCGCGATGCGGCAGTCCGGCATCCTCGCCGCCGCCGGCATCTATGCGCTCGAGCACCATATCGGGCGATTGAAAACGGACCATGACCATGCGAAGCGGCTGGCGCGACAACTGCAACAAATCCCAACGGTCAGGGTCAACGCACAAGACGTCGATACGAACATCATCATCTTCGAGGTGATCGGCCACCGTCTGACTCCACCGACGATCGTCGCGGCCTTGAAGAAGGAAGGGCTCTTGATCAATGCCATCGGCGGGAACAGTTTTCGCGCCGTCACGCATTTGGATATCTCCAGTGCCATGACCGAAGAAGCCTGCGAAATTTTTACCCGTGTGTTGATGAACTAGCAGCAAGAATGCGGCAGGCCAGAGAAGTCTGCTCATTGACACTTCTCGCACTGAAATCTAGAATGCCGAACAGTGGAGCATCAATGCCGTTAGACGTCGTGTCGTTTACACATATCAGCCGAATCCTTGGAGTCACCGACTCGCTCGGACTGAATCGCGAGTGGATTGAAATCCCCCTGTCTCCCGAAAGCCCTGGTGTCGTCCGGCGGTTGACCAATGGCAAGCTGGAAATCGTCGTCGATGCGAACCAACCGTTCGAGGACTGGCTGGAAGCGCTCCCAAAACACATTCAGCTCGTACAGGGAGCCTAAATATGGATAGCCCAGCCGCCCATCCTATCCCAACGTCAGAAGAATTACAGGCGGAACTCCTGGCGATGCCGGAGCCGCCGGAACAGCCGGACCCAATCGACGAACCGGGGTTCGAAGAGCTTGTGGCGCTGGCTTTGCGCCACGTCCGTGGACGCCGCGGAGGCGATCTCGTGAGCGTCATCCTCGTGGGATCCAGCGTTCGGCGGGCCATTACAGCCCACAGCGACATTGATCTCATCGCGCTCGTGAAAGGACAGGCCGATGGCCATGAGATCGTCCGTGTCGCCGACCGTCTGGCGGATGTCCGCTATCGCGGACATCAAGAGCTTGAGGAGGACATTTCCCACTCGCCTCGCCTCCCCTCTCTCTTAAGGAAAGCCCGTATCCTCTTCGATCACGAGAATATCGGCGCCAAGCTAGTCGAGCGAGCCAACCAACGGTTCCGGCAAGGACCACCCCCTGTCAGCATCAACGAGCAGATCCGGATGAAGGCGGAGTGCTTCCATTGGCTGGGGAAAGCGCGGGATCTGGCCGATAAGCCCGCAACTGCCCACTATCTCCTCTCGATATTTTTCGATGACGCCGTCAGCGCGTTTTTCCGGCTACGGGGCTTCTGGCTGACTGCGCCGGGTGACGTACCGAAATTCATCGCTTCCCGCGATGCAGGGCTGGGTGACCTGGCTGGGCGGTTTCTTACGGCAGCTACTCTGCCGGAACGGCTCAACTTAGGGCGAGATCTGGCCGATACCCTCTTTAAGGACGTACCGAATCCTGCCAGAATCGACTGATAGGATTCCCGGACTAATTCATTGACTATCGACTGCTGTTGCATGGGGTTTACTCGTTATTCATATTGGCAGAACTGAGGAGACGATCGCTTCCTCTTGGGAAACATGATCTACACGGTACTGTCCAGCCATGACCGTACCAGAAAGAGTTACTATGGAAATCGGCTTCATCGGACTTGGGAAGATGGGCATGAACATGGTCACCCGATTGCAACGCGGCCAGCACCGGGTCGTGGTCTATGACCGATCGGCAGATCTGATTGCGCAGGCTGAACGCGTTGGTTGTGTCGGAGCCTCCTCGTTAGCCGGCCTCATTGGCCAACTCAAGGCCCCGCGCGCAGTCTGGATTATGGTCCCATCCGGGACGCCGACGGAGGAGACGGTTGAGGCTGTGGCGGCACTGCTCCACCCGGGTGACACAGTCATCGACGGTGGCAACACCAGGTTTCACGACGATGTTCGACGGGCTGCAGACCTCAAGAAGAAACAGCTTCACTATGTCGATGCCGGAACCAGCGGGGGCATCTGGGGACTCCAGATCGGTTACTGCCTGATGGTAGGCGGTGAAGAGGTACCGGTGAAACGGCTTGCGCCGATCTTCACAACACTGGCGCCCGAAGATGGCTGGGCTCACGTCGGCGGAGTCGGCGCCGGGCATTACGTCAAAATGGTGCATAACGGAATCGAATACAGCATGATGCAGGGGTATGCCGAGGGCTTCGAGTTGATGGCGAAAAGCGACTACCACCTCAACCTCGCCAACATCGCAAACCTTTGGATGCACGGGAGCGTCGTCCGCTCCTGGCTCTTGGAATTGGCAGCGGGCGCCTTGAAAGAGGATCCGCGGCTGGAACAGTTGAAAGGCTACGTGCAGGATTCCGGCGAAGGCCGCTGGATGATCGCCGATGCCATCGAGAAGGATGTGCCGGTCCCGACGCTTACAACGGCATTGTTCACTCGATTCCGATCGCGGCAAAGCGAGTCCTTTGCGGAAAAGATGCTGGCCGCGTTGCGGAACGCTTTCGGCGGTCATGCAGTCCGCCGCTAATACCGGAGCCCTATGCCACCCAATAGCCCACGAATCGATATCAGCCCTTCACAGGAAACGATCCCCCCGGTGGAATCCTGCACCCTCATTATTTTTGGAGGGTCAGGCGATCTGGCGCGCCGGCGGCTGATTCCTGCCCTCTACAATTTGCTCCTCGACGGCCTCCTTCCGTCAAACTACGCGGTGATTGGGTTGGGCCGTACGTCGATGACGGACGAGAATTTCCGCGCCACGCTTCGTGACGGCGTCGTGACACATTCCCGGCAAGCCTTGGCAGAAGACAAGTGGAAGGACTTCGCACAACGGCTTTTTTACGTATCGGGGGGAAACGATGCCCCCGACACCTATACGAGACTGAAGTCCCGGGCCGAAGAGATTGAACGGAACCTCCAGTTACCCGGCAATCGGATTTTCTACCTGAGCATCCCTCCCAGCTCATTCGAATCTGTGTGCGAAGGGCTTGAGCAAGCCGGATTGGCAACGAAGCCGGGCTCACACACGCCCTATGCCCGCATCATCGTTGAGAAACCGGTCGGCCGCGATTTGGCCTCCGCCCAAGCCATCAACAGCGTAACGGGGCGTGTGTTCGACGAATCACAGATCTTCCGCATCGATCACTATCTGGGGAAAGAAACCGTTCAGAATCTCATGGTCGTCCGGTTCGCGAACAGCATCTTCGAGCCGATTTGGAACCACAAGTACATCGATCATGTGCAGATCACGGTGAGCGAAACTGAAGGCGTCGGGACTAGGGCCGGCTACTACGAAGAAGCAGGAGCATTACGCGATATGGTGCAGAACCACATGCTGCAGCTGCTCTGCTTGGTGGCGATGGAGCCTCCCTACTCGCTCGATCCGGATGTGGTGCGCAACGCGAAGATGGAAGTCCTCCGCTGCCTCAGACCCATCACCGATCAGGACGTCGAGCACGTGACCGTCCGCGCCCAATACAGCGCAGGCACAGCCCATGGCAATCCAATCCCCGGCTACCGTCGCGAGAACGGAATTCATCCCGATTCCACGACGGAAACCTATGTCGCGCTCAAATGCTTTGTGGAAAACTGGCGTTGGGCCGGCGTGCCTTTTTATCTGCGCACTGGGAAAGCGCTCCCCCATCGGGCCAGCGAGATCGCGGTACAATTCAAAGACATTCCCCACATTCTGTTCAACACCAATACGCAGCAGCCGCAACCGCCGAACGTGTTGGCGCTCCGCATCCAGCCGGAGGAGGGGCTTTCTCTCCGCATCGTGTCGCGCGTGCCGGGAACCCGTGCGCAGACACATCCGGTGGAAATGGACTTTCAATACAGTGATGTCTTTGGCCGTCCATCGCCGGAAGCCTATGAGCGATTGCTCCTGGACGTGATGGCTGGCGATGCCTCCCGGTTCATGCGGCGCGACGCCGTTGAAGCTTCCTGGGCCTGGATCACCAAGATTCTGGAAGGATGGCAAAAACAGGGGTTGCGGTGGTTGCCTGAATATCAGGCAGGATCCTGCGGGCCAGTCGAAGCCGATCGCCTCATCGAAAAGGATGGACGGATCTGGCGGACCTTGTAGCCACTCCTGTCATGTCAATTGTAACTGCCTGAAAATCTCCACTCTCGTTCCCAGCCCGCCGATAAACCTCTCGAACACACCCTGGCGATAGAGCGCCAGTGCCGGCAATGAGCGAACCTCCAGCTCGGCTGGGATCTGGAAGTTCTCCTCGACATTCATTTTCAGGATAAGGACCTTGCCGGTCACATCGAGCTCCAGCTTCTCAAGTTCCCGCATCAGCGCCCGGCAACTTCCGCACCCAGGTTTCCAGAACTCCACCAGCACCGGCATCCCGGCCTGTTCTACAACGCGGTCGAAGTCCCGATCAGTGACCTCACGCACCAAGATCTCCTCTCGTCACGATCCTCCCGCCGCCACCGCAACAAATATTTCTTGGTACAACCGCTCAGCGATCAGCCGATATCCGGCCGTGGTCAGATGCAATCCGTCGTTGGAGTACCGGGCCGCGAGTTGTTGAGTCTCTGGTTCTGCCGTGGCGCTGAAGAGGTCGAAGGCGGCTAACTGTTTTGATGCGGCGTATCGGAGAATCAGCTCGTTAAGCTGGCACCGCCGTTCAAGATGCTCTGCAACCCACCGGCGCCCCTCCTCACCGAGAAGATCGTCACCCACTCTGATCGACGGAACAGTCACCGGCACAGGCTTCACTCCAGCCGCTACGGCCAGTTCATACATCTTGAGCAGATTGCGCATAATGTCCGCCGGCGCGGCGTTCCATCCAAGATCGTTCGTTCCGCCGAGAATCACCACATGCGTCGGGTGGTGCATCAGCACAGCCGACCGAAACCGCATCGCCATTTCACCGGTCAGCTCGCCGCAGACACCGCTCACAGACACGCGCACAGATGGCCCGGTCAGCTCTTGCAGGAACCGCCCATACGGGGTCTCAATGCCTTGAGGATGATCGGCAGTGGGCGATTGAAACCCTGCCGTGAGGCTGTCTCCAAAACACACGATGTGGCTCACTGTCGTCATCAATGAAGCAGATTCTACCGACCTAGCTGCGAGGTTCACAATCCCTTCTTGAAAGGGCTGAAATACGCAGGATCGCTTCGGCAATTTCTCGATAAGAGACTCGTTAAGAGCGGCTATTTCCTTGACGATTCAGCACCTCCAGGGTACGACTAAGTATCATGGATGAACCGAAAACAGACGACGACTCCGCACCAATAGTCTCCGCAAAAGAGCCTGCCGACCCGGAATTGGTCTCAGTCAAGCGACTGCTCACACTCTTGGACAAAACAGCGAAGTCCAGTCGGACATACGGGTCATCGAATCCTGTGGCGCAGAAGTTCTTTCAAGAGTTGTTCGAAGGGCTCACGACTCACCTCACGGCCTACTCCAAATTGGGGTTTCTTATTCAACGCTCCGAGCTGTACTTCAACGGGAATGTCGTCTACCGATCCGAGCAGGACTCGAGCAATGAGAGCGTCGCGTTCAAGCTCTATACAGACGGTATTCGCGAGCTTGCATTTCTCGAAGGCCTTGCCGCTGAAGACCTCTCATTTTTTCTTGATTCGCTGTGGAGCAACCTTGATTCCGAGGAAGACGATGACGACATTGTCACCCGTTTATGGTCCAAGAACCTCACCACCATCACCATAGTCACTGCCGAGGAAGTTGCCAAAGCTTCGATCGGTGGGAATGTTTTTGCCCTACCGACTACAGATGCGATGAATCTAGCGGAATCAAACTTGCGGGAACTCCTGGATCGGGAGCAGGCCAAAGCAAGAAAAGAGAAAGGCCTTGGGGCCGATGGAAACAGCCTTTCGGGAGACACACAAGCCAGAAGGGCCGGCCAATTTCAGTCCGGCCGCCAAGGCTACGACGTTTCTGAAGCGGAATTTGCGGCATTACTGAAAGAGGTCGAGGCTGAGAGCGCCAGAGATACCATGACCTATCTACTGGATATGCTCACCGCGATCCTGGCGTCGGAAAAATCCCCGACGCTTTTGACGAAATTGCTCGACCTCTGGGGAAATGTCCTTGACGTATTGGCGGCTCAAGGCAAATGGACTGTATTAGACAGCGTACTTGGACTGTTACATGTCACCGCCGAGGTCAGACCCGACCTCGGCGACGATCACAAAAAACAACTGGCCGTCCTGCTCGATAACCTCGGTCGCCCTGAGCGTGTGAAGTTGGTCGAGACCTTTTTAAACAAGACCCCAGATGCAACCACGGATGGCCTGCCGGCAGTGTTACTGGCGATGACACCGACAGCAGTTCCCGCCTTTTGCACCCTCTTAGCCAATCTGGAAACGCCGGCCCATCAAACGATCGTAGCAGAGGCGCTTGAGACGCTTGCCAAGGATCAACCGGATCACGTGCTCCGCGGTTTGTCCGACCGCCGCCCCCGCTATGTCAAGAACCTTCTCGCCATCCTTCTCAAATGGAATAATCCCCAATTTGCAGACGCAGTTGAAAAGCTGGTGCGCTACCCGGACGTACAGGTACGAAAAGAGGTCATCAGAGCTATCGGGATCTTCCGCCCTAACGGGAACGGCACAAAGCTGGTCGCATTCTTGACTGACTCCGAGGAGTCAGTCCGGTTCGCGGCACTCAAGTTGCTCATGACCGGCCACTATAAGGCGCCCTATTCCACCTGGTCACCCCTCGTATCGGCAGAGACATTCATGGATCGGAGCCTCGGTGAAAAACGCGCAGTGTTCCAAGCCGCGCGTGCCACCAGCGGCGACGAGGTCCTTCCATTCTTCGAGAATTTGATCATGGACCGGTCTTGGACTAACCGGAAGAACAAAGACGATCTCGCGGTTCTCGCCGCTGAGACATTGGGGCGATCGCCCACCCCAGCCGCCGTCACCACGCTCGAATTGGGTCAGAAAAAAGCTGGCGCCGCCATACGGCAAGCCTGCACCGCTGCGCTCGCCCAGGCTCAGCGACAACAGCACCTCAAGCAGGCTGCATCACAGTAAGGAGTCTTTGCCGTGAGCGACATCAAGGTCAAGGAGGTCTCAGTCGAGGGTGAACGGGCCCAGCCTATCCTGACCCACGAGAAATCCCTTTCGCAGAAAATTGCCCGCGGATCGGAAGCCGGAGACATTCTTGACCAGCAGATGATCGCGCTGGGCATTCAGCTGATCACCCAGTTGAACGTCTTGATAAAGACCTCCCGCATCTACGAGCGCACGAACACGGCACTGGATAAACCCGTTGACGCGCTATTGACCTTGATTAAGACCATGGCTCAGGACCAACCTGTCACACTCCGCTTGCAGAACGATTTCTTGTTTCTCGGGGACAGTCATCTGAAAGTGAATGCGCAACAGATGGCCGTGGCCACCAGTATCATCGATGTGTTGAATGCCTGGAAAATCGGTGGTGTGACACTATCGTTGACCGTGGAGTCGAAGGACCTGCGTGAGTTTGCCTCGCTCTTTGTCAGCCTCGATCCAGGCAACAACACCATCGAAGACCTTCAAAAAGAGATTACCGCACGGGGAATCGCCGGCATCGACCTGGAAGAACAGCGACAGCTGCAAATCCGCAAAGCGCCGGAAACGGGAAACACGGATCCGAAGGCGCAACGGAAACTAGACGCGAAGAACGGCTATGCCAAATTGGCAGGATCAGTCGGGGCTTTGACACAATCGGCCCACGAGGGAGGAAAGATCAGCTTTAAACAAGCAAAGCGCGCGATCCAAAACATTATCGATCGCATGGTGGATGATGAGAATGCAGTCCTCGGTCTCACGACCCTTCGTTGCCACGATCAGTACACACATAACCATTCGGTCAATGTGTCGTTGCTGTCCATGGCGCTGGCCAATCGAGTTGGCTACCCCAAAGTGGAGCTGGCCGACCTGGGCCTTGCGGCGCTATTTCACGACATGGGCAAATCCACCATTCCCATGGAGATATTGAATAAGCCGGGCGAGTTTACCGATGAGGACTGGGTGGCCATGCGCAATCACCCTACGGAGGGGGTTCTGAGTCTTTCGAAAATGAGAGGGCTCACCAATCTACCAGGCCGCATGGCGGCGGCCTCCTTCGAGCACCATATGAACTTGGACTTCTCGGGATATCCAAAGCTGACTGTGCCCTGGACACTCTCACTGACCGGCCGCATCCTTACGATCGCAGATTGCTACGACGCCATGACCTCCTCCCGTGTCTATCGTCGGGAACCCATGTCCCCGTCGAAAGTGTTGAACATGATGCTGTCAAAGTCCGGGAAAGCATTTGACCCTGTGCTGCTCAAGCTATTCGTGAACTGTATCGGCATCATCCCCATCGGCAGCCTGGTCTTGCTAGATACGAATGAACTGGCGGTTGTGCTCAAGCCGGCTGTAGATAAAGCGGACGCCGAACGGCCATTCGTCAGAGTCATCACAGATCCGCAGGGAACCCCGATCGATCACGGGCGCGAAATAGACCTGACTGAAAAAGATGAAACTGGAGACTTCCTCCACAACATTATCCGCTTGATCGACAACACTGAGTATAAGTTCGACACCAGCAAATACTTCGTCTAGCTTCCGCACACTCCGGTCCCTTGACAGGATCTGCCCCCCCAGTTATTCTCGCAACGGTTACACTGCTGCATTAATTTTCAACAAGGAGCGCGTGTTATGCATAGAATGAGAACCTTCGTGGGGCGGACCGCCCTTCCTCTGGTCGCGGCAGGCTTACTATGGTTCGCCGCTCTTCCTGCTGCACAGGCTAATGAAGCCTTCAAGATGGGTGTCGTCGATCCTCAAGCTGTCTTAGAGAAATCGAAAGCAGGCAAAAAAGCCTTGGATGGCCTCAAGGAATACGTCGCCACCAGGCAGAAGTTGCTGTCCGGTGATGAAGAGGAGCTGCGGAACACAGAAAAGACGCTCAAGGAACAAATTGCGAAATTAAGCGACACCGAAAAGAAAGAGAAAGAAGCCCAGTTCCGCACCAAGGTCCAGGAGTATCAGAAGCGCACGCAGGAGTTTAATCAGGAACTGCAGGGGAAGCAGAAGGAATTAGTCGATGACTACATGAAGAAAATTTCCTCAGCCACGAAGGCCGTGGCGGAAAAAGGCGGGTTTGCCCTCGTCGTCGATAGGGGCAGCGAACAAACAGTCAAAATTGTGATTTATAATAAAGACGCCATTGATCTTACTGATCAGGTGATCAAGGAATTCGACCGAGTCAATAGTAAGTAACCGTTCCAAGCGCGCACACTTGAATTTGTCGTCAGCTGTGAATGGGACCTCAGCCTCACTGAGGTCCCATCAAGACTCCATTGGGTAGCCAGCATCCCGCCAGCCTTTGATTCCCCCATCCATCGACATCACATTCGTATAGCCCATCTGCTGAAGTGCATCGGCGGCTAAAATCGACCGGTAGCCCCCTCCGCAATACAACAGAATGGCCTCTTCCTTATCAGGAATAAGCGTTTCCACATCGCGTTCGATAACCCCCTTTCCCAGATGACGAGCGCCTTTTGCATGATCCTTCGCAAATTCGTGGTCCTCACGCACATCGAGGAAGTGCATCGCCTCACCCCGATCGAGCCTCGCCTTAGCCTGCGCCACTGAGCATTCCTTGACCCTTGCTCGCGCCGCATCGACCAGTCTGAGAAAACCTGGATTGTGTTTCATCTTCGCTCCTTCCCCTGTCCTGCTTCAAAATAGAACCGTTTGTTCGCCGGCCGGCCTGCGAAAGGTAGTGAGAACCGGTTCAGCGCGCAACATCGATAGCCCTGCCTTACGTCGTGCGACCTCGAACAACTGTTCAATCATGACCCAGTAGGGACCTGTGCCATGGTGGCGCGCGAAGAAGGCCCCTGAGCTGATCGCTCCACCACGCACATCCCGAATCCGGCTTGTCATCTTACCGATTCGATCTGGAAACGCCGCACCCATCCGTTCCATGAACAACGGCTCCACTGAGCCTGATAGACGCAGCAACGTCGCCATTGCCTCGACTGCCCCTGCTTGTTTCGCTCGGACCAACAGATCAGGGATATCCTCATCGTTGAGACCGGGAATGATCGGAGACAGCGAGATACCGGTGGAAATCCCGGCACTCGCCAAAGTTGCCATGGCCTCGAAGCGTTTACGACTGGACGGCGCATGAGGTTCGACCTTGCGGGCTACCTCATCGTCTGAAAACGGAATGCTGAAATATACATGAACCGACGCTTCCTGCTGCAACCGACGCAGCACGTCCAGATCTCGCAGCACCAACAGCCCTTTTGTGATAATCCCGACCGGATTTCGATATTCTGCACAGACCTTCAGACAAGCCCGCGTCAATTCCAGCGAAGCTTCCAATGGCTGGTAGCAGTCGGTGTTTCCGGAGAACAGGATCAGTTCACCCTTCCACGAAGACTTCTCGAACGTCCGGCGAAGCAACGCTGCGGCCTCAGGTTTCACGATGATCTTGGACTCAAAGTCAGTCCCGGCGCCGAATCCCCAGTACTCATGCGTGGGTCTCGCGTAACAATAGGCGCAGGCATGGAAGCAGCCACGATAGGGGTTCAGGCTCCATCGAAACGGCAAATCGGGACTCTCGTTCCGACTGAGTATGTCACGGGTCGCATCTTCAAACATTTGCAACCGCACATGGGGAGCCGGCTCCAGGAGATCCCGGTGCTGTGACTCAAACGGATTAGGCGGATTCATCACCGTACGCATCGCGATATGTTCCGCAATCCACTCGCTTCTGTCAACGGGACAAACCATGCATGTCAGATAGAAATATCGCGCCCCGATTGATTGACTAACCCCGATCTCGATGCTAGATTCCAGCCGCTTTCTGGGACATGTGACTATGTACGATCTCCGCGCACTCCGCGATAATTTCGGCACCATCCGGGAACAGCTTGGCCACCGTGGCGCCGACATCCCATGGGATAGGCTTCGCACGCTGATCGAACAACGCCGGACCTTGACCAATCAGGTCGAGCAACTTCGCCATGAACTGAAGAAAGGATCGGATGAGGTTGCCAAGTTAAAGCGAGAGAACCAGTCGGCGGATGCCTCCACGGCAGCGATGAAGGACATCGGCGAGCGGATCAAAACGATCGAAGACGAACTACGGGCTATTGAAGAGACCCTGACTGACCTGAATCTCCGTATCCCGAATCTTCCACATGCGTCGGTGCCGGCAGGAAAAGACGCGGACGACAACAAGGAAGCCCGGCGGTGGGGACCTCTTCCCACATTGCGCGCACCGGCCAAGAGCCATTGTGAAATCGGCGAAGCCCTCGGCATTCTGGATTTCGACCGCGCGGCTAAAATTTCAGGCGCACGGTTTGCTGTTATGATGGGAGCCGGCGCGCGACTCGAACGAGCCCTCATCAACTATATGCTCGACCTTCACACGACACAGCACGGCTATCGGGAAGTCCTGCCGCCATTCCTGGTCAATCGATCGAGCATGACCGCGACCGGCCAGTTACCCAAGTTCGAAGAAGATAGCTTTCGCCTGCGCGACGAGGACTATTTCTTGATTCCGACGGCAGAGGTGCCGGTGACGAATCTCCACCGTGACGAGACACTCACCGAGAGTGCGCTGCCGATCAGGTATACGGCCTATACCCCCTGTTTTCGCCGAGAAGCAGGGTCTTATGGAAAAGACACCAGAGGGCTCATTCGCCTCCATCAATTCAACAAAGTCGAGTTGGTTGCGTTTGCAAAGCCTGACCAGTCGTATGAGGAACTGGAACGGTTGACCGGCCATGCCGAAGCGATCTTGCAGGGCTTAGGCCTTCATTATCGAGTCGTCACCCTCTGCACCGGCGATATGGGATTCTCCGCGGCAAAGACTTACGACATCGAGGTGTGGCTCCCTTCTCAAAGCCACTATCGCGAGATCTCCTCCTGCAGCAACTTTGAAGGGTTTCAGGCTAGACGGGCCGGCATTCGGTATAAGGACGCATCGGGAAAGAAGGGGCAGAAAACAGAGTTTGTTCATACCCTCAATGGGTCTGGACTGGCCGTCGGCCGCACGCTCGTGGCCATTCTCGAAAATTACCAGCAACCGGACGGGAGTGTCACGATACCGGAAGTATTGCGGCATTACATGGGTGGGATGGAACGGATCAAGAAAGAATGAGATACTTAAAATATTGTACCGCCCCACGAGCGCTGGTACGGGCGCGAGTCTAGTCGAGCAAGGGATGGAGGGGTGACGGAGTGGCCGAACGTGCCAGTCTTGAAAACTGGAGACCTCGCAAGGGGTCCGCGAGTTCAAATCTCGCCCCCTCCGCCAATGACATCAGAATGCGCATGACCTTGGATATCTGTCACATCGGCGTTCTCCTAAATAAATTCAGTAAAACATTCGCTTAAATATACAATATATTGAAATTGATCACGTTTTATTGAATCATGCGAAAGACTTTTCGACTAACGTTGCCCCCACTTTAGTTCAGCCCCACCTACCTCTACGGTATTTTCAAAAATTTTGCTCTGCCCCACTATAACGTTCAACAGCACGCGTTAGAGGCATCCTTCCTGGAGGACAGAACGATGCACAAACAGATTGGGAAGATCGGAGCCATTCGGCGAGAGCTAGACGGCAACGCCTGCCCCTTCTGCGGAGGCCATAAATATCAGCTCGTGCTTCGCGGGAATATGCAGCCACAAGCTGAGGGACTCTTCGCCCGCTGTTCGCAGTGCCAGCGCCCTCGCGAGCTCGATAAAGATCTCGGTCGAATACTCTGGATGTGAGAACACTTCTGCCTCACCTCAACACAGAACGAAGACACGATGCACGCTCTCACTTTCCCGTTTCGGTACTTACAGTCGCGCAGAGCGCACAAGAAGCAAAAGCAAACCGCCCTGCATATGTTGGCGGTCAGCGGTGTGGTCAGACCCAGCCATGTTGAACTCCGTTACATGACACCCCTCACCGGCATGACCGGTTTCCGCACGCAACCGGCTTCGACCGGAGATCCGCAGACCCACCCCATGCCTTTGCCGTCATGGGACCATGATCCCACACTCAACATGAAACAGACACGGCAATGGACGCAGAACCTCTCGTCTTCCTTCGTTCAATTCGCAAAAAAACCGATCGTGTTTCGGTTGACCAAGCCACTGGACCTGTAAACCTTTCCGCCTCCCTCCGAGAGTTTTTCTTGATCCGCCACGCCAATCGCTTGTACCTCCCACATGGCCTGGGGTAAGATCACCGCTCCCTTGCTGGTCTTCCATAGTCACCGACCTCTGTCGCAGATGATTGGGAATCCCGCATAGAGCTGAAGCAGTGGAGAGGTGGCCGAGTGGCCGAAGGCAGCAGTTTGCTAAACTGCCGTAGGGGGAAACTTCTACCGAGGGTTCAAATCCCTCCCTCTCCGCCACAGCCTATCTAGTTCATTTGGTCTATTCGCTCTGTCTCGTGTGTATTGGTTGAGCGAAATGACCCGGTCAACTTGATTTTTCTGAGGTGATCCTGTAACAGTGCTTCCCTCTTCTGACCTTAACCCGTGCCGAGGTAGCTCAGTTGGTAGAGCACAGCCCTGAAAAGGCTGGTGTCGACAGTTCAATTCTGTCCCTCGGCACCACTCCTCACTTTTGATTAGAGAGCGATGATGAGCCCGCCGGTCTATTCGCACAGGTGGTCGGGATCGAAGTCATTCCCCTTTGGGGAGTCGCGAGAAGTAGAATGTGGCGATGGCTACGGTCGCCGCGACATTGAGCGATTCTATGTCACGGCTGAGGGGAATGGTAAATCGCGTGGTGGCCTGCCTGCGGATCTGAGCAGACAAACCTCGACTTTCATTACCGACGGCAAAGACCAGTTTCCGTGGCGCCTGCTGAATCTCATCAATCGAAACGACCCCGCTTCCTGTCACTTCTGCTGCGAAGATCTGGCAACCTTGCCGGATCAATCCAGACACATCCCTAGCGGAAAAAATCGGCAGCGCGAGTAACACCCCACTCGTCGCGCGAACTACCTTGGGGTGATAGACATCGGCTGATTGCGGCGTGAGCCACAAGGCACTCGCATCGAGCGCGGCTGCCGTTCGAATAATGGCCCCAACGTTGGTGGGATCTTGTAGTTGTTCTCCAAAAATCCCCAAGACACTCGACTGTTTAAGCAACTCTCCTTCATCCCATATCGGTTGCCGCACTACAGCAAGAATGCCTTGAGGCGCATCCAAATCGGACAGTTTTGAGAACTGGACATCTGTGCAGGTGTACTGTTGTGCCGACGAAGCGAGCCGAACGAGTCGGTCTCTCTGTGATTCTTTTAGCAGATACCCGTGGGCGATGACGATCGTAAGAATCTGTTCGGGATAGCGAGTCAGGAGATCTCGAACTGCGTGGGCGCCTTCCACCACGAAGGCGCCGTCCTGTGTGCGCACACGTCTATCAAGGAGAAGTTCACGAATATGCGCCCCTAGTGAGCGCGTCAGGAGGGGAAATGAGGGAGCCACGCTAGCGCGTCATAGTGGACAGAACTGAGTCAGCGCCGCTTCCGCCCTGATGCAGCTTCAGCAGCCCGAATTCGCTGGGCGCGCGCCTTCGCTCGTTTGAGCGCGGTCAACTTCCCCCTGGTTCGATCCTGCTCGTGCTGAAGCTTGTCAAACTGCGACTTGAGATGGAGCTTTTCCCGTTTGTGAAGCGTGGCGCATTCTTCCTGAGAAAGCTGCATCCAATCCCCACAAGTCCGAGCCCGCTTGATCCGTTGTTCCAATGACTCACGCAACTGTTTGGAGCGCATGCTTAAGAGCGATTTCAAGGCATCTTTTCGCCGTTGAACTTCTTCTTCTTCTGCGATAATTCCACGAATATCCGTTCCCAACATAATACGCCTCCTCACGAATCGAGAGTGAACCAAGAGACGCATTATACCTTAAGTCATCGCCCATCTTCCACTGAGGGATATTACGCATAAACCATTGTGTTTCAAGGCGTATCGTGCCACAGGTCAACAGGGGGAGGTTGCAGAGAGGGGGCTAGTTTCAGTACCATCGCACCATGGCAATTGGACAACAGATTCTAGCCTGGCGAATCTCACGAGGTCATTCAGTCAACGACTTGGCCACTGAATCGCATCTTCCAGTTCACACGCTGGAGGAAATTGAAGCGGACACGCTTGATCCCTCCGCCTCGCTACTAGAAACACTCGCTGCCGCCCTGAAGATCCCTCCGGCCTGGCTCTTTAGCCATCCAACCGCGTTTCGCACCCTATTTGACAATCCAGAGGAAGATGATAATCCTCCTCCCACGGGCCCCGATCCTGTCACAGAACGAATTCTCGCCGGATCGCAGATGGATCGTTCACTATACGTCCTACTGACCGCTATCATGCAAAGCGGCGAACCGAAGCTGCTTCGCGCAGCGGAAGTGAATTTGCGCAGCCTCGTCAAACAAGCCAAACAGGCGACGATTCCCTGGCAGAACCGCCCGTCGGGCCACTTCGAACCACCGAACGACTAGCAGGATGCTGAAAAAGTCTGCCTGCAGCGTTCTCGCATCGTTCAGACCCTGAACGTACCATGAAGGTACGCCTCGGGCCTTCACTCGCTGCGGCCTTGCTGAACAGCCTTTTTGAGCGTCCTGCATACGAGCGACGATCTAACCCTATCGACCGCACGCTCACAATACTTGCAGTATGAGACACTTCAGGTAGCGCGTTTCCGGCATGGTGGCGAGGATGGGATGGTCGCTGGCCTGTCCACGCTGTTCAAGCAAACGGACCTGCCGCTTCGCATCGCGCGCAGCAAGGCGGATACTCGTCCAGAACTCCTGTTCAGTTACATGGTGGGAGCAGGAACTCGTGACCAGAAACCCCTCCGGCTTGGCAAGCCGCATCCCCAACAAGTTCACATCTTTGTATCCAGCCAGGGCACGGGGCACGGCCTGTTTACTACGGGCAAAGGCCGGAGGATCGAGCAACACCAGATCGTAGCGGCGCCCAGCCCGTTCCAACTTTCGCATCTCCTCAAACGCATCTACCGCTCGATAGACACACCGATCGTCCACCTTGTTGAGCACCGCATGGTTGCGCGCAAGCGCCAAGGCGTCCGCACTCACATCCAATCCTTCCACTGACTTCGCCCCCGCAAGCGCCGCATGAATGCCAAAGGCTCCAGTATGAGCGAACACCTCCAGCACCTCGGCGCCGACTGCGAACTGTGCTGTTACCAGTCGATTCTCTCGTTGATCGCAAAACCAACCGGTTTTTTGCCCCCGTTCGATATCGATAAGAAAACGAGCCGGTCCTTCCTGGATCTCGACCGTCGTTGCACCGCTCCCTCGGAGAAATCCTCTCTCCATCGGCAGCCCCTCCAACGTGCGGCTCTTGGCATCGTTGCGCAAATACACCCGCGTGGCTCCAGATTCCTGACAAAGAAGATCGGCCAGCAGATCTTTCCGGCAGTCCATACCGGAAGACAGTGTCTGCATGACCAGAACATCGTCGTACCGATCCACGACCAAGCCCGGCAATCGGTCGGCTTCTCCATAGACAAGTCGATAGGCACTGGTACCGGTGACGAGGCGCCGACGTAGCCTCACAGCCTGCGCAAGCCGTCCCCTCCAAAACTGTTCTGTAATGGGCTCGTCGTCGAACGTCAGGATTCGCACGCGAATCTTGGATGCAGGATTGTAGAGTCCTCGGGCATAGAATCGCCCATTCGACGCGATGACATCGACCACATCGCCTGAGGCCGGCTCGCCGCTGACCTCCTCGACATAACCGGCATAGATCCAAAGATGCCCGAATTCCTCGAGCGCACGTATGCGAGAGAGGCGGACCTGCCCGCGTGGACTGTCATTGCCAAGATGCATGGTGTACTTATCCAATGGTGCAACCAGAACGTCAAGCCCTTCCGGACGTGCCTGCTTGCTTGACGGTTGACTCTCACTATGGTTTGCTGCGCCTATACGCGAGGGATCTCGTGTTTTTCGCACTGTGAACCAGGAAACCACACGATGAAACGATTACCGACCATCGGTTCCGCTGTGATCGACCGGCTCCACCAGTTGGGAGTCCGCCATATCTTTGGAATCCCCGGCGACTATGTCCTCAGCCTCTATCAATTGATCGAGGCCTCACCCATTCAACATGTCGGGACCACCCGTGAGGATTGCGCGGGTTTCGCGGCGGATGCCTATGCGCGTATCAACGGCATCGGGGCAGTCTGTGTGACCTACTGCGTCGGCGGACTCAATACCGTGAATGCGATCGCCTGCGCCTATGCCGAACGATCGCCGGTGGTGCTGCTCACCGGATCGCCCGGACTCTCAGAACGTGTTCGGACACCCTACCTACACCATATGGTGCGGGATTTTTCCACACAACGCGATGTCTTCGAGAAGATCACTGTGGCCGCTATCTCCCTGGACGATCCTTCAACCGCCGAACGGGAAATGGATCGAGCCTTTGCGGCGCTGTTGCGCTATCGCCGGCCGATCTATATCGAAATCCCTCGCGATCTCGTGCATACACCACTGGCAAACCCGTTACGACCCTTGTGTCTCGACGATGAGCCAAGTGATACAGCTGCGCTGGATGAAGCCATCGCTGAAGTTCGTGCCATGTTGGCCTCGGCCAATCGGCCTGCCATCTTAGCCGGTGCAGAGATCGGGCGATTCGGCCTGCAAGACGATCTGATTCGCCTGGTTGAACAGCTCAATGTCCCCATCGCCTCAACTCTGCTCGGTAAGTCCATTATCCGTGAAGATCACCCGCTCTACGTCGGGGTATACGGGGGTCTCATCGCACGTGACGAGGTCCAACAGTTCATCAATGCATCCGACTGCCTGCTGATCCTGGGATCGATCCTATCCGATGTCGAGGATCTCAATGCCGATTCGCCCTTACTGACGGAAGGCCGTACGATTCACGCGACAGCCGATCGAGTAGCTATCAAACACCACCGCTACGATGCCATCCGGTTTCAAGACTTTGTGAAGGCACTGGTAAGCAATACGCTCCCTTCGTTTCCTTCCCGCCCACTGCCGGCACCGCTCTCCGTAGTACAAGGTACAATTGCGCCGGATACCCCCGTGACCTTGAATGGACTCTTCCGGCATCTCGATAGTCTGTTGGATGAACACACCCTCGTCATCGCCGACGTCGGAGAATCGCTCTTTGCCGCA
>Ga0187894_10002712_pt1 | contig 20844 bp, 22 predicted proteins | sample GBC1701081metaG_FD_136650 | JGI IMG/M metagenome (GOLD analysis project Ga0187894, IMG submission 136650) | White microbial mat communities from a lava cave in the Kipuka Kanohina Cave System on the Island of Hawaii, USA - GBC170108-1 metaG ...
CTCGTCGCCAAGCCCGAGCTCGGTGAGTTCTACCGCAGCACGGTGCTCTTCGTCCGGCCGATGGGCAACGGCCGCCACGTCGGCTTCATCATCAACCGCCCGACGCCGATGACGCTCGGCAAGCTCTTCCCCGAGCACAGCCCGTCGCAGAAGGTGACGAACCCGGTCCTCCTCGGCGGCCCGGTGAACGTCGACAGCGTGTTCGCGGTGGTCCACCGGCAGGCGATCCCGGGCGACAAGTCGGTCCCGCTCACCGCCGAGATGTCGCTCGCGTTCGACGCCGAGACGGTCGACCGCATCATCGAGCAGGACGGCAACGCCGCCCGGTTCTTCGTCGGGCTGGTGGTCTGGCAGCCGGGCGAGCTCGAGAGCGAGCTGCGGCGCGACTTCTGGTTCGTGATGCAGAACGACTCGGACCTCGTGTTCCGCAAGACGACCGACGGGCTCTGGGAAGAGCTCGTGCAGCGCTCGCGCAACTCGCTGTAGGCCGGCTGGCCCGAAGGACCGCGCGCCTCGCGCGGCACCCGATCGGCGCGCTGCCCCCCACTCCCCGGCCCTCTCCCCCAAAGTCGGGGGAGAGGGAGTTTCGCGGCGCTATTTCGCCGCCTCCAGCTCCTTGAACGCCTCGCGCGCGAGCGCGAACGACGACATCCCGACCGGCACGCCGCCGTAGACGGCGGACTGCAGCAGCACCTCGCTGATCTCCTCCTTGGTGCAGCCGTTCCGCAGCGCCCCCTTCACATGCGATTTCAGCTCGGCCGGGCGGTTGAGCACGGCGAGCATCGCGATGTTCAGCATGCTCCGGGTCTTGCGCGGGAGGCCCGGCCGGTTCCACAGCCACCCCCAGCAGTACTCGGTCACCAGCTCCTGCATCGGCAGGCTGAAGGTGTCCGCGTCCTTGAACGCGCGCTCCACGTACTCGGCTCCGACCACTTCCCTGCGCGCGGTGAGCCCCTTCTCGAACCATTCGCCCGGCATCGCACTCTCCTTTGGTGTTGGCATCGGCGGCGACGAGTATACGGACCTCGCGCTAAGCTCGCGCCCCGGGAGGCTGCGGCGTGGGCGAATCGACGCGGATGGAGTGCGACGTTCTCGTGGCCGGATCCGGCGCGGGCGGCCTCGCGGCGGCGATCACCGCGGCCGAGCACGGGCTCGAGGTGATCGTCACGGAGAAGGAGCCGCAGTTCGGCGGCACCACCGCGTACTCCGCCGGCGGGATCTGGATCCCGTGCAGCTCGCACGCGCAGCGCGCCGGCGTCGACGACTCGCCCGCGGCGGCGCTCCGGTACCTCGAGCACGAGATCGGCGACCAGCTCGACCGCGCGAAGGCGCGCGCCTTTCTCGACGCCTGCCCGGAGATGCTCGACTTCCTCGAGCGCCACACCCACGTGCGCTACGCGGTGATGACGGGCTGGTCCGACTATCACCCGGATCTGCCGGGCGCCTCCGCCGGCGGGCGGTCGCTCATCCCCGAGCCGTTCGACGGCCGGCGCCTCGGACAGCGCTTCCGCGAGCTGCGCGCGCCGCTCGCGACGATGATGCTGTACGGCGGCATGTCGGTCGGCCGCGCGGACATCCCGCACCTCCTCAACGCGACGCGCTCCGTCCGCTCGGCGCTGCACGTCGCCCGAATGCTCGCCCGCTACGGCGCCGACCGGCTGAAGTGGCCGCGCGGCACGCGCCTCACCAACGGCAACGCGCTCGTCGCGCAGCTCGCGCTGTCGCTGTTCGAGCGGGGCGTGCCGCTCTGGCTGCGCTCGCCGCTCGTGCGGCTGCGGCGGACCGCCGGGCGGGTCACCGGCGCGATCGTCCGGCGCGAGGGCGTCGAGGTCGAGGTCGCCGCGCGCCGCGGCGTCGTGCTCGCCTGCGGCGGGTTCCCGCGCGACGACGAGATGCGGCGCGAGCACTACCGGCACGTCGCCGCGGGCCAGAACCACGTCCCGCTCGCCCCACCCGGCAACGCCGGCGACGGCATCCGTGCGGCGCGCGGCGCCGGCGCGGCGTTCACCGCGGAGTACCCGCAGCCGGCGGCGTGGACGCCGGTGTCGCTCGTGCCGCAGCGCGACGGCTCGGTCGTCCCCTACCCGCACTTCATCGACCGCTGCAAGCCCGGATACATCGCGGTCGACCGGCGCGGGCGGCGGTTCGCGAACGAGGCCGACTCGTATCACGACTTCCTGCCGCGCCTCTTCGAAGCGTGCCGGGCGGACGCCGAGGTGGCGGCGTTCCTCGTCTGCGACCACCGCGCGATCCGCCGGTACGGCATGGGCGTGGTGCCGCCGGCGCCCGGGCGCATGGCGCCGCACCTCCGCTCGGGCTACCTCGTGCGCGCCGGCTCGCCGGAGGCGCTCGCGCGGGCGCTCGGCATCGATCCCGCCGGACTCGCGGCCCAGCTCGAGCGCTACAACCGCGACGCCGTGCTCGGGCGGGATCCGGAGTTCGGCAAGGGCACCAACGCCTACCACCGTTTCGGCGGCGACCCGGCGCACCACCCGAATCCCAACATCGCCCCGATCTCGAAGCCGCCGTACTACGCGGTGAAGCTCGTGCCCGGCGATCTCGGCACCTTCCTCGGGCTCGCGACCGATCCGGCGGCGCGCGTCCTCGACGTGAACGAGCGGGCGATCCCCGGCCTCTACGCGGTCGGCAACGACCAGGCGAGCATGATGGGCGGCACCTACCCCGGCGCCGGCATCACGATCGGGCCGGCGCTCACGTTCGGCTACCTCGCCGGGCGGGATCTCGCCGGAGCGTAAGCGCATGCGAGCGCGCGCGGCCTTCGCACTGCGCCTGGCCCTCGCCGTCCTGCTCGTCCCCTGGTCCGGCCCGAGTGCGCAGGATTGCCCCAGGCTCGATCCGGGCGAGCAGCGCGCGCGCGAGGAGACGTGCCGCGCCGCCGGCGGCGAGTGGGCGAGGTTCGGGGCGTTCGCGCACCTGTGCGGAATCTACAGCTGCGCCGCGCGCACCGCCGACGGCGGCAAGCCCTGCCGCAGCCGGAGCGAGTGCGAGTACCTCTGCGTGGCGAGGCGTTCGGCGCCGCTCGGGTCGGAGGCGACCGGCGAGTGCGCCGCGGTGAAGAGCCCGTTCGGCTGCATCACCCAGATCGACGCGGGCCGGATCGTCGGCACCGTGTGCATGGACTAGTTTAGACGCCTCCGTGAAGGCGCCGGCGATCCCGAACTGTTCGACGCGTCAGACTGCGCCACCACCCGCTGCGTCTCGCGACAATGGGACCGAACAGTCCGTTTCGGAACCACCTACCAGGCGAGCAGTGCGAGCACTCCCTGCCGCGAAAGTCGATCGCATCCTGAGCGCGCCCCGGCCCTCGCCGGAGCGCGTACCCTCCTGAAGAGTGAGGGGTTTTGTGCATCTGTCGGCCTACGCTGCGATGCAAACATGGATCGAGTGATAGACTATCCCTTGATGGCACTCACCAATTTCGAAACAGGGTTGCGCAAGGACGAGACGGTCGAAGCCGGGCGTGGACCCGTCCTCGCCGGGGTCGTGCTCGTCCTCGATGAGCGCCTCGGCATGGGCTACGTCCAGGAAACCACCACCGGGCGACGGTTCGGCATCTCGCGCGATCTCATGCCGCACAGCACCTGGGAAGCCTTGAGCCAGGGGCGGCACGTTCGCTTTCGCGACAACGGCCGGAACATCGCTGTTGCGCTGACGCTCGACGAGTAGCACGCGCTCGTACTGAATGCGGCCACGCAGCTGGCCAGCCGAGTGGTGTGTGCTGCCTCCCGGGAACCCCGGGATCATCCGGTCAGGTCTTCGCGCCATCGGTCGTGTCCTCGGCGCTCCCGCCACCGTACCGATCGACTACAGCGAGCTTCGCATTGCTCGCCCCGGCGATCTGGTCCTTTACTCCCCGGACCGACCGAATCCGAAGCAGGTAACGATCCAGGTGGCCCAGCGCCTCCGGTGCGCGCGCGAGCACGCCGCGTTCACCCACATCGCCCTCCTCGTGGCGCCGGCCGAGATCGTCGATTCGGTGACGGATGGCGGGGTCGCGAAGAGACCGCTCAAGACGCTCTCGGAGAGAGGCTGGCTTCGCGTGCGACGGGCACGGAGCGCGACGGCGGTGCAGGCCGCGGCGGTTGTCGCGCTTGCCCTCGACATGGCCGATCAGAATCATCCGTACAACGGCCTCGACGCGCTCCTGGACGGGCTGAACTTCGAGCTCGACGACGACTGGCGCACGCTGGTTGCAGCTCCGAACATGAAGGAAGCCTTCTACTGCGGGCAGGTCGTCGACGCGGCGTACGTCGCCAAGGGCATCGGCTCGGTCGTCGATGGAGCCAGATCGCCATTGCCGGCGGCGTTCTCCGAGAACGATGCGCTCTTCGAGGACGTCCCGGCGCACTACCCGTCGCGGTAACGAAACGCGGAGCGCGAGGCTGAGTGGCTGCGGCTGGTCGACCTATCCCGACCCGTCCCCTTACGCTTGAAGTGTTGCGAGTCGTCCCGATGAGGCGGTGAGCGAGGCGCCGAGGAACTGGGCCGCCAGGGCGGCTATTTTCGACGGCCCTTCTTTCCTATGGATTCTGTTTCGCACGCACCCGCCGCCGCCGTCCGCGGGGTTGAAGAACGATGGACTGAGCGTCGCCGGCCGCTCGCCGGCGCGTAGAATCTGCCGACCCGCTCCGCCTCGCCCCCCCGAATCCATGACCGCCCTCGCCGGCTGGACCCCTCGCCCCCGCCCGGGCCGCGCGACGCTGGCGGGGCGCTATTGCCGCCTCGAGCCGCTCGACCCGGCGCGGCACGGCGACGACCTCTTCGCCGCGTCGATGGCGCCGGGCGCCGAGGAGCGCTTCCGCTATCTCTTCGACGTGCCCCTCGACCGCGCCGGCTTCGACGCCTGGCTCGCGCGCTCGGCGGCCTCGGAAGACCCGCTCTTCCAGGCGGTGATCGACGTCGCGACCGGACGCTGCGAAGGCCGCCAGACCCTGATGCGAATCACGCCCGAGCACGGCGTGATCGAGATCGGCAACATCCTGTGGGGACCGGCGATCGCGCGCGGCCGGGTGGCGACCGAGGCGCTCTACCTCGCCGCGCGGCACGTCTTCGACGAGCTCGGCTACCGCCGCTTCGAGTGGAAATGCAACACCCGGAACGAGCCGTCGCGGCGCGCCGCCGGCCGCTTCGGCTTCGCCTTCGAAGGGGTGTTCCGCAGCCACATGGTGGTGAAGGGCGAGAGCCGCGACACCGCGTGGTTCGCCATGACCGACGCCGACTGGCCGGCCCTGCGCGCGCGCTTCGAGCGCTGGCTCGCGCCGGCGAACTTCGATCCCGCCGGCCGGCAGAAGGCGCGGCTCGCCGGGCCCGGATGAAGATCGAGGCCATCCCGTTCGGCACGACGGACTGGTCGGGCGTCGATCGCACCGAGCACGCCGGAACGACCGGCACCGCCTCGTGGCGCACCCGGCAGTTCGGCGCGATCCGCGTACGGCTGGTCGAGTACTCGCCCGGCTACCTTGCCGACCACTGGTGCCGGAAGGGGCACATCCTGCTCTGCCTCGAGGGCGAGCTGCACACCGAGCTCGCCGACGGACGCCGGTTCGTGCTGACCCCGGGGATGAGCTACCAGGTCGCCGACGGCGCCGAGCCCCACCGCTCGTCCGCGCCCGGCGGCGCGAAGCTCTTCGTCGTCGACTGACGCGCAGGCCGGGGCCGCTGTGGTATATCGGCGCGATGGAGCGCGCGGCATTCATCGAGCGGCACGGACTCTGGACGGACGGCGAGCGGGAGCAGGCCGCCGCGCTCGCCGAGCGCGCGCGCAAGGACGGCATGCGGCTCGTCCGGCTCGCGTGGACCGACGCGCACGGGTACGTCCGCGCGAAGGCGGTGAGCGTGCCGGCGTTCGTCGCGTCGCTCGCCGACGGCTACCACATCAACGTCGCGACCACCACCCTCGACTCGGCGAACGCGCGCACCTTCAGCTCGTTCACCCGCGGCGGCGGCATGGGCCTCGACGAGATGACCGGCTCGCCGAACATCACCCTGGTGCCCGACCCCGCCACCTTCCGCGTCCTGCCGTGGGCGAGCGGTATCGGCTGGGTGCTCTGCGACGAGTACTTCAACAGCGGCGCGCCGTACCCGTTCTCGGCGCGCCATCTCCTCAAGCGCGAGCTCGCGAAGCTCGCCGGTTCGGGGCTCGCGCAGGTCGTGGGGCTGGAGATCGAGTGGTATCTCGCGCGCGTCGCCGAGGATCATCTCACCGGCGAGCACGTCGGTGAGCCGGGCGAGCGCGGCCGTCCGGTCGCGACCTGGCCGGTCGAGCCGGGGTACTCCTACCACTCCGAATCCAACCTCGACCTGATGCAGCCGGTGCTGTCGGGGATCGCGGATGCGCTCGAGGCGCTCGGCCAGCCGCTCCGCTCGATCGAGAACGAATGGGGCCCGGGCCAGGTCGAGTGCACGTTCGCGGCGCAAGGCGCGCTCGCCGCGGCGGACGCTGCCGTCCTCTTCCGCACGGCGACGCGGCAGGTGTGCCGGCGGATGGGGCACTTCGCCACCTTCATGTGCCGCCCGGCGCTCCCCGGCTACTACTCGAGCGGCTGGCACCTGCACCAGTCGCTCGTCGACGCGAAGACGGGCGGGAACCGCTTCACGCCCGAGGGCGAGGGGGAACGGCTCTCCCCGCTCGGCCGCGCGTTCCTCGGCGGGCTCCTCGCGCATGCCGACGCCGCCACCGCCTTTGCCACGCCGACGGTGAACGGCTACCGGCGCTTCCGCCCCAATTCGCTCGCCCCCGACCGCGCGGGCTGGGGCTACGACCATCGCGGCGCGATGATCCGCGTCCTCGGCGGCGCCGGCGACCCGGCGACGCGGATGGAGAACCGCGGCGGCGAGCCGGCCGCGAATCCGTACCTCTACATCGCCGCGCAGCTCGTGGCGGGCCGCGACGGCATCGCCGCGGACCGCGATCCCGGCCCGCAGGATCACGAGCCCTACCAGGCCGAGCGCGCGCCGCTGCCGCGCAGCCTCCCGGCCGCGCTCGACGCGCTCGAGCGGAGCGTGCTCTTCCGCCGCGAATTCGGCGCGGTCTACATCGACTACTTCCTCAAGCTCAAGCGCAACGAAGCCGGGCGCTTCCAGCGCTGGTGCGAAGCGAACCGCGTCGGGGAGCGGCCGGACGAGCCGACGGCGTGGGAGCAGAACGAGTACTTCGACTTCTTCTAGGAACGACGGTGTCCGCCTACGACCTGAACGACCTGGTGCAGGAAGACCGCGTGCACCGCCTGCTCTACACCGATGCGGCCCTCTTCGCCGACGAGATGACGCGCATCTTCGGCGGCACCTGGGCCTACCTCGCGCACGAGAGCCAGATCCCGCGGAACGACGACTTCGTGACCGTGCGGCTCGGCCTGCGGCCGCTGATCGTGCTGCGCGACGGCCGCGGCACGCTGCGCGCGCTCTACAACCGCTGCACCCACCGCGGGACGACGCTCTGCCGCCGCGACCGCGGCTCGGCGAAGGCGTTCCAGTGCCCGTATCACGGCTGGACCTTCCTCAACTCCGGCGTCCTGAGCGGCGTGCCGTGGCCCGACGGCTACGCGTGCGATTTCAAGGACGCGAAATTCAACCTCGCGCAGGTGCCGCGGGTGGAGAGCTACCGCGGCTTCGTGTTCGGCACCCTGAATCCGGCGGCGCCGCCGCTCCGCGAGCACCTCGGCCCGGTCGCGCGCCCGATCGACGAGTGGCTCGACCGCCATCCCGGCGGGCGGGTCGAGCTCCGCGAGGCGAACCGCATCAAGTACCGCGGCAACTGGAAGCTCGCCTACGACAACTCCGCCGACGGCTACCACGTCGTGTTCTCGCACCGCTCGCTGCTCGAAATGGAGAACCGCCTCGAGGAGGATCCCGGCAAGGGCATGTCGTTCTACCGCTCGAAGCCCGACGAGGCGCCGATGTACGTGCAGTACCTCGGGCACGGCCACCACTTCAAGGACAAGCGGCCGAACGTGCCGAAGGCGCCGGGTGCCCTGTGGGCGATCGAGGGCGCGCACCCCGGGATGGAGTACTTCGAGGCGAAGCTCCGCCGCGAGCTCGGCCCGCGCGCCGACGCCGCGCTCGATCTCGCCGCGTCCGAGCCGGTCAACATCAACGTCTTCCCCAACCTCCTGATCCTCGGCAACCACGTCCAGGTGATCGAGCCGGTGGCGGTCGACGAGACCGACCTCACGTGGTACGCGACCGCCGTCGTCGACGCCGACGGCGCGCTCGGACCCGCGGTCGACGACGTGAACGCGCTGCGCCTGCGCACCCAGGAGGCGTTCCCGAACTTCGGCGAGGTCGACGACGCGGCGAACTTCGAGGAGATCCAGCGCGGCCTGCGCGCGCCGGAGGACGAGTGGGTGTACATGCACCGCGGCCTCGGCATCCCCGGGCGGGTGACGACCGGCGCGGACGGGGTGATCACCGCGCCGGCGACCGACGAGGTGTTCATGCGGGAGTACCTCAAGGAGTGGAAGCGGCTGATGGAGGCGCGGCCCGAGCTCGCCGTGCGGCGCGAGCCGTGAGCGGCGCCGGGCCGCCCCGAGGAGCGAACCCCGAGCGCGTCTGGGGCGCGAGGGTAGTCCAGTGAGCGGCGAACACGATCCCTCGCGGTCGTCCTGGTACGTCGGCGACGCGTTCTACCGCGATCTCGCGGCGGCGTTCGCGGACTGGACGCGCGAGGAGCGCCGGATCGACGATCCGGCGCTGCGCGACCGCTGCGCGCAGCTCCTCGCCCGCGAGGCGCGGCTCCTCGACGGCGCTCGCTACGAGGACTGGCTCGCGCTCTTCGCGCCCGAGTGCCTCTACTGGATCCCCGGCACCCCGGGCGGCGATCCGCGGCGGGAGGTCGCGGTCGCGTTCGACGACCGGCGCCAGCTCGAGGGCCGGATCTTTCGCCTGCGCACCGGCTACGCCTGGTCGCAGGTGCCGGCCTCGCGCACCGCCCGCATCGTGTCGAACGTCGAGGCGTTCCGCGCCGACGCGGCCGGCACCCTCATGGTCCGCTCGACCTTCCTCGTGAGCGAGTTCCGGGCGGGCGCCGCGCGCGTGCTGTCGGGCTGGTGCTGCCATCGCATTGCGGAGCAGCTGGACGGCTGGCGGATCCTGGTGAAGCAGGTGAATCTCATCGACTGCGACCAGCCCCTGCGCAATCCGAGCCTCGTCCTGTGACGCGGCCGATCAGAGCAGGCGAAAGCGCACCGGCAGCAGGATGGCCCGGCCCGCGAGCGACGGCGCGAGCGTGCCGAGCCGGCGCGCGGCGGCGAGCGCGGCCTCGTCGAGGATCGCGTGGCCCGAGCCGCTCGCGACCGAGGCGGCGACGACGACACCCCCCGCGTCGAGCTCGAGCATCACCACCACCTCGCCCTGGAGTCCGCGTCGCACCGCCTCCGGCGGATAGAGCAGCGTCTGCGAGAGGCGCTCGAGCGTGCGGTCGAGCGCTTCGCCGGCGAGCCGCTCGGGCGGCGGGCGCGGCTTCGGCGGCGCGGCGGCGGGCGCGGGACGCAGCGGCCGCGGTGGCGGCGTCGCCTTCGGCGGCTCCGGCTCCCGCGAGGTGATCGTGTCCTTGAGCACTTCCGGCGCCCGAACCGCGGCCGGCTCGAGCCGCGCCGTGAGGACCGATCTCACCGGGTCGTCCAGGCGCACCGAGCGCGGGAGCGAGAGCGCCGGCAGCAGCAGCACCCCGGCGTGGAGCGCGGCCGAAGCGGCGAGCGCCCAGGCGAGGACGTGGCCTGGCGCACGTTTCAGCGGCACGGACTTTGACAAGCGCGCACGACTTGGCGACTATGACGCACCTATCATGCCACCGGCAAGCGACCCCTCCCCGTGCATTCGTCCATGACCGCGTCACGACGGCTCGCCGCGGCGCTCCTCGCTGCCGCTCTCGCCATCGGCTCCGGCGCGCCCGCGCTCGCCGAGCTCCCCGACGCCGCCCGCTTCAGCGCCGCGATCGAGGCCGGCGACATCGGCGCGGCGCGCGGCTGGCTCGACGAGGGGCTCGATCCCAACTTCGCGGGCGAGCGCATCGGCACCGGGCTCATGATCGCCGCCTGGGAAGGCAACATCCGGATGATGGCGCTCTTCTGGTCGCGCGGCGCCGACGTCAACCGCGCCAACGAGAACGGCGAGCAGGCGCTGCTCCACGCCGCCTGGCGCGGCCGTGCCGAGGCGGTGCAGTGGCTCCTCGAGCGCGGTGCGGCGATCAACCGCAAGGGGCTCGAGTGGTCGGCGCTCCACTACGCCACGTTCGCCGGGCACGAGGAGGTGGTGCGGCTCCTGATCGGCCGCGGGGCCGACGTGCGGGCGCGCTCGTCCAACGGCTCGTCGGTGCTGATGATGGCCGCGCGCGAGGGCCGCGAGAACATCGCGCAGCTCCTGCTCCAGAGCGGCGCCGATCCGCGGGCGACGAACGACCGCGGCGAGGACGCGCTCCTGTGGGCGATGCGCCACGACAACCCGCGCATCGCGCGCATGGTCGCGCCGGACCGCTTCGCGGAGGCCGCGCGGAGCGGCCGCGAGGCGTTCGGCCCCGCGGTGCGCTCGGTGCCGGCCCCGGAGCGCATCGACGCCCTGTACCGCGAGATGCGCGCCGCCGAGGCGGACGGCCGCCTCACCGACAATCTGCGGGACGCCTACTTCGCCGCGGTGCAGGCGCTGTCGCAGCCGGGGCCGGCGCCCCAGGCGGAGGCGCAGCGGCGCGACACCCCGAAAGCGCTCGAGATCACTGCCCGCCGCGATGCGCCCGGCGAGGAGAGCGCGATCCTCGTGTACGAGCGCGGCGCGAGCGAGCCCGTCGCAGGGCGCGTCGCCGAGCCGGCGCCGGCACGCGCGGCGAAGAAACCCCAGCCAAAGAAGCCCGCGGCGGCCGCCGCGCAGTAGCGGGCGACCGGCGGCTCGAGTTCGCCCGTGCGGCCGCCCGTGCGGCGCTCGCCGATCAGACCGGGCTTCAGCCCTTCCCCGACCGCCAGATGCCGAGCAGGATCCAGACGCTGTTGAGGAAGGCGACCACGTAGCCGGCGAGCCCGAGCATCGTCAGCACCGGGACGCCGAGGACCGACGGCCCCTCGTGCACCGTCATCACGATCGCCGAGCCGATCACGAGCGACGCCGTCATGATCCCCATCGTCGCGCGGTCGATCGTGCGGTCGAGCTGGCGGCCGAAGCTGTCGAGCCGCTTCAGGTCGAGGTCGACGCGCGTCTTGCCGCGCCGCGCGTCGCGCAGCAGCCGCGCGAGGTCGCGCGGCACGCTGGTGGCGAGGTTGAACGCCTGGGCGAGCGCGGTGCGGCCGCGCCGCATCATTCCCGCCGGGCGGTAGCGCGCCGCGACGGCCGCACGGACGAGCGGCGTCAGGTGGTCGAGCACGTGGAAGTCCGGGTCGTACTGGCGCCCGAGCCCCTCCATCGTGATCAGCGCCTTGAACATCAGCGTGAGGTCGGAGGGCATCACGATCGAGTGCTCGCGGATGATCGCGGCGAACGCCTTCAGCAGCGCGCCGATGCGGATGTCCTTGAGCGGCACCCCCTCGTAGTCGAACACGAGCTCGTTCACGTCGGCGCCGAGCTTCGCCTCGTCCACCACCGCGTCGCCCGCCCAGTCGAGCAGCACGTCGAGCATCGCCTCCTCGTCCATGCGCGCGAGCCCGGCGAGGAGGTCCACCACCTGGTTCCGCCGGAGCGGGCTCAACCGCCCGACCATGCCCCAGTCGATCATCACGATTCGGTTGCCCGGCAGGTAGAACACGTTGCCCGGGTGCGGGTCGGCGTGGAAGAAGCCGTCGACCAGGATCATCTTCAGGATCGCCGCGGCGCCGCGCGCGGCGAGGAGCTTCGGGTCGAGTCCGGCCGCCCTGACCGCCGCGAGGTCGGCGCCCGGAACGCCGGCCACGAACTCCTGGACGTTCAGCGACTCGCTCGTCCACTCCGGGTGCACCTTCGGGATCACGATGTACGGGTCGCCGGCGCAATGCTTGGCGAGCCGCTCGACGTTGCGCGCCTCGCCCGCGAGGTCGAGCTCGCGCTCGAGCGAGCGGGCGAACTGGCCGGCGATCTCGACCGGCTGGTAGCGGCGCGCCTCCGGGATCTCCGACTCGATCAGCTCGGCCACGTGGAAGAGGATGCGCAGGTCCGCGTCCACCTTGGCGCGGATGCCGGGGCGGCGGATCTTGAGCACTACCGGCGTGCCGTCCGCCAGCTCGGCGCGGTGCACCTGCGCGATCGACGCCGAGCCGAACGGCCGCGGATCGAGGTTGCGGAACACCTCGAACGGCGAGCGCCCGAGCGCGCGCTCGAGCTCGGGCACGAGCGCGTCGAACGCGACCGGCGGGACCGCGCTTTGCAGCTTCTCGAACTCGGCGATCCAGTGCGGCGGGAAGAGATCCACCCGCGTCGCCATCACCTGGCCGAGCTTGACGAAGGTCGGCCCCAGCTCCTCGAGCGCGCGGCGCATGCGCTGCGCCGGCTCGAGCCGGACGGTCTCGGTCTTCGCGCCCCAGTGGAGGATCTGGCCGGCGCGCTCGAGGACGTTGGCGATGCCGATCCGGCGGACGAGGTCCCCGAGGCCGTGCCGGATGAAAACCGACGTGATCTCGTGCAGGCGCGGGAGATCCCGCATCACCCCGACGGTTTCGCGCAGCATCTAACCGCCCTTGCCCGGCCCGTCCTTCCTGTCGGACGCCTTCTCCGCCGGGCCGCGCAGCGCGTCGGCGAGGCCGCCGAGGACGCCGCTCGCCACCGCCGCGAAGCGCGCGCCGAAGTGCCCCGCCGCTTCGAGCCCGGCGATCGCGGCGTCGGCCGAAGCCGCCGAGAACTTCTGCGCGAAGTCGCCCATCGTGTAGGCGACCTGCTTCCCGGTCTCGGTGCCGGTCTTGCGCGCGTTGCGGAGCGCCTCGCGCAGCGCCGGCTGCACCTGGGCGCCGGTCGCGTCGGCGACCTGGCCGACGGTCGCGAGGAAGTCGTCCTCGAGCTTGCGCAGGTTCGCGAGCGCGGTCTTGAACTCGGCGTCGGAGAACGTCTTGCCGGTCGCGGCGAGCGTCTTGAGCGCCAGATGCCCCGCCTCGGCGGAGGTGCGCAGCGCCTGGTCCATGCCCGCGAGCGCCTCGGCCAGCGCGAGGCGCATGTCGGTCGCGCTCTTCTCCGCCCCGGTCGCGGCGCCCTCGGTCACCGCGCGCAGCACCTCGCGCATGCCGGCGCGGTCGAAGCGCTGCGAGTTGAGCGCGAGGAGCGTCAGCTCGTGGACGCGCGCACGGATGTCGGTGCCCTCGCGCACCGTGTCGCTCGCGGCGGCTCTGAGCCGCTCGCCCGACGGGTCCTGGGGAGTATCTGCGGTCATGCTGCCTCCGGGGTTGAGGCCGTACCCGCGGTATCTTAGCCCCAGACGGTGGCAGACCGCCGGCAAGGCCGGCGCCGGCCGGCGCTCTTCACCGTCTGCTAGCCGCCGGTCATTCGTTTGAGCTGCCGCCGGTCGCGCTTCGTGGGCCGGCCGCGCAGTCCGAATGCCGGCTCCGGCAGCGCCTTGCGCGCCTCGATCGCCGCCCGCCGGCGTTCCCGGCTCTCCGCGCGCTCGTCGTAGAGCTTTCGCGCCTCGGCCGCCGGACCGCGGCGCCCGGAAAGCGCGCGGACGTCGAGGATCCACTCGAGCTCGCCGATGTGCACGGCGACCTCGTCGCCCGGCTTCACTTCCTTCGCCGGCTTGACCCGCGCGCCGTTCAGCCGTACGCGGCCGCCGTCGACCGCCTGCGCAGCGAGGCTGCGCGTCTTGAAGAAGCGCGCGGCCCAGAGCCACTTATCGATGCGGAGGCGCTCGCCGGGCTCGCCCATGGGATGCTCGCGACCGTCGGGGCGGCTATAGTAGCGTCCTCGCAAGCGGAGAACGCGGGTGCGGAACTCGATGTACTACCTCAACGCCCTGCCCGAGTGAGGCGGGCGGTGCGCGCCGGGATGCGAACCCCGATCCGCTCCCTCCTCGTCGCGGCGCTCGCGCCGCTCCTCGTCCTCGCCGGCTGCGCCACCACGTCCGAGCCGCCGCGCTCCGGCGAGGCCACGGTCGTCGCCATCACCGAGGGCGAGCAGACGAGCACCGGCGCCGCGGTCGCCGGCTCGGTCGGCGGCGCGATCGTCGGCGCGATCATCGGCAGCCAGTTCGGCGGCGGCAGCGGCCAGACGGTCGCCTCGATCATCGGCTCGGTCGGCGGCTCGATGGCCGGGAGCGCGATCGCGAACAGCGCGGGCCGCGAGACCGTCTGGGACGTCAGGGTGCGCTTCCCCGACGGCATCGACCGCGTGGTGCGGGTCAGGTCGCGGCCCGACTACAAGCCGGGCGACCGGGTGAACGTTTCGGGCGACGCGGTCACCCGGCTGTAGCGCCGCTTCAGGGCGCCTCGCCGTACTTCTTCTCGTGCTCGCGCCGGGCGAGCGCGATCCACTCGTCGTGCCGCAGGCGCGCCGGCGCATCGCGCAGCTTCGCGCGGATCGCGTCGAGCTCCTCGGGTCGGATGTTCGCGATCTGCCGGAACGTGAAGACGCCGGCGTCGTGCAGCACGCGCTCGGTCGCCGGGCCGATGCCGGGAATGCGCTTGAGGTCGTCGCGGGCGGTGCCGCCGCGACGCCGGCGCCACGCGCGGTCCGGCGCCTCGGGCAGCCGGGTCGCCGGCGATGCGGCCCGAATCGCCGGCGGGGCCGCGGCGGACTCGAGCCCGCGCAGTCGCGCCTCGAGCGCCTCGAGCGCGCCGATGCGCTCGCGCTGCCCGGCGAGCTGCGCCTCGCGCAGCTCGATCGCCGACTGGAGGCGCTCGGCCTCGCGCGCCGCGGCCGCCGCGTTCGCGGCCGCTTCGGCGGCGAGCTCGCCGACGCGGCCGGCGAGCCGGCCGCGCTCGTGCTCGAGCGCGCCGAACTCGCGTTCGCGCACCTCCGCTTCCTTCTCGAGCGCCTGGATGCGCTCGTTCGCCGCGGCGAGCGCACCGGTGCGGCCGGCGAGCTGCTCCCCGGTGCGGGCGAGCCGTGCCTCGACGACGTGCAGTCGCTGCGTGCGGGCGTAGAGATCGTCGGCCAGGGCGAGCGTACCGGTGGTAGCCGCCTCGCGCGCGGCCGCGATGTCGGCGTCGCGCCGGCGGCGGCCGAGCAGCCAGCCGGCCGCCCCGCCCGCCGCGGCGGCAACCAGGACCAGCACGACCTCTCCGGCGATCGCGAGCATGCCCCTCACCCCTCCCGGGGCGAGGTTAGCGCCAAACCGGTGGGCGAGGCTACTGGTCGCCCGCCGGGTGAGCCTCGCCGGGTGAACTTACTGGTGGCCGCCCGCGGCGCGCACCGGTGTCGGCGCTCCGTCGGCCGAGGCGCTGTCGCGCCGCCGCATCTGGAGCACGGTGGGGATGGCCGCGACCAGGAACGCCGCCGAGCCGATGAAGACGAGGTCCGGCCGGCCGTGGTCGAGCGCCCAGCCGAAGGCGAGCGGCGCCACCAGGCCGGCGAGGTCGAGCCCGGAATAGACGAAGCCGTAGACCTTGCCGCGCGCCGCGACCGGGGCGATCGCGCGGATGATGATGTCGCGCGAGGGGCCGATCGAGCCGAACACGAAGCCGGTCAGCGCCAGCAGGGCGACGAGCGCGGGGCCGCCGAGGCCGCCCACGGAGATCACGAGCGAGAGCGCCGCCGGCACCGCCACCCCGATCGCGGCGAAGAGATTGTGCCGCCGGGTGCGCACCGCGACCACGCCGCCCGCCAGGATGCCCACGGCACCGCCGATGAGAAAAGCGGTCAGCGCGGTGGACGCAGTGACCAGGCTGACGCCGTGGAGCGCGGTCAACGCCGAGGTCAGGAACGTCTGGAAGCCGACGAGCGCGCACGCGTACAGGAAGAAGAACAGGAACGCGAGCAGGACCGGCCGCGCGAGGAGCGGTGCGATCCCCGCTGCGGCGCCCGCGCCCGCGCCGGGGGCCGCGGCGGGCTGCCGCAGCTCGCCGGCGAGCACCCGCTGGGTCGCGATGAGCGCGCAGGCCACGAGGCCGAGAACGCCGGCGGCGATCAGGGCCGCGCGCCAGCCGTGCGCCTGGGCGATCGGGACCACGAAGAGCGGCGCGAGCACCCAGCCGATGTTGCCGGTGATGCCGTGCACGCTGAACGCGTAGCCGAGCCGGTTCACGTCGACCTTGCCGTTCAGGAGCGCGAGATCCGCAGGATGGAAGACGCTGTTGCCGAGGCCGCCGATCGCGGCGGCGACGACGAGCCAGGCGAACGACGGCGCGACGCCGGCGGCGAGCGTCCCGGCGGCGGTGAGCGCGAGGCCGGCGAGCAGGATCGCGCGCGCGCCGACCCGGTCGACGAGGAAGCCGGCCGCCGTCTGCATCACGCCCGACACGCCGTAGAACACCGCGAGCAACGCGCCGAGCGCGGCGTAGCTCACGCCGAACTCCTCCTTCAGCAGCGGGAAGAGCGGCGGGATCGTGAGCTGGAAGAAGTGCGACAGGCCGTGCGCGACGCCGACCAGCCCGATGACGCGGGCGTCCGTACGGAGCGAAGCGGCCGCGGCGCTCACTGTGATTTGGGCGCCGCCTCCGCGCGCCGCATGCAGTCGCGGATGATCTCGGAGCTCGGGGCGCCGGGTGCGCGGATCGTCTCCTGCAGGAGGTCCACCAGGAGCTTCCTGTCCTGCATGGATGCGTTGCGCCACTCGGGGCGGTCGACCGTGTGGCTCACGATCTGCTCGAGCGGCCAGCCCTCCTGCATCAGCCGGATCGCGGTCAGGCGCGCGCCGTAGAGGTTGCCGCAGACCGCTTCCATCGCCTTGTCCTGCGCAACCGCGAAAGCGGGCAGAACGGCGAGGACGGCGAGGAGCGCAGCGACGAGCTTCATGGGCGAGGCGCGATTCTAGCCGGATCGACGCTCCGCCGCCGCGGTCAGAGCGACGCGAGCTCTTCGGCGCGAAGGTCGGTGACGAACCCGTGCGCGGGTGCGTGGGCGAGCAGGAGTTCCACCTTCGCGTCGAGCGCCGCCTGCTGCGGCGTCACGCCGCAGGCCCAGAACACCGGCAGCACGCCGTCCGGAATCCGCGCGACCGGGGGGCCGAAGAGCGGCCGCGCGAGGTCGGCGCCGATCGCGTGCGGATCGCCGACGTGGATCGGCGCGCCGTGGTTCGACGGGAAGCGGCTCGACACCTGGGTCGCGCGGATCGCCTGCTGCGGGGTGAGCCAGCGCATCGTGACGATCATGTCGCCGCGGAAGCGCCCGGCGGGGACGGTCGGGATCGTCGAGCGCAGCACCCAGCGGTCGCGGTCGGTCGGCACGCCGGCGCGCTCGAGCGCGTCGTCGAAGGTGATGCCGGAGCCGATGAGGAACGCGACGAGGTCGTCGCGCCAAAGGTCGTGGAGGTCGGTGACGTCGTCGAGCCGCTCGCCCGCGCGGTAGACGGCGTAGCGCGGCAGGTCGGTGCGCAGATCGGCGCCGGGGGCGAGGCGCTTCGGCTCCGGGTCGCCGGGATCGCAGACCTCGAGCACCGGGCAGGCGCGGTGGTTGCGCTGGCAGTAAAGCAGGAAATCGAACGCATCCGCACGCGGCACGACCGCGAGGTTGCACTGCACGTAGCCCATGGCGAGGCCGCGCGTCGTGCCGGTGTGGCGCTTCTCGCGGATGTCGAGACGGGCCTGCTGCGCGGGATTCATTCGAGCCAGCACTCGTAGAGCTGCGCGTGGCCGCTCGTGTCCGAGGTGTAGAGAACGCGCTTGCCGTCCGGCGAGAACCGCGGGTGCGGATGCGTGTGCTGCGGCGCGTACACCTCGCGCGGGCCGTCGTTGTACGGGAACGGCCCGCCCCAGTGGTCGCCGACGTTGCTCGAGCGCGGCAGGCAAAGCGTCGTCGCGGTGCGCGCGCTGCTCGCCTCCCGCGGCACGTCGAAGACCTGCAGCCCGACGTCCGGGAAGGTCGTGTCGCACACGATCCGTTCGCCGCGGTCGTCGGCGACCGCGTGCCACGCCGGAAACGCCGTGAGCTGCCGCACCGCGCCAGTATCCACGTTGACCGCCTTCATCCCGCGCGGCCAGTCGACCAGCGCGAGCTCGCGCGTGCCGCGGAGCCAGCTCTCGTGCGTGATCCACTGCATCCGGTCCTCCCGCGGGTACGGGTTGCGGTTGCCGGTCCCGTCGCGACGGACGACCCACACGCGATTGGTGAGCGGGCCGGCGTAGAAGAGGAGGTTCGCATCGTCCGGATGGAACTGCGGATGCCCGATCGTATCCCGCTCGAGGATGACCGCGTCCCCGCCGGTGCGGGTGTCGATGACGTGAAACCGGGAGACCTTCCCGTGCTTCACCGGCACCGCCCACCAGCGATCGTCGCCCGAGAGCGCGGTCGTGCCCATCGCCGCGCCGACCATGCCGCGCTCGCGCATCTCGACCGCGCCGAAGTCCGCGAGGCGGTCCTCGGCGAGCGTCTCGAGGTCCAGCCGCCAGGCCGCGGTGCCGGCGACGAAGAAGACGTAAGCGCCGCCGTGCGAGGGGAAGAACGACCACTCGGCGAGGTCGTCGCGGTCGGTGAGCTGTACCAGCCGCCCGCTCGCGAGCTCCTCGGCGAAGAGCTGCGGCGCCCCGGTGCGGTGCGAGACGAAGACGAGGCGTCGCATCGCGCGGTCCCACGGCGGGACGAAGAAGAACGGGTGGTGGTGAATCGACGGGTGGCCGGTCACCTGGCGGATGCGCGCGCCGGTCGCCTCGTCCCGCAGCCAGCGCGACTCGGGCGGCGACACCCTGCCCTTGCCGGTCACGCGGATCGTTCCTTCAGGCGCGGCCGGACCAGGAATTCCCAGGCCATGATGGCGGCGAAGCCGCCGCACCCGGCCCACCACCACGCGTGGCCGGTCGGCGCGAAGATGATGGCGAGCGCGACCGCGCAGAACGCGACTCGCTCCGCCCACCCGACCGGCGTCCGCACGTAGCCCTCGAGGAACACCGCCCAGGCGAACGTCGCCGCCATCATCGACGCGAACGCGAGCGCGATCCAGCCGAGCGGCCCGTTCCAGAGCAGCGCCGGATCGAAGGCAAACGCGAATGGGATCAGGAACAGCACGAACGAAAGCTTGAACGCGATCCAGCCGGTCTTCATCGAGTCGGCCCGCGCGAGGCCCGCAGCCGCGTACGAAGCCAGCGCGACCGGCGGCGTGATCATCGACAGCACGCAGTAGTACATCACGAAGAAGTGCGCGGCGAGGCCGTCGATGCCGAGCTTCGTGAGCGCCGGCACGAACAGGATGGCGCCGATGATGTAAGCGGCGACGGTCGGCAGGCCCATCCCCATCACGATGCAGCCGACGATGATCATCAGCATCGCGCCGATCAGCGTCCCGCCCGAGAGCTCGATCAGCTGGGTCGAGAACTTGAGCGCGAGGTTCGACTGGATCGCGACCGCGATGATGACGCCGATGGCGATGATCGGCACCGCCACCTGCGCCGACTGCTTGGCGATCTCCTCCACCATCTCCACCCAGCCGCGCGCGCCGAGCCGCGACTCGGCCCGCGCGTAGCAGATCGCGAGCGCCGCGACCGACGCGGCCATCGCTGCCATCACCGCCGAGTAGTCGAGGACGAGCAGCGCGATCAGGATCAGCGGCGGGAGGAAGAGGTAGGCGCGCGGCGCGATCGGCCTCACCCCCGTGAGGTCCCGCTCGCCCAGGGTGCCGATGCCGCGTCGCTTCGCCTTGAGGTGCACGATCATGTACAGGGCGAAGTAGTACGCCACCGCCGGGATCAACCCGGCGAGCGCGATCCGGCCGTAGGGGGTCTGGAGAAGTTCCGCCATCACGAACGCCGCGATGCCCATCACCGGCGGCATGAGCTGGCCGCCGGTGGAGGCGGTCGCCTCGTGCGCCGCCGCCTCCTCCGGCGAGTAGCCGGTGCGCTTCATCAGCGGGATGGTGAAAATGCCGGTGGCGACCACGTTGGCCACCGCGCTGCCGCTGATCGTCCCGAAGAGCGCGCTCGCCACGATCTCCGCCTTGGCCGCGCCGCCCGCGCGCCGCCCCACGAGGCGCAGCGCCGCGTCGATGAAGAGCTGGCCGCCGCCGGTGGCCGAGTACACGACGCCGAACAGGATGAAGTACCAGACGAAGTTCACCGAGGTCTCGGTGGTGACGCCGAGGATGCCGTGCGTCGCCATCGTCATGATCTCGATGAAGAGCGGATAGTCGAAGCCCTGGAACGCGAGCCAGCCGGGGAACCAGCGCCCGAGGAAGGCGTAGGCGATGAACCCGCCGATCACCCACAGCAGGCTCCACCCCACCACGCGCCGTACGCACTCGAGGACGAGCGCGAGGACGAGCGTGCCGAAGACGAGATCGCGCGCGAGGACGTCGTCGACGTTCTCCATCCGCGTGGAGAGCCGGTGGAAGTCCGCCAGGTAGTAGGCGAGGACGGCGGCGGTGCCGGCGAGGAGCGTCCAGTCGAGCACCGCCCGCCACGCCCCGCGCTCGCCCGCGCGCAGCGGCCACCACAGGAACACCGTCGCCAGCGCGAACGCGACGTGCGCCGGCCGTGCGATCTGCAGCGGCAGCGGCTCCCACAGCAGGTAGAGCTGGAAGGCGAGCCAGGCGATCGCCACCAGCCAGCGCGGGCTCAGGACGCGGCGGGCGAGCGGAGCGTCGGCCGGCGCCGCCGCGGCGGCGGCGACGCCGTCGGTCGGCAGGTTCGCGTCGGGCGTCAATCGGCTTCGAACGCGGCCGGCCGCGAGCTCAAAGGACTCCCTCGCGCCAGAACCGCGCTCGGGGTTCGCCCTTGGGGCGGCCCTGCGGGCTCAAAGGACTCCCGCGCGCCAGAACCGCGCTCGGGGTTCGCCCTTGGGGCGGCCCTGCGGGCTCAAAGGACTCCC
>Ga0187894_10002713_pt1 | contig 20844 bp, 13 predicted proteins | sample GBC1701081metaG_FD_136650 | JGI IMG/M metagenome (GOLD analysis project Ga0187894, IMG submission 136650) | White microbial mat communities from a lava cave in the Kipuka Kanohina Cave System on the Island of Hawaii, USA - GBC170108-1 metaG ...
CCCGGCGCTCACCGCCTATGACGAAGGCGTGCTGCCGGGCTTCATCACGCCCCTGCATCTGCCGGAGGATATGGGCCGCTGGGTGGCGGAGCTGATCGCTCTCGGCTACGACCTGCCGAAAGGCCGCACGGACGTGTTCCGGCCGCGCAAAGGCTTCGTGCAGCCGAAAGACCGCGGCTTCCGCTTCATCCCGACCCAGTACAAGGCCTCGCACAGCGAGACCGCCTTTCTCACCGACGAGTTCCTGAAATGGTTGACGCTCAAGCGCGACAGATCATGGTTCGCGCATTTCGTGTTCCTGCGCCCGCATCCGCCGATCATCGCGCCCGAGCCCTACAATGCAGCGGTCCACCCGGCCGAAGTCGATTTCCCGAAGCGCCAGCCGAGCCCGGATGAGGAAGCATCGCAGCATCCGCTGCTCGCCCACGAGATCGCGAATGTGGCGCGGCCGGGCAATTACGACGAGCACAATCCGCTCGATCTCGTCACAGCCCCGGATCTCGAGATCCGCCAGATGAAGGCGACCTATCTGGGCCTCATCCAGGAGATGGACCATCATCTCGGCCGCATCATCGCCCGCCTGAAAGAGACCGGGCAATATGACAGGACGCTCATCATCGTCACCAGCGACCATGCCGAGATGCTGGGCGATCATTATATATGGGGCAAGGAAATCTATTTCGACGGCTCCTTCCATGTGCCCCTGGTGATCCGCGATCCGCGGCCCGAGGCCAAGGCGGCGCGCGGCACGAAGGTCGAGCACTTCAGCGAGGCGATCGACATCATGCCGACGATCCTCGACTGGCTCGCGGCCCAGATCCCGCGAAGCTGCGACGGGCGCTCGCTCAAGCCCTTCCTTTTGGGCGAGACGCCCGCGGCCTGGCGCGATGCGGTGTTCTTCGAGCATGATTTCCGCAATGTCCGGAGCCAGCGCGTCGAGACCGCGCTCGGCATCGCATCGGACGAATGCACCTACGCCGTCATCCGCGACGACAAGTACAAATACGTGCATTTCGCCGCTCTGCCGCCGCTCCTCTTCGACATCGCCAACGATCCGCATGAGTTCGTCAATCTCGCCGGCAGACTTGAGCATCGCGACACCGAACTGCACTACGCCAAGCGCCTCCTCTCCTGGCGCCTCGTCAACCAGGAGCGCCTCCTCACCAACATGCATGTCGGCGAAGGCGGGCTGTTCGAGAGACGGTGATAATACCCTCGCCCCATTCCGCTTCTGTCACCATCATTCCCCCTCTCCCGTCCGAAGGATGGGAGAGGGGGAAACTTGGAGAGAGTTCGCTCATATGCGATAGCCCTACCGCAAGGGCAGGGGAATGGACATATGGGCCCGCACGTCGGATCATCATTCCATGACTCCCGCCATCACCTTCGCTGTCGGCGACATCCATGGATGCGAGCGCGCTCTGCTCGCGCTTTTGCGCCGGTGCACCGACTACGCCTCCGGGCGGGCGCATCGCTTCGTCTTCATCGGCGATTATGTCGACCGCGGGCCGGACAGCCGCGCGGCCATCGCGACGCTGCGCGCCTTGGAGCAGCGCAGGCCGGGTGACGTCGTCTGCCTGATGGGCAATCACGAGGAGCTGATGCTCGGGGCGATCGACAGCGGCGATCCCGCCTGGTGGTTCAACAATGGCGGCATGCAGACGCTGCTCAGCTACGGCACGCGCGATCCCGCCGGCCTGCCGCAAGACGACATCACCTGGGTGAGGTCGCTCAGCCTCACCTTCGATGACGGCAAGCGGTTCTTCGTCCATGCCGGCGTCGATCCCGATCATCCGCTCGACCGGCAGCCGCGCGAGGCGCTGTTGTGGATCCGCGGGCGCTTCCACCATAGCGACCAGGATTACGGCCGGCTCATCGTGCATGGCCACACGCCGACAAAGAATGGTCGGCCGGAGGTCAGGCCCAACCGCATCAATATCGATACCGCTTGCGTCTATGGCGGCGTGCTCACGGCGGCTGTGTTCACGGCGGAAGAGACAACACCGGTCGATTTCCTCACGGCGCGGGATTAAGGCGCCTTCGTTTCGCAGGGATTGCAATTGTGCTATGGCCCGTGCAGGGGGTTCCCATGATCACGCTCTTCTCCTACCCGAAGCTTTTCGGAGTCGCCGACAACAACGGCTACGGCCTCAAAGTCTATGCGTTTCTGAAGCTCGCCCGAATTCCCTTCGTCCATCAGAACATCTTCGATGCCTCGCAGGCGCCGCGCGGCCAGCTGCCCTATATGGTCGACGACGGCGAGACGATCGGTGACAGCGACACGATCATCGCCCATCTCAAGCGCAAATATGATCCGCCCATCGATCAAGGGCTCGGCACGGCGGAGCGCGATACCAACCTCATGGTCTCGCGGCTGCTCGACGATCTCTATTGGGTGATGTCCTATTCGCGCTGGCAGGACGAGGCGTTCTGGCCGCAATTCCGCGACGCGCTCATCCATGAGCATCCTCATCTCACCGAAGCGGACCTCGGCAAGGCGCGTGAGTTCAATTTCAAGCGCTATCATTTCCAGGGCATCGGCCGCTTTCAGCCGCCCGCCGCCTATGCGCGCGGCCTCGCCGATCTCGAGGTGCTGGCCAACCTCGTCCCTGCGACCGGATATGTGCATGGCGCGAAGCCGGGCAGCGTCGATGCCGCCATCTACGGCTTCATCGCCAATATCCATTTCTATCCGATTGGGACTCCGCTGAAAAAGTTCGTGGGCTCCAGCGCAAAACTCGTGCGCCATTGCACCCAAATCCATGGCTTGATCGGTTCCTGATTGTACATACAGCCAGGCTCTGGCCTCACCACAAAAGATAACTGGTGCTATGACGCGGGTGACGCATCCGCTTTGATCATGTCCGGCGCGCCCAACCACGACCCCCCGGATGTGAACAAGCGCGCCCTTGAGAGCCCCGCAGCGCGAGCTTCGGGGCTCTTTCGCTCCGCGCGCGCCAACTTTACGCCCTATCGCAAAGTCGTTACTCTCCGACATTCGCGGGGGCGCGTGTGCGCGACGGGGTCGAAACATATCAAGCTTGAACGCTTCGAATGAGGAATGACGAAGGAGCTCCTGGCTGGAGAAACCTGGCGTCCCGGACCAAGGTCTGGTCTCATCGGATCCGCGAACCGGAACTGACGATTGAATCATGCCGCCCGCATTTTGCCCGCGCCGGCATCACCCGCGTCGCGAATGTCACCGGCCTGGACCGTATAGGCATACCCGTGGTGATGGTCATGCGACCGAACGCGCGGTCGGTTGCCGTTTCGGCCGGGAAGGGCCTCACCACGGAGGCCGCCATGGCCTCCGGCATCATGGAGGCCATGGAAAGCTACCACGCCGAAAATATCATTGCCTCGCTCTTCAGGGGAAGCGCCTCGGAGCTCCGCTCCCGGCGGCCTTATGATCGATTGCACCTGCTGCCGCGCTATGCCGCGCAAGCGGCAAGCCCTTCGCAATGCGTTTGGATCGAGGCGGAGTGCCTTGGCCAGGCTTATACCCGGCTCGTCCCGTTCGAGCTCATAAGCGCCGACTTCACGGAACCTCGTCTCCCCGGCTTCGGTGAATTTCTTCAATCCACAAACGGCCTGGCTTCCGGAAATTGCTGCGAGGAAGCGCTGCTGCACGCCATCTGCGAAACCATCGAGAGAGATTCCTTGAGCCTGTGGCAGAGATGCTCGTCCGCGCAGCGCTCGAACAGTTTCGTTGATCTGGCGAGCGTGGATGATCCTGATGCGGTTCGGGTCATGGACATGCTGGCGGCATCGGGCTTCGAGATCGCGGCATGGGATATAACCTCCGAAGTCGGCGTGCCGGCGTTTCACTGCGTCATCGTCGATCGCTCGCAGGGAACCCGGCATCACGGCTCTGGCAGCGGGTGCCATCCGTCCCCTGGAACAGCATTGGTCCGCGCATTGACTGAATCGGTCCAGGTTCGACTGACCTATGTTTCCGGCGCGCGCGACGACATCGACAAGATCGATTATGCGACCGGCCATCAGAAGGAGGCTCTGCACCGGCTGAATGCGGAAATTGCCCGGGGAAAAAGCGCAGCACGGCGCAGCTTTCATGCACAAGGCGGCTTCCACGGACATGATATTCGCGATGACCTCGATTGGGTTGTCGAGAGACTCGCGGCCGCGGGGTTGAACGAGGTTTTCTACGTGGATCTGTCGCGACCGGACATTGGAATTCCCGTGGTGAAGGTCGTCGTGCCGGGACTGCTCGGCCCGGAGTCCCATCCCGATGAGCTCCAGACGCCGCGCGACACAGCCAGGCTGAGCGCCCTGAGATGAAGCCGATCGTCTTCGCCGGGCCCTCGGTAACGCGTCAGGAACGCCAGGATTTCCCGGATTTTGTCTGGCTGCCGCCAGCCGGCCAGGGCGATGTGTTTCGCTGCCTTTCCCACAGGCCTTCCTTGATCGGAATCATCGATGGCTATTTCGACGGCACACCCGCTGTGTGGCACAAGGAAATTCTCCATGCCATGTCGGCAGGCGTCACGGTCTTCGGGGGAGCGAGCATGGGCGCCCTCAGGGCGGCGGAGCTGCACAGCTTCGGCATGCGCGGCGTGGGAAAGATCTTCGAAGCCTATCGGGATGGAATCTTCGTCGATGACGATGAAGTGGCGCTGATGCATGGACCCGCTGAAACCGGCTATGTCAATCTGTCGGTCGCGATGGCGGATATTCGCGCAGCCCTCGGCCAGGCCGTCGCGCAAGACGTGATCGATCAGCACGCCGCCGACGGAATTGCCGGCGTCATCAAGAAGCTCCACTTTCCGGAGCGCGACTGGTCCGCGGTTCGAGCCGCGGCGATGCCCATCTCGCCGAGACTGGCGGATTGGATCGAACACAACAAGGTCTCGCAAAAGCTGGAGGACGCGCGAAGCCTTCTGACCGAGATGCGCAATCATGCTCAACTTGGCGAGCAAGGCTCCGCGCCGTCCTTCCACTTCGAGACCACCGAACTGTGGAACCAGGGCGTGGAGAAATTCAGGTCCGCCGCGCAGACCGATCCCGACATATTGCCCGTCTCGGATGAATGGATCATGGAAGAGCTTCGGCTGCAATGCGATCTGTACAAGGAAATCCGGGACGATGTCGCACTGACTCTTCTGGCGGGCGTGCAGAGCTCGTCTGCCGGCGACATCCAGAGGAGCGAAGAGGAGACGCAATACAGATTGGATAAGCAGCTCTTCACGGCGGCCTCATTCCGGCAATGGCTTGACGACAACCAGCTCAGCGGCGAGCGCCTGGCCGATCTTCTGGTGCAAAGGCGCCAACTGAAGGACATTGTTTTCCGAATCACGGCGGCCCGTCCGCAAGCCTTCCTGGACGAGCTCCGGTTTCGCGGACTCCATGCGGTCCTCGCCAGACGTGCACGCGCGAAACAACGCGCGCTCGGCGCGGCGGGACTGGATGACAATCCCCGGCCCAAGGACATCGGGCTTCTGGAGCAGGACCTGGTCGAATGGTTCTTCGCCAACAGGCTCGCGCAAGACGCTCCGGAGCAACTCGACCGGGTCCTGGCCGAGCTCGGATTCGCTTCTAAGTATATTTTCCTAGAGGCGATCATGCGCGAATATATTTACGAAACCAGATCGCAGGACTCGCCAGTTCCCGAATAATGAGATAGCGTTCCCCAGCGTAAGGGCTCAGGGAGCGGGATGGGGACACGATTTAAAATTTTTGGGCAACCCCCGTTCGAGAGTCCGCAGGTCCTCCCGGAAGTCATTACCGTCTCCTCCCCCGCCGGCAGTCTTGGGCCAGGTCCTTCTGACGATCGAATGTATGTCGTCACGCCGGTCGGCAAAAAATACGCCTATGGGATGAATAGCGGCCCGCTGGGTACTCCCTTCATCTATCTTCCCCCCTGGAATGGAGAGAGGCTTGTTTCGGCCTGTCCGAACGCAGCCGGGCATTTCGACCACTATCAACCCGGCAGTCCTGAGTTCGAGGCGGCCCACCTGTTCGGCTCCGTCCGGTTCACCCTCGATGTCTGGGAGCGATATCTCGGCCAGCCGCTCGACTGGCATTTTCGCGACCACTTCGACCGGCTTGAAATCTCCGTCCTGTCCAAATGGGACAACGCCCAATATGGCTATGGCTTCCTGGAAACCGGAAGCCAGTTCGAGCCGGATGGCCGAGTGCTCCCCTTCAGCCTCGATTTCGATGTGATCGCGCACGAAGTCGGCCACGCCATCGTATATGCGATCGTCGGCGTGCCGCATCCCGACACCGAGTTGCCGGAATATCTGGGCTTCCAGGAGTCCGCTGCCGATTGCGTCTCGTTGATCGCCGCCATGCACTTTCCCTCCCTGATCGACAACGTGCTGACCGAGACGCGTGGAAATCTGTATCTCTTCAATCGCCTGGCGCGGTTCTCGGAGTTCTCTCCGCACCGGCAAATGCGGATGGCCAGCAACCAGTTGACAATGCGCCAATTCATCCATGGCTGGACGGACGAGCATGCGCTGGCCCAGCCGCTGACGGGCGCCATGTTCGACGTCCTCGTGGATGTCTTCCACGAAAGTCTCGTCGCACGTGGCCTGATCTCCACCGAGTTCGAGAATCTGGCCGACATGCTGGAATTCGGTTCTGCCCGCAATCCCCTCATTCAGGATGCCTTCGATGCGGCCTATGCGCGCAACGCTGCGGGGTTTCGCGAGGCGCTCATCGATGCTCGCGACATCGTCGGACAATATCTCGCTGAAGTTATCTGGCGGCTGGATGTGCATTTTCTCGACTATCGAAAAGTGGCCGAGCTCCTGTTCAGGATCGACCGGGAAAAGTCGGCCGGGGCCTTGCACGGAATCCTCCAGCGCAACCTGTCGCGCCGTGGCATCGGGAGACTGTCGGCTGGACCCAAAATCCATGCGCATGTCGGCATCGGCCACGCGCATTCCGATCGAATTTTGTTGCCCCATGACAAGAACGATCTGCCGAAAATGTCCTACCGGGAGCAGCACGTGCTTAACAAACAGCTCATTGCATGACTTGAAGGGAAAGAAGCATGGCAAAGCAAACCGACTCACTCCTCGACGTATCAGCAGTATTCCTGTTTGGCCGGCCCGTGGATGAATTGACGGTCAACCCACCTGCAATGAGCGAGAAACCGCCTCGGCGTGGTGACAACAAATTCCTCCAGAAGCAGATGGCGCCTGACACGAACCCCCAACTGGCGCGAATCTACGCCTTCTCTTTCGAAGGCGCGTATTACGAGCTGTCCAGGCCAACGATTTTTCTGGTTCACGGGATGGGATCCAAAATAGACGAGGTCCCGGAAGTTGCGGGCCTCGAGATGATCAGCAGAGCGCCTGCCGCGCCAGAGGTGAGCGGGTTGAGTTCGCAGGCAGGATCTTTCGCCCGCGGCATGAAAGTATGGGTCTATGACAAGGGTGACTTCACGTTCCGCCTCGACCTTTTGACCGGAACATTCGAGCAGATACTTCTGGCCATCGAGGGCGGCGCTGGTGACCCCCGATTTGCCACGTCCGGAGTGATGACGAGATCGAGTGGCGTCATGACGCGCTCGAGTGGTGTGATGACCCGCAGCAGCGGAGTAATGACGCGGCGGGGCGGTTCGGACTTGGATTGATTCTGGTGGTGGTAGAAATCAAAGCCTAAGGAGGAAATCGTGGCAAAAAAGACCTCAAAGCGCCGAGCGAAAAAGACTGGCAGTAGATCTCAGGGAGAATTGACAGCGACGACCTCCTCTGGGCCGGCCGCAATCAAAAAAATTGAGCAAGATTACATCCCGATAGCTGGAGGAGTTCCGCGATATGTCTATGTGACGGGCGAGAATTTCGCTCGTCCATACTCTATAGAATTCCTCGACGCCGCCGGAGCGTCCATTGGACAGGTCGTAGACGACGAACAAGAACTTGAAGGCACCACCAAAATATGGGCGCTGTTCAAAATCAATGCGAACGTACCAGCGGGGGCCGACAAACTGATCAGGATAACGACTCCTAACGGCGCCGATACGAATGACCCGACAAATCCGGCCGAGCAATTCAAAACCGCGTAGATAAAACGGCTACAGTCCTGCGATCCGCAAGCCGTCTATGAACTTCTGAATATCTTCAGGCCGCTTGTCGGGCACGATCGCGGCCCACTTTGCCGCATCGAATTCGGGCTGCGCCTGCCTCACGAGCTCGGCTTGCGCGCGGGCTTCGTCAGAGCGGCCGAGGAGCGCCAGTGCTGCCGCCATGATGCGCCGGCCTTGCGCCGGATTGTTCATGAGGAGAATCGTGGCAATCGATTTTTCGTATTCGCCCAGCTTGAAATGAGTTCCGGCCAGCACCCAGAGATAATCGTCGGGATAATACGGGTTCAGGCGCATCGCCTTGTGCAGCAATCCGATGGCGTCCTCGGCCCGGCCCGCATGGGCGAGGGTATCGGCATATTCCATCAGTATGTTGGCGTCGTTGGGATTGAGGACGACCGCGCGCTTGTAGGCCTCGATCGAGGGATCGTGCTGCTTCCGGTAGAGCCGGACGTAGCCCAGCTCGGCATGGCCGCGCGCATCGGCAGGATCGGCGTCGACCGCATTGAGCGCAAACTGATGCGCCATCTCCAGGCTCTGCTCGGGAGCCTCCGTCCAGCCATAGCGCCAATCGAGATTATGGGTTCGAGACAATGCCGCGAGAGCTCTCGCATAGCGATCGCCATGATCGAGGCCGCGAACATAAAAGTCGCGAGCGGCCGTGTTGCCTTGGCGCGTATACTTGAACAGGTGCGACTGACCCTGCAAGACAAGGCCGTAGGCGGCGAGATTCGGCGGAACCGTCGTCTTGAGCCGATCGCGCTCCGCGGCTTCAATCTGGACGGCCATCGCGGATGTCGCGACCGCAGTGATCTCATCCTGGATCTCGAAGATGTCCTCGACGTCACGGTCGTACCGTTCCGACCACAGCTCCTTCCTCTCGACTCCATCGCATAAATGGACAGTGACGCGGGCGCGATTGCCGATGCGCTGGACACTGCCTTCCACGACGTAGCGAACGCGCAGCATTCGTGAAAATTCGTCGATCGGCAATTGCTGGCCTTTCAGCACGAAGATCGAAGCCCGGGCGATCACCGAGAGCGCTCTGAAGCGCGACAGGTTCGTAATGATGTCTTCGGTCAATCCGTCCGCGAAGTAATCCTGATTTGGGTCCCCGCTGCGATTCTTGAAGGGGAGGATGGCGACGGCAGGCTTTTGAAACAGGTCCTCCCAGATTTTATCCGCATCCATCGTATTGGCGCGCTGAACCGGAAGTGCGGTCACAGCGCCGACATCGCGATGAACGCGATAGACATCGACCGGGTCTGCGATGTTCTTGAGAGCTTGCGGGCCAATGAACTCGTAACCGTAGTGAAGCCGGTGCCGCACTTGCTCATAGACCGGACGGGTAATGCACACGCCATGTGGATCGGCAAGCGCCTGCACTCGGGCAGCCACGTTCACGCAATCGCCGAAGACCTGCTCGCCATCGACGATGACATCTCCGACATTCACGCTGAACCGAAGGGGCAAAGAGTGTTCCGTTGGCTCCCGGTCCTCGGAAGGTCTCAGCCTTCGCTGAGATTCGACGGCGAACCTGACCGCGTCGGTAACACTTTCGAAAAGTGCAAGAAGCCCGTCGCCCGTGAGACTCACGATTCGCCCGTTGTAATAGCCGGTGCGGCCGCGGAGAAATCGAAGTATTTCGGTAATCGTGCGCCGCGCGGAGTCCTCGTCATGGTGCATAGCGGCGCTATAGGCCACCGCATCGGCGAACACGACCGCCATGAGCTGCCGTTTGGCTCGCTGGGCTCGTCCTTTCCGCGCCGTATTCTTCTGGTTCTTCACCATGCCTGCATGATTTTGGCCCTCGATAGGAATTCCAACTTACGCGTAACTTTACCTACAGGCAAGATCGGGGACGGCCGTTTAAGGCGTTCACCGCGCCGCGGCCATCCCGCAAGCCGATGTCCACTTTTCCCGGTCACGCCCTCGCGCTAAGGTTGCCCGGATAGGGGAGGGACGGCCATTCACTCACTGCCGATAGCGCATCCGGATGACGCGAGGCCCACGGCGGTTACGGCGACACCCCTCGCTTATGCCATAGCGGTGTCGGGCTGGCTGCTGTCGGCCGGCGTCTATATCGCCGCCAAATGGGCCGGCCCCGAATTGCCGCCCTGGACGCTGTGCTTTGCCCGGCTGGCGCTCGCCTGCCTCATCCTCGTGCCGGTCGTGCGCCCGCATCACGGGAAGATGATCGCTTTGCTCAAGACCCGGCCGCTCGCGGTGCTCGCCCTCGGCGCGATCGGCCTGACCTTCTGCCAAGGCACTCTCTTTGTCGGCCTCACCTATACCGATGCGACCACCGCCGGCATCATCATGGCGCTGTCGCCGGTCATGACCGTGGTGCTGGCTCGCTTCGTGCTCGACGAGCCGCTCGGCCTGTTGAAGGTCGTCGGAGCGTTCATCGCTCTCGCCGGAATGCTGGTCATCGTCGCGCATGGCGACCTTGCCGCGCTGCTCAGGCTCCAGTTCAACATGGGTGAATTATGGATCGTCGGCAGCGCTCTGTCCTGGGCTCTCTATACGGTCCTGCTGCGCCGGGCCAAATTCGGCCTCGAGCTCCTGCCCACGGTCGTCCTCCTGCTTGGCGCAGGGGCGCTGACCTCCTTGCCCTTCGCCCTATGGGAATTCCTTTCCGGCAAGCACACGGCGCTCGAGCTCGAGGGACTTCTGGCGCTGGCCTATATGGCCGCACCCGGCGGCGCGCTCATGTATTATATCTATAACCGCAGCGTCCAGGCGCTGGGCGCCGGCCGCGCCGGCATGATGCTCTATTTGCAAACCGTCTTCGTCGCCCTGCTCGCCTATCTGTTTCTCGGCGAGAGCCTGCATGACTACGACCTCGCCGGAGCGGCTTTCATCGTCGTTGGTCTGGTGCTCGCCGCCATCAAGGCAAAGCCGCCGCGCGCCGAGAAGGCCGCATAGAGGTTGAAGGAAATGGGAGGCTGCCGATAATGCATCCGGATGAGGCGAAGCCCACCACAGAGTCGGCAACACCGATCGCCTACACCATAGCGGTGCTGTGCTGGCTGCTGTCGGCCGGCGTCTATATCGCCGCCAAATGGGTCGGGCCCGAGATGCCGCCCTGGACGCTGTGCTTCGCCCGGCTGCTCATCGCCTGCGCGATCCTTCTGCCGTTCGTGCGCCAACATTACGGGACAATGATCGCACTCCTACGATCGCGAGCACTCGAGCTCATTATCGTCGGCGCCCTCGGCCTCGCCTTCTGCCAGGGCCTGATCTATACCGGCCTCAACTTCACCGATGCGACCACCGCCGGCATCATCATGGCGCTGACCCCGGTCATGACGGTCGTGCTGGCGCATTTCGTGCTCGGCGAGACGCTCGGCCTGTGGAAGGCGCTCGGCGCACTCCTCGCTCTCATCGGAATGATGGTGATCGTAGGTCACGGCGACATCAGCGCGCTGCTCAGGCTCGAGTTCAACCTCGGCGAACTGTTCATCGTCGCCGGCGCATTGTGCTTTGCCATCTACACGGTGCTGCTGCGCCGGGCCAAATTCGGCCTCGAGCTCATGCCGCTGCTGGTGCTTCTGCTGGCGGCAGGCGCGCTCACCGCCCTGCCCTTCTTCCTGTGGGAGCTCCTCTCCGGCAAGCACTCGGCCCTCGAGACGAATGGCCTTCTGGCGCTCGCCTATGTGGCAGGCCCCGGCGGCGCGCTGATGTACTATCTCTACAACCACAGCGTCGAATCACTCGGCGCCGGCCGCGCCAGCATGATGCTCTATCTGCAGACCATCTTCATCGCCATCCTCGCCTATTTGCTCCTCGGCGAGAGCCTGCATGGCTATGACCTCGCCGGAGCGGCCTTCATCGTCGCGGGCCTCGGGCTCGCCGCCATCAAGACGAAGCCGCCACGCGCCGACAAGGCCGCGCAAGCCGGCTGAAGCCCGTCGCGGATTTCAGGTGACCGTTTGCGCGGATCGGCGCGTCCTGCCGGCAATTGAGTGTATGGCGACATAGAAGACCGGCACGAAGGGGATTGCGATCAGCGTGGAGGCCAGCATGCCGCCGAACACGACGGCCCCGATCGATTGCTGGCTGGCGGCGCCTGCGCCATCGGCCGTCAGCAGCGGCACGACGCCCAGGATGAAGGCGAAAGAGGTCATGAGGATGGGGCGGAACCGCCGGCGCGTGGCTTCGATCGCGGCATCGCGCGGCGATGAGCCCCGTTCGGTCAGCTCGCGGGCAAACTCGACGATCAGGATCGCATTCTTCGCCGCAAGCGCCACCATCAGCACGAGGCCGATCTGCGTATAGAGGTCGACCGGCAGCTTCTTGGCGGCGAGCGCGATGATGATCCCGACCAGCGATATCGGCACGACCAGGATCACCGCGACCGGATCGATCCAGCTCTCGTACTGGGCGGAAAGCACCAGGAACACCAATGTGATCGACAGACCAAAGATGATGAACATGGAATTGCCGACGAGCTCTTCCTGATAGGAGACGCCGGTCCAGTCCGTATCCATGCCCTCAGGCAGCGTGCGCGCCGCAATCTCGCGCATGATGCCCATCGCCTCGCCGGTGCTGTGCTTGATCGTCGGAACGCCGATGATGGTCGCTGCGGGATAGAGGTTGTAGCGGGTCAGGAGCTCGGCACCCAGAACCTGGCGAACCGAAACGAACGAGCCCAAGGGCACCATCTGGCCCGATTGATTGGGCGCCGTCAGATGGCCGATATCCGGAATCTGACGGCGGTAGTCCCCGCCCGCCTGAATTCTGACCTGATAGCTCTGATTGAACATGTTGAACATGTTGACATAGGTCGAGCCGATATAAGTCTGCACCGCCTCGAATGCGTTGTTGACCGGAACACCGAGCGATCGCGCCATGTTGCGGTCGATATCGAGATAGAGCTGCGGGCTCCTGGCGCTGAAGGTCGTGAAGCCGGTGCGCAGGAGGTCCGGCTGGCTCGTGGCGTCGTTCACCATGGCTTGAACGGTTTTATCGAGAGTGGTGATGCCGCGGCCGCCGCGGTCCTCGACCACCATGGAAAAGCCGAAGGCGGCGCCAAGGCCCGGTATGGGCGAGGGCGGCAACACCGCGACAGTCGCGGCCTGGACCTCCTTCATCCGCTCCTGCAGGCTCGCCATGATGGTGAGCTGGGTGACGCCCTTGGGGCGCTTGCCCCAATCCTCGTAGATGACGAAAGTCGTCAATACGTTGGAGAGTTTTGCCGAATCGAGCGCGGAATAGCCGCCGATCGTCACCCAGCCTTTGAGGCCCGGTATATCCTTGTAGATCTTGTCGAGCTCGGCCGAGACCTCTTCCACGCGACGTTGCGCGGCGCCGGGCGGCAGCCTTGCGGTCACGATGCAATAGCCCTGATCCTCGAGCGGCATGAGGGTCGATGGATATTTCATGAGCCCGAACACGCCGAGACCGACCAGGACGAAGAACAGGCAGGCCATGGAGCGGCAATGGCCTGTCATCCAGCGCACCAGCACCACATAGAGGGCCTCGATCTTGCCATAGGCGGCATTGAAGCCGCGAAACAGGATGTTGGCGCGCCCCGGCTTGCGCGGCCGGAGCAGGAGCGCGCATTGCGCGGGGTTCAGCGTCAAGGCGTTGAGGGCGCTGATCATGGCCGTCGCCGCCATGACCAGCGCGAACTGGCGAAACATCTGGCCGGTGATGCCCGGCATGAACGACGCCGGCAGGAACACCGAGACGAGGACCAGGGTCACGCCTATGATCGGCCCGGTGAGCTCGCGCATCGCGGTGATGGTGGCATCCTTCGGCGTCATCCCCTGCTCGATATAGTGTGACGTGTTCTCGACGATGATGATCGCGTCGTCGACCACGATGCCGATGGCGAGGATGAGCGCGAACAGCGTCATCAGATTGACGCTGAACCCCATGAGCGCCATGGCCGAGAAAGCGCCGATGATGGTCACCGGCACCGTCAGCGCCGGTATGAACATTGCTCGGATGTTCTGCAGGAAAATGATGATGACGATGAGCACCAGCACGCCGGCCTCGAGCAGCGTCGAGTAAACGGCATTGATCGACTGGTTGATGAACAGCGTCGTGTCGTAGACCGATGAATATTTGAGACCTTCGGGAAAGGTCTTGCTCGCCTCGTCCATCAGCGAGCGCACGCTGCCCGCGACCTCGAGCGCATTGGCCCCGGGCAGGGCGAAGATCGCCACATTGGCCGCCTTCCGGCCGTTCACGGTAGAGAATATCGTATAGACCTGCTGGTCGAGCTCGACCTTGGCGATGTCCCTGATCCGCACCAGCGCCGCGGTCTGGCGATATTGATCCGCCGCTACCTCTTCGCCCTCGGTCGATGGCGGCAGGCTCTTGACGATGATGTCCTCGAATCCGGCGATATCCGAAAGCCGGCCCAGCGTATTGACGGTAAGCCGATAGAGCTGGCCATCGGGCGACGGCGCGCCGCCAATGCTGCCCGCGGCGACTTGAATGTTCTGCTCCTCTATCGCCTGCTGGACCTCGGCGACCGAGATTCCATAGGTCTTCAGCAGGTCGGGATCGAGCCAGATGCGCATGCTGTAGGGACCGGCGCCGAAGACGGTGACCTGGCCGACACCCGGCAGACGCCCGAGCGGATATTGCAGATTGATGACCGCATAGTTGCTCAGGAACTTGTCGTCATAGCGGTCGTCGTCGCTGTAGAGGCTCTGAATGAGCAGGATGTTCGTCGATACTTTCTTGACATTGACCCCTTGCGCGCGCACCGGCTGCGGCAATTGCGGCAGCGCCGCGTTGACGGCGTTCTGCACCAGAGCGAGCGACGTATTGAGGTCGGTCCCGATCTCGAAGGTGACGGTGAGCGTGTAGCTGCCGTCGCTGCCGCTCGACGACTGCATATAGACCGAGTGCTCGACCCCGTTGACCGCCTGTTCGATCGGAATGCCGACGGTGCTGGCGATCACGTCGGTGCTCGCTCCGGTATAGTTGGTGGTGACCTGAATGGTCGGCGGCACGATGTTGGGATATTGCGCGACCGGCAGATTGAGCAGGCAGACCGCGCCGAGCAGCACGATGATGATGGCGATTACATTCGCAAAGATCGGCCGCTCGATGAAGAACTTAGACATCGGGCCGAGAGGCCGGTGCGGGGGGATCCGATCTCACGCTTGGGCCTCCTCGTCGCGAAGGTTCCCAGGCGCCCATCGTCCGAGCCTCCGTCTCTTCTCGCGGCCATGCACCGCCACGAAGAAGACCGACACGAAGGGGATGGCGATCAGCGTCGAGGCCAGCATGCCGCCGAAGACGACGGTGCCGAGAGATTGCTGGCTGGCAGCGCCGGCGCCTGCGGCGGTCATCAGCGGCACGACGCCCAGGATGAAGGCGAAAGAGGTCATGAGGATGGGACGAAACCGCCGGCGGGTCGCCTCGACGGCGGCATCGACGACCGACATGCCCTCAGCTCTCAGCTGGCGGGCGAATTCGACGATCAGAATGGCGTTCTTGGCCGCCAGCGCGATCATCAGCACGAGCCCGATCTGGGTATAGAGATCGGTCGGAAAGGCGCGAACCATGAGCGCGGCTATGACGCCGACGAGCGCCATCGGGACCGTCAGCACCACGGCGGCGGGATCGACCCAGCTCTCGTACTGGGCGGCGAGCACCAGGAACACCAGCACGATCGACAGGGCAAAGATGAGATAGGCCTGATTGCCGATGAGCTTCTGCTGATAGGAAAGCGCCGTCCAGTCATAGCCGACACCGAGCGGCAGATTCGCCGCGACGATCTCGTCCATGATGTCGAGCGCCTCTCCGGAGCTGACACCGGGGGCGCCGGAGCCCACCACCGGTATGGTGGGATAGAGATTGTAGCGCGTGAGCAGCTCGGAACCGAGAACGTTGCGCACCTTGATGAGAGAGCCCAAGGGCACCATGGCGCCCTGCTCGTTGGCGACCGTAATACTGGTGATGTCGGAGAGCTGGCGGCGATAGTCGGCATCGGCTTGCAGCCTGACCTGGAAGCTCTGATTGAACTTCGTGAACAGGTTGACATAGGCCGATCCCAGATAGGTCTCGAGCGCCTCGAACACATTATTGATGGACACGCCGAGCGAGCGCGCCATGGTCCGGTCGATGTCGATATAGATCTGCGGGCTGGTGGCGCTGAAGGTCGTCGACACCCCTTCGAGCTTCGGATCGGCATTGGCCTTGGCGAAGATCGCATCGGCCGTCTTTTCGAGCTCCGCGAGGCCGACACCGGTGCGGTCTTCGAGCATCAGCTGGAAGCCGCCGGCCGAGCCGAGCCCGGGGATCGGCGGCGGAATCAGCACTTCCGTGGTGGCTTTGCGGACCGCGAGAAGCCTTGTCTCGAGATCCGCCACGATCCTGTCCTGGGTGAGACCGGCCGGTCGTTTTCCCCAGTCCTCATACATGACATAGACCGTCACGACGGTCGCGAGATTGGCCGAATCGAGCGCCGAGAAACCGCCGCTCGTCACCCAGCCCTTGACGCCGGGGGTCTCCTTGAAGATCGCATCGAGGCTCTGGGCGACCTCACGCACGCGCGCCTGGGACGCCCCGTCGGGAAGCTTGGCGACGACGATGCAATAGCCCTGATCCTCGGTCGGCAGGAAGGCCGTGGGATGACGCGCGAGCAGCGTGCCGGCCGCCGCGACCGCGGCTAGGAAGACCAGGACCATTATGCGGGGACGGCGCACCATGAAGCGCACCACGCCCATATAGACGCCCTCGACCGCCTGATAGACGCGGTTGAAACCGCGATAGAACCAATTGGGCTTCTTGTCGCCGCGCGGCCGCAGATAAAGCGCGCATTGCGCGGGGCTCAAGGTCAAGGCCGAGATGGCGCTGATGACGGCGGTCGCGGCGATCACCAGGGCGAATTGCCGGAACATCTGTCCGGTGATGCCCGGCAGGAAGGACGCCGGCACGAACACCGCGGTCAGCACCAAGGTGACGCTCATGATCGGCCCGGTGAGCTCGGACATCGCCTTGATGACGGCATCCTTGGGCTTCTGTCCCTGCTCGATATAGTGCGAGGAATTCTCGACGACGACGATGGCATCGTCGACCACGATGCCGATGGCCAGGATGAGCGCGAAGAGCGTCATCAGATTGACGGTGAAGCCTAAGAGCGCCATGGCGGTAAAGGCGCCGATGATCGTCACCGGCACGGTCGCCGCCGGCACCAGCATGGCCCGCAAGTTCTGCAGGAACACCATGATGACGATCAGCACGAGGATTCCAGCCTCGATCAAGGCTTTGTAGACGCCGTGGATGGAATCCTCGATGAACACCGAGCTGTCGAGCAGCGCGGTGTAGCGCAGTCCTTCCGGAAACTTCTCGCTCATGTTGTCCATGAGCTTCTTCACTTCGCTTGCCACGGCGAGCGCATTGGCGCCGGGGGTGGTGTAGATGTTGATTTGCGCCGCCTTCTTGCCGCTCAGGCCCGAAAAGGTGGAAAAGCTCTGCTGGCTGAGATCGACGCGGCCGATGTCGCGAATGCGGATGACGCTCGCCGACTGGTCGCTGGCCTGGCCGGGCTGGCTCACGGTCGCTTGCGGCGGATCGCTCTTGACGATGATGTCCTCGAACTGCTCGACATCGGAAAGCCGGCCGAGCGCATTGACGGTGAACTGGAAGATCTGATCGGAAGAAACCGGTGGTCCGCCGAGCTGTCCGGCCGCCACTTGGGTGTTCTGGTCCTGGATCGCATTCTGGACATTCGATACCGTCAGCCCATAGGCCTTGAGCTTTTCCGGATCGAGCCAGACCCGCATGCTGTAGGGACCGGCGCCCAGGATCTGCACCTGGCCCACGCCCGGCAGGCGCGCGAGCGGGCTTTGCAGGTTGATGATCGCGTAATTGCTGAGGAAGGTCTCGCTGAAGCGATCGTCGTCGGCGTAAAGGCTGCCGATCAGCAGCACATTGGTGCTGACCTTCTGGACCGTGACGCCTTGCACCTGCGCCTGCTGCGGAAGCTGCGACAGCGCCCCGTTGACGGCATTCTGGACGAGCGAGATCGAGGTGTTGAGGTCGGTGCCGACCGCAAAGGTGAGGGTCAGGATGTAGCTGCCGTCGCTGCCGCTCGTCGATTGCATGTAGAGCGAGTTCTCGACGCCGTTCACGGCATGCTCGAGTGGAATGCCGACGGTCGCGGCGACGACGTCGGCGCTGGCGCCGGGATAGTTGGCCGCCACCTGAATGGTCGGCGGCACGATTTCCGGATATTCCGAGATCGGCAGTCTGAGCATGCTGACCACGCCCAGGAGCACGATGATGATCGCCAGGACATTGGCGAGGATGGGTCGTTCGATGAAGAATCTGGACATCCTCGGGGACCGCCTCGCCTCAGCCGCCTTGCGAATTCGTCGCGTCCGCCGAGTCGGGTGCGCTTTGCACCTGCTGCGGATCGACCTTGCGCCCGGGGATCGCCTGCAGGGCACCCTCGATGATCACCCAGTCGTCGCGGGTGAGGCCGTCCTTGACGACGACGTCCTTGCCTCTTTGAGCGCCGGTCGTGACCCCCTTCCGCGCCACCACATTGTCCGCGCCGACGACAAGCACATAGGATCCTTGCTGGTCGAAGCTGACGGCATCGCCCGGAACGAGCAACGCATCCGCGGGCTTCCCGGCAGGTGCGCGGACCCGCACGAACAGGCCGGGCAGCACGGCGCCGCGCGGGTTGGGAAAGATGCCGCGCAAGGTAAGCGTGCCGCTGGTCGGCGATGCGCTGATCGAGGCAAAGTCGAGGTGCCCCGTGTGGGAATAGGCATCCTCATTCAACAGGGCGAACTGCAGCGGTATTTGCCGCTCCACGACGGGCGTGGTGTCGACGGTCTCCTTGGCTTTCTCATCCGCGATGACGCGAAGCAGGTCGCGCTCGTTGATGGTGAAGTAGACATAGATCGGGTCGATCTGGTTGATCTCGGCGAGCTCCGTCTGGCCCGTGGCGCCGACCACATTTCCCGGATCGACAAGATGGGTGCCCATGCGGCCGTCGAACGGCGCCTTGACTTTCGTGTAGCCGAGATTGAGCTCGGCAACGACGACCTGCGCCTCGGCCGACAGGAGATCGGCCGCAGACTTGTCTTTCTCATATTGCCAGCGGTCGACGTCGGTCTGCGGCGCGGCATGCTGCTTGAAGAGATCGGAATAGCGCTTCAGCTCCGTCTCGGCATGCACGAGGGCCGCTTTCGCGGCCAGGACCTGGGCTTGAGCTTGCTGCAGCTGCGCCTTGTACTGATCGTCCTGGATCGAGACGAGGAGATCATCCTTCTTGACCGGCGCGCCATCCTTGAAGTGGTTCTCCTGGAGATAGCCCTCGACCCGCGCCACCAGCTTGACGGTGTTGCTCGCCACGGTGTTCCCGGTGAACTCGAAATAGTCGATGATGGTCTCGACCCGCGGCTTCGCCACGGAAACCTTGGGAGGCGGCGGCGGTGCGGTTGCCTGCTTTTCTTCGCATGCCGCCAGCGCCGCGGCCATGACCAGACAAGCAAGGACATACGCGAATATGCCTCGCCCGGACCGGTTCACCCGATCAAGCCGCATAGTCGATTTCGTCAAGACGCTTCTCACACACGATCACCAATCGGGCGGTGGGATCTTCACCTTGTTGGCCTTTTTCGACGATGGTAGTCCCGGAGCCCCCGGGCGCAAGAGGACCGACGAGGCGCCGCCCGGTCCCCAGTCGGTCCGGTTGGCCATGGCCTCGCGGGTTGCCGGCGGCACGAAGTCATGACCCTTCCTGATTTGCCAGCCCCCGCCCAGACCGCGGTAGACCGCAATCAGCCCCGTAGCGACATCGCCCGTAGCCTCGGCCAGATTTATCTGGGCCTCGTAAAGATTCTGTTCCGCCAGCAATACCGTGGTGAAGTCGGCGATGCCGCCCTGGTACTGGGTCATGGCGATCCGGAGCGCGCCATTGGCGGCCGCGACACTCTTGCTCAGAAGGTGGGCCTGGGCCCGCGATTGAAGAAACTGCGCCAGCCCGTCCTCGACCTCCTTCTGCGCCTTCAGCACGGTATTCTGGTAGTTCAAGAGCAGGGCCTGAAGCCGTGCGTCCTGCATGCGCACATTGTTGGTGATCTGCCCGTAGTTCAGGATATTCCACTGGAAGGACGGACCGACCGAATAGGCAATGCTGTTGTTGGTGAAGAGATTGCCGAGATTGTTCTTGCCGATCGTCGTCGCCGAGGTGCCCAAAGTACCCAGCAACGTGAAGGAGGGGTAGAGATCGGCCTTGGCAAAGCCGATCTGGGCACTCTGCGCGGCGGCGGCAAGCTCCGCGGCACGGACATCCGGGCGGCGGCGCAGGAGATCGGCCGGGATGCCGACAGCCACTTCCTTCGGCGCGGTCGGAATGGGGCGGCGGCCTGCGATCAACGTGTCAAGCCGTTGCGGCGGAAGGCCGAGCAGCAGGCTCAAGGCGTTTCTTGCCTGCTGCAGCTGCAGCGTCAGCTGCGGTATCGACGCTTCGGTAGAATAGAGGACGTTCTTGGCCTGGAAGACATCGCGCTCCGCGACGGCGCCGCCCTTATACCTTGCCTCGGCAATGGCCAGGGCATCCTTCTGCTTGCGGATATTGTCATAAGCGATGGCGATTTCCCGCTCGATCGTGCGGATGGCGACATAGGTCGTGGCGACGTCGCCGATGAGTGAGACGATCACGTCATCGTAATTCGCGACGCTTTCGAGGAATGCCGCGTCGGCTGACTGGATGGCGCGGCGGAACTTGCCCCAGAAATCGAGCTCCCAGGCGATCTGCGCACCGAGCGAGGCTTTCCAGTATTTGGGCAACAGGCCGAGAGACG
>Ga0187894_10002714_pt1 | contig 20843 bp, 21 predicted proteins | sample GBC1701081metaG_FD_136650 | JGI IMG/M metagenome (GOLD analysis project Ga0187894, IMG submission 136650) | White microbial mat communities from a lava cave in the Kipuka Kanohina Cave System on the Island of Hawaii, USA - GBC170108-1 metaG ...
CGACCCCCAGGTTTGCACCCTGTTCGTGCAGAGCCATGTGCCGGCTCACGCTGAACTTGCTTGGCTGATGCAGTGCACGTCGGCTTTCGGCGAGCTGCGGCGAATGGTTCAGTTCAAAGACAAAGCCGCCGGCGAAGGCGGCCATGAGGGCGTGAGTGTCGGGCTGTTTACCTATCCGACCCTCATGGCAGCCGACATCTTGTTGTACCGGGCCGATCGCGTGCCGGTGGGTGACGACCAACGTCAACACCTGGAACTCGCACGCCTCCTGGCCCAACGCTTCAACACCCGTTACCAAAACGACCCGGTCCCGGGCGAGGCCACCGCCGCCGACGTGTTCGTGGTTCCTGTCGCCACGACCCCCCCGGTGGCGGCCCGGGTCATGGACCTCACCGATCCCAATGGAAAGATGGGCAAATCCAACCAGTCCGGACAAGGCGTGATCTACCTCTTGGATTCGCCGGATCAAATCGCCAAGAAGATCCGCAGAGCGGTGACCGACACCGAGAACCAGGTGCGCTTCGACCCGGTGACCAAGCCGGGCGTGTCGAACCTGCTGGGAATTCTGGCCGCTACGACCGGTAGGACAACTGAGGCCCTCGCCGAGACCTACAGCCAGTACGGCGCCTTGAAGTCCGATACCGCAGATGCGGTCATCGAGAGCCTGAGACCCTTGCAGGAGCGCCACGACGAACTGAGTCGCGATCCAGGTTTCGTCCACCACGTCATCGCCGAGGGCGCGGCGGTCGCCTCTGATGTTGCGGGGGGCACCCTTGCCCGGGCCAAGACTGCGATCGGGCTGCTGGAACGGCTGAATTAGTGGGGCATTTGCAGTGGCGGCGATGCCCCGGGCACCGGCGACCGACCACTAGATTCGCGGTGATGGGCAACTTCTTGCTTCGAGGTGCCTCCGCTGTGATGGCTGCCGGGTTGGTGGTGGGTGCGACCACCGCCTGCGGCTCTACCCCAGTTGCTCCCACCACGGTGGCGCCGGCCGAGTTCAAGGTGCTCAGCGATGCTGCCGACGGCTACGCAATCGCTGTGCCCAACGCGTGGCAGGAAATGCCGCTGAATCCCGATCTGGAAGTATTCGATCCGGCCACCAATCGGATCCGCATCGCAAACCCGAAGCTGGCATCGGCCATCGTGTTGGCCCGCATCATCGCCGGCAGCGGGGGCCAGATGATGGCGGTGGACCCCGAGGGCAAAGTGAGTGTCAACCTCACGACCGGGCCGGCCGAAAGCGACGATCTACAGAAGGTTTCCGCTGGCATCATCGCCGCCCAGATCAAGAATGGATCCACTCCGCCGCAGGCAGCCCGAACCACGATCGCGGGAGAGCCCGCCGTACGGTTGGCCTTCGAGTCGACGGTGGCCACCGACGATGGCGACATCCGGACCAGCCAGATCCAGCACATCTTTCATCACAACAAGATGACCTACATCCTCACGGCCATGAACGCCGACGAGCAGTTGGCCAACACAATCGCCACCAGCCTGCGACTCCGCTAGCCCGGAGTTCCACAGCCGGTCAACGAGCCCAAATGGGCTGACACGGGAGCGTCAGACCCTTTCGGCTCCCCTTGAAAAAACCACGTTGAAGGCGATGTAGATCAGCGCCACCACGAACAGCGCCTGTAGGGGGTTTCCGTAGAACTCGCCCGTTATCCGGCCCCGGCGAAGCAGCTCCTCGAACGGGATTACCGCTCCGAGTGAAGTGTCTTTCAGCAGCGTGACCAGCTGGCTGACGATGGCCGGCGCCATTCTCCGCAAGGCCTGAGGCAACACCACCAGGCCCAGCGCCTGCCAATAACCCAGTCCGATGGCGCTGGCAGCCTCGGACTGACCTCGCTCCACAGCCAATATTCCGGCTCGAATGATTTCGCCCACGACCGCCGAGTTGTAGACGCTAAGCGCCAACACGAGGTACCAGTAGCCACCGATGTTGATCCCGTAGACGGGCAATCCCAGCGAACAAAACAGCACCAGCAGCACCAATGGCACCGAGCGAAAGAACTCCGTATAGGCCCCCGCCCCCAGGCGGATCACCCGGTGGCGCGCCTGGCGAGCCAGGGCCAATCCAAGCCCGAATACCAAACTTATGGCCATGGCCGCCGCCGCGGCTCGCACGGTGTTGACCAGGCCGACAAGCAGAAATCGGATCACGGCCGGATCGCGCAGGGGCTGCCATAGGTCGACATCAAGCTGACCGCGTGCCTGTAGGCGCCTTAGTCCTAGCCCTGCGCCCAGGACAGCCGCAATCACGACGGCAGCGGTGACCACCTGTACCTGGCGGCGTGCTCGCGGGCCGAGTTCCTCGGCCAAGGGCGTTGCGTTCATCGATGAATCGCCAGCCTCCGCTCCAACCAACCCACACCCAAGCCGGCGGGGACCGCCAACAACACGTAAGCCACTCCCGCGATCGCGAACGCTTCGAGGGGACGTTCGGTCGCCGTCGTCACCCGGTCGGCAACTCCGGTGAGATCTACTACCGAAATGATGGAAGCGAGCGCCGAGTTCTTGATCAGGGCCACAAAGAGCCCACCCAGCGGACCCACTACCCGGCGTAGGGCCTGGGGAAGAATTATGCGGCTCAGGGCTTTCGGAAAGGTGAAGCCCAACGCCCGCGCCGCTTCGGCCTGGCCGAGCGAAACGGTGTTGATTCCCGACCGCACAGTCTCGGCCACCAAAGCACCCGTGTAACACCCGAGCACGATCACAGCGGACGTGAAGTATCCGAAGAGAATGCCGACCTTTGTGAGTCCGAACACGAAAAGGAAAATCAGAACCAAAAGCGGCGTGTTGCGGATGGATTCCACATACAGCGTGGCGGCCGCCCGAAGCGGAACCACCGGGCTGATGCGGCACGCCGCAACCACCACCCCCACCGCCAAAGCGAAGGCGAAGGCGCTCAGGGTGAGAGCGACAGTCACTCCCACCCCTCGTGCGTAGGCATCCAGATTGTCGAGAAGCAGACTCACGACGCTCACCGGCGTCTCGTCACCGCCGCCCGGGAGCGCCTGAAACCGCCGAGCGATCAGGGATAACGATTGACCACCGGCGCCTCCGGGGTGTCGAGGCCGATCTTGCCCAGTGTCGACTCGAAGGCCTCTGCCCATTCGCCGGACTCAACGATGGCCTCCAGGCGGTCGTTGAGGAAGGAGCGCCATTCCGCTGCCCCCTTCTTCATGCCGATCCCGTAAGGCTCCTCAGAGAACGGATTCTTCACCAGCTTGAATCGGTCGCCACCGGGAGCCTTGATGAGGCCTGCCAGAATCGGACTATCCGTCGTCACGGCCACCACGCGGCCGTCACTCAGGGCTGCGGCGCAGGCGCTGTAGACGTCGAAAAGGACGACCTCGGCCTGCGGAGCCTTCGCCCTCACGTTCTTCTCCGAGGTCGAGCCTTGAACCGTACATACCTTCTTGCCGTTCAGATCCTCGACGGCCTTGATGGTGTTGTCGTCGGCCGCAACCATCAGGTCCTGTTCGGCCAAGAAATAGGGACCGGCGAAGTCGATGACCGCTTTGCGGGCATCGGTAATGGTGTAGGTCGCGGCAACCAGGTCGACCTTGTCGGTTTCGATGAACGGCTCCCGGTTCTTGCTGACGGTCTCGACAAATTCCACCTTGGCCATGGCCTCATCGGGCGTGCCCCCGAAGATCGCCGCCGCGATCAGGCTGGCAATTTCAACGTCGAAACCCTCCACCTGGCCCGTAGTCGGATTCTTGAGGCCGAACCCGGGTTGGTCGAATTTGGTACCCACTACCAGTTTCCCGGCCTCGGCGATTCGGGCCATGGTGGTTCCCGCTTCGAAGGTCGGTACCGGCAAGGACTTGGTATCACCCGAGTCGCCTGGTCCTTCGACGGTGCTGGGATCCCCGCCCCCGCAGGCTGCCGACAACAACGCCATGGCCGCCACCGCGGCGACCGTCACCCGTGATCGGACCGTCCACTCTCGAATCATCGGTTACCCCCTTAGGGGCCACCGCCAAATGGTGGCCGCCACCTGCGATCCTTCCACCCTCGCGGCCCTGGGGCCAGGACCAAATCCCCAGGGCTGGGGTTATACCGACCAGAGGCCTAGTGGGCCAGGATCTTGGAGAGGAACGTGCGTGCCCGTTCAGTGGTTGGGTTTTCGAAGAACTGAGCCGGGGGGGCTGATTCCACGATCCGCCCGGCATCCATGAAGACCACCCGATGGGCCGCCGAGCGGGCAAAGCCCATCTCGTGAGTAACAACGACCATAGTGGTGCCATCGCGAGCCAGGTCGACCATGACCTCCAGTACCTCCCCGATCATCTCAGGATCGAGTGCCGAAGTCGGCTCGTCGAACAGCATCAGCTTGGGCTCCATGGCAAGGGCCCGGGCGATGGCGGCTCTTTGTGCCTGGCCGCCCGACAGTTCAGCCGGATGGCGGTCGGCCTTGTCGGCGATTCCGACCCGCTCCAACAGGCCCATGGCGGCGGCACGCGCCTGCGCCTTGGGCACCTTGCGAACCCGGACTGGGCCCACCATTACGTTGGCTAGCACGGTCATATGCGCAAACAAGTTGAACGACTGAAACACCATGCCTACATCTGCGCGCATTCGAGCCAGCGCCCGACCCTCCGTCGGTAGCGCCTCACCGTCGATCAGCACCATCCCGGCATCGAGGCTTTCCAGCCGGTTGATGCACCGACACAACGTGGACTTCCCTGAACCCGATGGGCCCACCACCACCAGTACCTCGCCCCGATCCACGGTGAGATCCACGTCCACGAGGGCTTTAACCGATCCGAAGTTCTTGTTTACTCCCCTGAGGACAAGCACGGGACGAGCCGCGGCCGTCGCCGCGTCGCCAGCGGTCATAGGTCGGGATTCGGCGGTCCGGCGGGTTCGATCAGGGCTCCCAACACCGCCCCGGGCGGCGGACGTTGCCGGTCGAAGCGCCGGGCCATCACGACTCCGCCCACCATGCCGGTCATCGCCACCAGCGCCGCCGCCCCAACGGCTGCCGCCCGGCGCAGCGACGCCTCCTCTCGACAACCTCGATCCCGTGCCAGCGCTTCGATGCTGATTGGACCGTCGCTGCGGGGATCGTCGAACACCGATCCGCACGCCACCGGACCCTGAGAATCGGTCTTGGTGGCGTCGAGTTCCACCAGGCGCAGAATTGGGTCGTCATCAACTGAAGTTGTCACCGTGACACCCAAGGACGCCGCCGCCGCGATTAGGCCGATGACCACGGCCAGGCTCAACAACAACCAGGACCGCCTCACCCCCGGCTGGCAACCAGTTCGGCGATGACGTCGGACCGGGTGACGATTGAGCGGGCCGATTCCAACTGCCGGGACAGGGCGTCGGGGGTCAGGCCGAAGGAATGATCAGGCAGGGTGAGAGACGAATCGGCCGACAGCACCACCACGCCTGTCGGGCCGGGAGTAATGGTATCGATCCACTCCCACCGGATGAGCGTTCGCCGAGATTCAGAATTGTCACCCGAAGCGAACGTCGAGACGCCGTGGAGATCCACCCTCACCCGCACGGGCTTTGAAAATCGCCGTACTCGCACCAGGTCCTCGGCTACTGCGGCTGGCACCGAATCGACTCTATCGGCGTCAGCCCGGTGGCGGCTCTACCTACCCGACCATTTCTGGGGGGTGCGACTGGGCTTCAAGGGATGAAGGTGTACTGCTGCGTACTTGTAAGAGGGTTGGCGGGAGTAGGGATCGAAGGCGGGGTGGGTGAGCGCGTTGGTTCCTTCGTAGTGCATCGGAATGAAGACCTGGCCCTTCATCACTGTCGGAGTTACGAAGGCCCGGGCCTCCATGGAACCCCGGGGCGAACTGATTACCACGTCGTCATTGGTCGCTATGCCGAGGGCGGCGGCATCTTCGGGGCCTATCTCGACGTAGGCCGTCTCCGGATAAAGCGTCCGCAGCATTGCCGATTTGGAGGTGCGGGTCTGGGTGTGCCACTGGCTCGATGATCCTCGGCCCGTCAGGAGGATGAAGGGATAGGCCTCACTAACGATTTCGGGCGGGGTGCGTGGTTCTTCGAACAACAGTCGAGCCCGGCCGTCGGGATGGAAAAACACCCCATCGGCGAAGAGGCGCCGCTCGGTGGGTACCGGTTTAGCGATTTCGCCTGCGGGACCGGCCGGCAGGGGCCACTGGACCCCGCCGGCAGCATCGATCATTGGATAGCCGTCGACCCCCGTGATGTCACAGGGCTGGCCGGCCGAGAGTGCCTTCAGAATGTCGAACGTGGCTTCCGGCGAGCTCCACTGCTCGAACATTGCGCCACAGCCCCAGGCTTGGGCAACCAGGCGAAAAATGGAGAAGTCGGCCAAGGCCAGGCCGGGGGCCCGGGCCACCCGCTTGATGACCCCGAACCGTCGCTCTGAGTTGATGAAAGTGCCCTCCTTCTCACCCCATCCCGCAGCCGGGAGAATTAGGTCGGCGGCCTGGGCAGTTTCCGTGGTGGCATACATGTCCTGCACCACCAGGAAGTCGAGCTTGCCGAGAAGGTTCCTGAGATCTTTGCGGTTTATCCAGGAGTGGGCCGAGTTGGTGGCCACCACCCAGAGGCCCCGGATCTCGCCGGTGGCGATTCCGGCCACGATCTGGTCGTAGGCCAGGCTCGGGCGATCAGGGATGAGACCGACATCGATGCCCAGGATGGAACCGACCTTGCGGCGATGGTCGGCCACCGTGAAGTCGCGTCCCCCGAGCAGGTTCGTAGTGTTGGAGAACAGCCGAGATCCCATTGCGTTGCACTGACCGGTGATGGAATTGGCTCCCGTGCCGGGCCGGCCGATGTTGCCCGTTATCAAGGCCAGGTTGATGATGGCCTGGGCCACCCGCACGCCTTCGTAACTCTGGTTCACCCCCATGGTCCACCAGAACGAAACCCGTTCACCTCGGGCGATGGTCCCGGCCAGTAGCTCGATGGCGTCGGTGGGCAGACCCGTCTGCGCGCTGACCCGCTCCGGCGTGAAGGCAGCTACGTGGAGTGCGAACTCCTCGTAGCCGACGGTGCAACGAGCGATGAACTCATGGTCCAGAGCGTCAGCGGCGATCAGCAGGTGGGCGAGGCCGTAGAACAGCGACAGGTCCGACTTCGGAGCCAACGGGTAGTGCTGGCTGGCGGCTACCGCGGTTTCCGTCCGACGAGGGTCGATCACCACGATCTCGGGCAGATGGGGATTGCGTAGGATCCGTTCCCAGAGAATCGGATGGGCGATGCAGGGGTTGGCCCCCACCAGGATGATCGTGTCAGATTCCTCGAAATCCGCGTACGTGTAAGGCGGGGCGTCGAAGCCGAAGGACTGCTTGTAGGCCACCACCGACGTAGCCATGCACTGGCGGGTGTTCCCGTCGCCATGGACCATGCCCATACCGAACTTGGCCAGGGCTCCGAGCAGCGCCATCTCCTCGGTGGCGATCTGACCCGTGCTGAGAAAGGCGACCGACTCGGGGCCGTGCGCGGCCCCGATGGCCTTGAACCGGGAGACGAACAAAGACATGGCCTCGTCCCACCCGATCGCCACAGCCTCGCCGCCCCGCTCCAGGCGGACCAGAGGCGCAACGGCGCGATCGGGGGCAGCCAGAGGGGTTAGGGACTCCCATCCCTTGGGACAGGCCATTCCGAGATTCACCGGGTAGTTGACGGTGGGCGTGAGCTTGACCGCCTCGCCCGCATCGTCGAGGTGAACGTCGAGCGAGCAGCCTACCGAACAGAATCCGCACACCATCGACGTCGTGGAGGCGGCGCTTGAGCTCATCTGCCAGCCCGGTCGGTCAATCGAGAACTCCGGGCATAGCGGTCCAAGCCGCGGCCCGAAAGAACAACAGCCGGTCGGCCACCTCGGCCACCCCCACCGTGGCCAGCACCAACCACCCGATCACCGGCGCCGGCCCCACGCCGGCGACCATAAGAGCCGAGCCGATCACGCCGCCGCCGACTCCCAGGCCGACTCGCAGCAGACTCAACGATCGCAGCGGTCCGGTCAACAACATGGCCGAGCGACGCAGGTGGGTAAGGTCGGTGACTCGCCCCCAGCGCCGAACCGCAGCCAGTGCCGTCCAACACCCGGCCAGGGTTACCAGGCCGAGGACCCACCCCAGCGCCCCGGGCGCGCCCAGCGCCAGCCCACCGGCCAGGCCTCCTACCACCACCGTGAAGGCAAACCGGGTAAGGGTCAGGCGGGCCTTCCACCATGGCCGACCCGTGACGACGTAGAGCATTCCCGAACACGCGACCGCCACCCCTCCGACGGCTGCGGTGACCAGCGCCAAACGAGCCGACGGCTTTATGGCGTTGAGAGCGGTCAAGGTCGTGAAGGCCCCGAGTGCGGCCACCTCACGCGACAGCCACGACGTTCGCAAGCCGGCCATGCAACGCCACAGCCGCTGAGGCTGGCCCAGATGCGCCACGCTGGCGATCATGCCCGCCAGAGCCAGGACCAGGGCGGTTATCGCGGCTGGCCGTGACCCCCTCAGCGCTCCGAACGCTCCCACGGCCGAGACCCCAACGGCAATTTGGGTCAGGACCAACATGGCAACCAGCGGTCGGTGCCCGTGGCCGGGGCGGACGATGCGATAGTCGGCCGCGGTGATGTCGGCGGGTACCTCCCAGGCCGTGAGATAGCGGGTTGCCGGGGTCGTGAGACCCGACGGAGGCGCGGTGGGCAGGATGGCTGAGTTGGGCTCGGCCGCCTCGATCCGAAGCTGCTGGGTGTCCACCACCCGAACAGATATGGCGCCGTTGGGACACGCCGACACGCAGGCCGGCGCCTCGCCGGCACTAAGCCGGTCATGGCACATATCGCACTTGCGTACCACCCCACGAGCTTCGTTGAAACGGGGCACCTCGTAGGGACACATCCAGGTGCAATAGCCACAACCCAGACAGAGCTTCTCGTCGTGCAGGACGATCCCGGTGAGGGCATTTTTCTCGTAGGCCCGGGTGGGGCAACCGCTCAGACAGGCGGGGTCCACGCAGTGATGGCAAGCCGTGGTGATGGTCTGCTGGGTCACCAACACCGCGGTTCCATGGTGCATGCCGGCCGATCGGAAGGACTCGCCCTCGTCCAGCCCGTTCAAGGTGTGGCAGGCAATCACACAGGCCTTGCACCCGGTGCAGGCGTCGAGGTCCACCTCGAAGCCGTACTGCTGGCCAGGGCCGGGAACGCTGAGAGGGATGAGGTCGCGGTAATAGCGATCGCCCGGGAGCAACTGGGTGTCGTCGTGATGGCGGGCGAATCGTTCCACCGCCGTCATGCGGCCCTGCTCGGCCAAAAAGACATCCACCGGGGTCAAGGCCGCCGTTGCGGCGTCAACCGGGGTCACGGAGAGGAAACGATGCCGGAGACGGTTGGGCTGACAGGCGTGGACAGCGCCCCCAACCCGACCTCCACCCGCCCGTCGACCACCCGTACGGCAAAAGTTGGAACCCGCACCGATTCGTCGTCCAGACACACCCCGGTGGCCAGGTCGAAGGACTGCTTGAACACCGGCGATGCCACTTTCACCCTGTCGCCCCGAGATCCAACGATGCCTCGCGACAACACGTTGGCCTTACTGAATGGGTCGTGGTTGGCCAGCGCGTAAAGGTCGCCGTCGGGCGCTACACGAAACAGCGCCACCTGCGTCCCCTCCACCAGTGCGCACACGCCCCGGTCCAACACCAGGTCTCCGAGCGAGCACACCTCGTGCCAGCGCAGGGCGCTCATCTCCTGGCTGGGGGCTGAGTCCTCGGGGGGCGCCACCATGGACGTCGACAGAGTGGTCATCGCTCGCCCTCGGCAGAACCAACCAGGGCCGGCGGTGTCGGGCGTTCGTGGGGGAAAGCCGGTCGATGCTGGTCGCGCTGGGCTACGAAAACGATGTTCGGGTCCGGGGAGTCGGCGTTCACGAAAGTGCGGAAGCGAGCCATTCGGGCAGGGTCGGAGATCGTCGCCTTCCATTCGCACTCGTAAGTGGACACGTGGCGAGCCATGTCGGCCTCCAGCTCGCCACAGATTCCCAGCGAGTCCTCCATGATCACCTGACGCAAGTACTCAACTCCACCTTCGAGATTGTTGAACCAGGTGGCGGTGCGCTCGAGGCGGTCGGCCGTGCGGATATAGAACATCAAAAAGCGGTCGAGGTACGCGATGAGGGTGTCGTGATCGATATCGGTGGCAAACAACACGGCATGTTGGGGCCTGATGCCCCCATTACCGCACAGGTAGAGGTTCCAACCCCTCTCGGTGGCAATCACCCCGAAATCCTTGCTCTGGGCCTCGGCGCACTCCCGGGTGCAGCCGGACACGGCCGACTTGAGCTTGTGGGGAGCCCGCAGGCCTCGGTAACGCAGCTCGAGTTCAATAGCCAACGACGTTGAGTCCTGGACTCCGAATCGACACCAAGTGGTACCCACGCAGGACTTCACCGTGCGCAGGGCCTTTCCGTACGCGTGACCGGACTCCATTCCGGCATCGATGAGGCGGCTCCAGATGTGGGGTAGTTGATCGACGGTGGCGCCGAACAGGTCGATGCGCTGACCTCCGGTGATCTTGGTATAGAGACCGAAGTCCTGGGCCACCTGGCCCAGGGTGATCAGCTGGCGAGGAGTAATTTCGCCGCCCGGTACCCGGGGAACCACCGAATATGTGCCATCGCGCTGCAGGTTGGCGAGAAAGTGGTCGTTGGTGTCCTGCAGGGCGGCCTGCTCGCCGGCCAGCACATAGCCCCCTGCCAGCGACGCCAGCATGGAAGCCACTGCGGGCTTGCAAACCTCGCAGCCGAGTCCGGTTCCGTGGGCCGACACCAACTCCGAAAACGTTCTGATGCGATGCACACGCACGATGTCGAAAAGTTCCTGGCGGCTATAGGCAAAGTGCTCGCAAAGGCTGTCGCGCACCTCCACGCCGGCTCGGCGGAGTTCATCACGAAGGACCTCGGTCACCAGGGGAACGCAGCCGCCGCACCCGGTGCCCGCGTTGGTGAAAGTTTTGATGCAACCGAGGTCGGTAGCGCCCCCGGCGATGGCCTCACAGATCGTTGCTTTGGTGACGCTGTTGCACGAACAAACCGTGGCGGCGCCCGATAGCGAGGCCACCCCTACCGAGGCGCCGGCCCCCGGAGCCCGGTCCGGGAGGATCAGGTCCTCGGGGTGCTCGGGGGTGGGCATGTCGCCTCGCGACATCTGAAGAAGAGTTTGGTAAAGGGCAGCGTCGCCCACCAGGACACCGCCCAACACGCGACAGCCGCCCCCCGGCCCGAGCGGCCCTCCGAGCGGGAGGACATCGCCTTCAGGAGCCAGCACCACCCGCTTGTAAACCCGGCCGACCGGGTCGTTGAAGACAATGGATTCGGCCCCCGGAGTGGTACCGAAGGCATCGCCGAAGCTGGCCACATCGGTACCCAGCAGCTTGAGCTTGGTGGACATGTCGGCTCCGGTGAACGACGACTCGCCGCCCAGTAGGCGGTCGGCAACCACTCGGGCCATCTCGTAGCCCGGGGCAACCAGCCCGTAGATGCGGCCTCCCGGCACCCCACCCCGGCCCGAGGCCGGGGCCAGGGCACACTCCCCGATGGCGAATATGCGCACGTCCGACGTTCGACACGCTTCGTCCACCACTACTCCGCCCCGCTCCCCCATCGTCAGTCCGGCGTCTCGGGCCAGAGCGTCGCGGGGGCGGATCCCGGCCGAGAACACGACGAGGTCGGTTTCCAGGTCGGGCGGCGCCACTGCGTCGAGGCCGGGAGCAAAGCTCATGGCCCGAACTCGACCCGCCTCGTCGGCCACGATGGCCTGTGTGGCCATCCCGGTGTGAACCCGTAACCCCAGGTCCTCGACCCGGCGGCGCAACACCGCGCCTCCACCCTCGTCCACCTGCACCGGCATAAGCCGGGGAGCGAACTCCACGATATGGGTCTCAAGCCCCAGGTTGGACAGTGCGTTGGCCGCTTCGAGACCCAGCAGTCCCCCGCCAACCACCGCCCCGACCCGGCAGCCGCCCGCGTAGTTGCGAATTGCTTCTAGATCGTCGAGGGTGCGGTAAACGAAACATCCGGCGGCATCGCGCCCAGGGATGGGAGGAACGAACGGGTAGGAGCCGGTGGCCAGGACCAGGGCGTCGTAGGGCACGACCCGCCCGAGGAGCGAGGTGACGGTTCGCTTATCGCGGTCGATCGAGCGGACAGCGTCGCCCATGTGGACCGTGATCCCACTGCTCTCGAAGAACCCCGGCTCGACCATGGAGAGATCTTCGGCAGACGCCCCCGTGAAATAGGAACTGAGGGCCACCCGGTCGTAGGCAGGGCGGGATTCCTCGCAGAAGGTGACCAGATCCCAGTGGTCGGTGGCGCCGCGAGCCACCAGCACCTCGAGGAGTTTGTGACCCACCATCCCATTTCCGACAACAACCAATTGCGAACGGCTACCGCTAGCGCAAAGGCGGCTACCCGAGCCGCCGCTAACCAGAATACCGCCATCCGAAAGACCGTTATCGGTCCGAGTCGGGTTGTTCAAATTCGACATATCTGAACGTTAGATACGCAATGTTGCCGGTTCTCAAGACTCGTGTTGCGATGCTGCAACGCGTGGCTTACCTGCAAGCAACGGGTTTGTGACACGAATGTTGCTCTTGACCGCTATCGCCTCCTTAGGGGCCGCTCGGGCCCTGGTACCTCCCGGAGCGTGGATGAGCCTGGTCGTAAGCAGCCTGGAGAAGATCGGTCGAAACCTTGGTATACACCCGGGTGGTGGAGATCGAGGCGTGGCCGAGTAGTTCCTGAACCGCCCGGATGTCGGCGCCATGATCGAGCATGTGGGTGGCGCAAGAGTGTCGCAACACGTGGGGAGTGAGGCAATCGGCCAGCCCCACGGCCTCGGCATGGCGGCGGACCACCGCCCAGGCCCCTTGGCGGCTGAGCCGCCCTCCCCGCCGATTCAAAAAGACCGCGTCCGCGTCGCGGCGGCGAGCCCATCGCGCCGGAACCAGCATTTCGCGCCCCGCCGGAGCCAGCCAGGCCTGCACGGCCTGGGCCGCCAGGCGCCCGACGGGCACCATCCTCTCCTTGGAGCCCTTGCCAAAGGCCCTCAGCAACCCGGAGTCGAGGTCGATGTCACCGAGCGACAGGCCCACCAGTTCTGAAACTCGAAGCCCGCATCCGTAGAGAATTTCGAGGGCGGCCCGGTCGCGCCGGGCCAAGGCGTCGTCGCCCGTAACGGCTTTTAGCAACGAGGAGATCTGGGCTTCGGTCAGGGCCTTGGGCAGGCCCATCGGGACCCGGGGCTTATCGATGGCTGCAGCCGGGTTGGTGGGCGCCTCGTCCTCGTCGGCCAAGAAGGCGTGTAGACCCCGCACCGCCACCAGTGCCCGGGCCACCGACACCGGCGCCCGACCAGCCTCCACCAGCCGGGCCAGATGGTGTTCGACCATCGTCGGCGTGGCGTCGGCAATCGTCGACCCGATCTCGGTCAGATGGGCGGAATAGGCCCGAAGATCTCGCCGGTAGGCAGCCACGGTATTAGGCGCCCTCCCCCGCTCCACCGAGAGCCAGGACAGAAACTCCAGTATCTCCCGAGGCGCTACCACGTCACTCAAGTCCGCTCGCGGTCATGGCGCGCGGAGGTCTACGAGCTCAGCGCGTGGGCCACCACGGCGTTGGTGAGCCGGCCGGACATTGTGTTGAGCCCGGCGGCCAAAGCCGGATCGCGGGCGATCGCGGCTGCCACGCCGTGCTCTGCCACCGCCAGGACATAGGCCAAAGTGGCATTGGTCAGCGCGTAGGTGGAAGTGTGAGGCACCGCACCGGGAACGTTGCCGACCCCGTAATGCAGGACCCCGAACTGCTCGAATACCGGCGCTCGGTGGGTGGTCTCGCGGGTGGTGGCCACGCAACCGCCCTGATCCACCGCAATGTCGACGATGACAGCGCCGGTCTTCATCGAGCGCACGGCGGATTCGCTTACCACCGTCGGCGCCCGACCCCCCGCCACCAGCACGGCACCGATTACGAGGTCGGCCTCGGCTACGGCCCGCTCCACCGCGCCACGGTTGGAGGCGAGGGTCATGATGCGCCCCTTGTGAATCTGGTCCACCACCCGGAGGCGATCGAGGTTCCGGTCCAAGAGCAGTACCTCGGCTTCCATCCCTGCTGCGATCCAGGCCGCGTTCCAACCGACATTGCCCGCTCCGAGCACCACAACCCGGGCCGGTCGTACCCCCGGAGCCCCACCCAAGAGCACGCCCCTACCGCCGAAGTCACGTTCGAGATAGTGGGCGCCGATCTGGGTGGCCATGCGGCCGGCCACCTCGCTCATGGGCGCCAGCAACGGCAGGGATCCATCGGCCAACTGCACCGTCTCATAAGCCAGCGCAGTGGTACCGGCCGCCAAGAGTGCTGCGGCCACCTCGGCCTCTGCGGCCAGGTGCAGGTAGGTGAACAGGGTGAGGTCGTCTCGAAGGAATGCGAACTCGTCCGTTTGCGGTTCCTTCACCTTCACCACCATCTGGGCGGCCCACGCCGCCTCGGTGTCCACCAGGTCGGCCCCTGCGCAGCGGTACTCCTCGTCGCCTATTGCGGAGCCGCCGCCGGCGCCCTTTTCGATGCGAACCGAGTGGCCGTGGGCCACGAGTTCGCCGACGCCATCGGGCGTCAGGGCTACCCGATGCTCACCTTCCTTGGTCTCGGTGGGAACCCCGACGATCATGAGGATCCTGAAGCTCCCGGATCCCGGGTCTGGCGGTCCGGGGCGTGTCGATCCAGAACCTGCCGGTCAACGGCATAGCGGGCCAAGGCAAGGCCCAGGATGGTCTTGGCATCGATCAACAGGCCGCCGGCGATCATCGCTGGCACCGCATCGAAGGCCACGACCTCGACGGTCATATGTTCCTCTTCGATGCCCTGCGGCGAGCCGCCTTCCAGGCCGGGACACGGGGTCAGGTCGGTCGCCAGAAACAGCCAGGAATGCTCGTCGCAGAAGCCGGGCGAATTGAAGAACTCGGCCAACTTCTCCAGGCGCCCCGCCTCCATCCCGACCTCTTCGATCAGTTCCCGTCGGGCCGTCAGTTCCACTGCTTCTCCCGCTACGTCGCGGCGACCGGCCGGTATTTCCAGCAGCACCCGATCGATCGCGGCCCGGTACTGGCGCACCATCAGGACGCTTCGACCGTCGTCGACCACCGGCACAACCACTACTGCGCCCGGGTGGTGCACGAGATCGCGTTCGAAGGTGGCCCCCGAGGGATCGCGGATCGTGGCCCGACCCGCCGTGACGAGCGAGCCCCGAAACTCGACCTCCTCGGAAACCCTAGAGAACCCGCTCAAGGGGCAGGAGCCGAGGTACCCGACTCTCGGCATGAGCCAGGGCCGCGCCAACGAAGGCCGCGAACAGGGGATGAGGCCGATCCGGCCTGCTCTTGAATTCGGGGTGGGCCTGGGTGCCGATCCAAAAGGGATGGCCGGTCAACTCCACGAACTCCACGAGGCGATCATCGGGACTCATGCCGACGGCCAACAGGCCGGCATCTTCGATGCGGCGGCGATAACGGGGATTGAACTCATAGCGGTGGCGGTGGCGCTCGTAGACGATGTTGTTTAGGAGGGCAATGGCGTCGCCGTAGGCCGTGGCCACGGCTGACCCGGCCTGCAGGTGAGCCGGATAGACCCCCAAGCGCATGGTTCCGCCGTAGTCGACCACACTGCGCTGATCGTCCATGAGGTCGATCACCGGGTAGGGCGAAGCGGGATCGAACTCCGAGGAGTTGGCCCGAGCCAGGCCGCAGGCGTTGCGGGCGAACTCGATGACCATCACCTGCATCCCCAGACAGAGCCCGAGACAGGGAACCTCGTTCTGGCGGGCGAAGCCGGCTGCGGCGATCTTGCCCTCAATCCCCCGGGATCCGAACCCCCCTGGAATGACGATGCCGTCGAGGCCACCGAGGCGGCCGGCCGCCAGCAAACCCTCCACGTTCTCGGCCTGGATCCAATCGATCTCCACCCGGGCGCCATGGGCAAACCCGCCATGGCGAAGTGCTTCGGCCACCGAAAGATAGGCATCGGGCAACACCACGTACTTGCCCACCAGGCCGATTCGAACCGGGATGTCGGCCGCCTCCACCCGGCCGACCAGTGCCTGCCAGGCCCCCAGTTTGGCCGTATCCACCGAATGGTCCAGACGCAGAATCCGGCACACTTCGGTGTCCAGGCCCTCGGCGTGCAAGACGAGGGGAATCTGATAGATGTTGGCAGCGTCCACTGCGCTCACCACTGCTTCGGGGGCAACGTCGCAGAGCGACGAAATCTTGTGCTTCAAACCGTTCGATAGTGGGCGGTCGCTGCGGCAGACAATGGCGTCGGGCTGCACGCCCCGGCTTCGCAGTTCGGTAACCGAGTGCTGAGTGGGCTTGGTCTTTTGTTCCCCGGATGGTCCGATGAAGGGGACCAGGGTGACGTGGATGTAGCAGACGTTGTCGCGCCCCGCGTCCTTACGGAACTGACGGATTGCTTCGAGGAACGGGAGGATTTCGATGTCGCCCACCGTGCCGCCCACCTCGGTGATCACCACATCCACATCGTCGGTCGCCACCCTCAAGATCCGCTCTTTGATTTCGTTGGTGATGTGGGGAATCACCTGAACCGTGCCGCCCAGGTACTCACCGCGCCGTTCCTTGGCCAGCACCGCCGAGTAGATGGAGCCAGTGGTGGCGTTGGAATCCCGGTTCAACTGCTCGTCGATGAAGCGTTCGTAGTGGCCAAGGTCCAGGTCGGTCTCTCCCCCGTCCTCGGTCACGAACACCTCGCCGTGCTGGAAGGGATTCATCGTGCCGGGGTCGACGTTGATATACGGGTCGAGCTTCTGGATCCGCACTCGCAGCCCTCGACACTTCAGGAGCCGGCCGAGCGATGCGGCGGTGAGTCCTTTTCCGAGCGAACTGGCAACCCCGCCGGTTACGAAGATGTGTTTGGCCACGGGCCCCGAGACTACCCCGGGGTCGATCGCCGAAAGCGGTAACCCGACCGCGGGTGGCCTGCCCACACGGCACCCAGCCGCACGGCACTGCGCCCTAAGCTCGGGCCTCAGTGATGGCACGGCAAATGAAGGAATGGGTGTCGTTCGACGATCCCGAGGAGGAACGGACCTGGACCTTCGACGTGACGTTCCTTTTGAGCCGATGGTCGTGTCTCTTCGGTGCCGGATGCCAGGGTGTTCTCACCGAGCCGACTCCGGAGCTCCAAGCGGGGTGCTGTTCCTACGGTGCCCATTTTTCAGGTCCCGGCGATGAAGCTCGTGTGGAAGCGGCGGCAGCCCGCCTCGACGCCGGAGTGTGGCAGTTTCGCAGTCAGGGTCGGCGACGAGGAATCCTCAAGACCTCGCCGGCGGGCGATCGGGTTACCCGCATGGTGGACGGCGCCTGCATCATGTTGAACCGCCCCGGTTTCGTCGCCGGGACAGGATGTGCCCTCCATATAGGCGCACTCGCCGCCGGTGAGGCACCGCTGCAATGGAAGCCCGACGTCTGTTGGCAGCTACCGCTGCGCCGGGAGGACCGCGACGGCAATGGTCGGGTGGTTTCCATCATCGGTGAATGGGATCGCCGGGGCTGGGGACCAGGGGGAGCGGAGTTCGCCTGGTGGTGCACCGAAGCGCCCGAGGCCTTCGAAGGCAGCAGGCCCGTCTACGTAGCCATGGCCGCCGAACTCATTTCCATGACCGGGCCGGCGGTGTACGAAACGCTTAAGGAGTACCTCGACCACCGGCGCACGTCGGGAACCCCTGTAGGCCACCCCACCCTGAAGTCGCCCATCGCCTGATAGGGCGCTTACGCCTCGCCCGTCGAGTCCCGAAGGTCGGCCCAGGGATCGTCGGTGTCGGACTCGGCCTCAGTGTCGTCGTTCTCGGTCGCGAGGCACCAAAAGGCGTGTTCGTCCTCAGGCCCGGCGCCACACTCCGCGCAAGGCTCCACTACCGGATCGTTGGTTCGCTTTAGCGCCCGGGCTTCCTCGAAGCGCCGGTGCCGTCCCTTCTTTACCATCCGGCTCCCAATTCCACCTGGCCAAGACCGGGCATCCTACTGCCCCCATGAAGCCTGGTTCGATCTTCGGCGGCGCTTATTGAAGGAAGGTCAGGCCGGCCCTGAATCGACCGACCGGCCACTTTCCACCCAGGACTTGGTTCCTCCCGCCACCGACCAGGCGTCGATCCCCTGGGTTCGAAGAAACTCGACCGCCCTCAAGCTGCGACCCCCACTGTGACAGATCACATGAACCAAACCGGTGCTGGGAACTTCGTCCACCCGGGCCCCTAACTCACCCAGAGGGATAAGCCCGGCGCCCGGCACGCGCTCGGCTTCGAACTCGTCGGGGTTGCGAACGTCGACCAGCGGAACCCCGGTGGCCATGTCCGACTCCAGGCGATCGATATCGATTTCGAACGGGTGCACGTGTCTCCTCGATTCCGCAGTCGGAGCCAGCGGCGACGCCGTGGGCTCAGGGACCGACAGTAGGCGTTCGTCGTCACCGTGCTTGCCGTCGATCTCCACATCCACGACCAGGGCCCGGTGATCCGACAAATCCAGCTTGGGCGAGGCGAAGCCCCGTCGCACTCGCACCTGACCTCGGCCCAGGACATGGTCGATCTGAAGCCGAGGCCTGTCGGTCGGATAGGTTGAGGCCCGGACCAGACTTCGCCAACCGGCGGCGCCCGCGATCGCTCGGACGGCCGCTCCGGGCAGGTTCAAATCGCCGGCCACGACGGCATTGGCGCTGTCGGCCAGCGTGGCAAGCAGAAGCCATAGTTGACGACCGTTCCAGCCCGGCACGAAGGACAAGTGGGTGCTGGCCACCTCTGTCGAAGCGAAGGGGCCGCCTAGCCGTGCCACCAGTGCCACTCGGGGTTCGTCGCGCAGCATGATGAAGCGGCCTCGACCCCCAGGTACGGCTACCGGCGCCCGAACGGGAGCGGCGGCCAAGCGGACAACTGACCAACTATCGACCGGATGCATCGAGACCAGCCCCACGCCATAGCCCGCTTCGTTGGAGGCCGGGTCGTCGTCGGGACAGGCCGCTCGCCACTTGGCTCCGGGCTCGCCAACGATGGCGGGCTCGAACCGCCACCATTTAGCGCCGATGGCCTCGGCCACCGCAGCGGTCTGATCGACACCCCCCGACCGGGTCTGGCCGCGGTCGATCTCCTGCAGGCAGAGCACATCGGCGCCCAGCTCGACAGCCGCCTTGGTCAAGCGGTCGACAACCACCGTTGCGTCGCTCAGACTTCGGCCGTGAAGGACGTTGAACGAGACGATCCGCAACCGGATCGCAACTGCGCTCAACCGCCAGACTCGAAGCGGCACCCTTCGTTGACGATTGCCTGGACCACGTGGGCCAAAGTCACGTCCTTGGTCGTGATTCCGCCCTCGCTGTGGGTGCTCAGCCGAAGGGTGACCCGGCGGTAGTTGACGGCAATATCGGGATGGTGGTTCATGGACTCTGCCTCGAAGGCGATGCGAACCACCAAGGCGACGGCAGCCTGAAAACTGGGCGCCTCGACGACCGCCACCAGTTCGGAATCGATGCGGCGCCAGCCGTCAAGGCCCGCCAGGGCCGTCGACAGTTCATCGGGATTGAGCAAGGCCATCTCGCCATTCTTTCAGCCCCACTTGGCTGGCGACACGAAAGGCGGACGCGACAAGGGGCCCCGCAGGGCCCCTCTCGCAAAACGCAGTTGTATGCGACTTATTCGACGACGTTGATCTTGCCCTGGTATCCCTCGAACTGCGAGTCCTTGGAATAGAAGCTGTAGAACCCGGCGGACGGAATCTCGGTCGCTTTGATCTTCACCTCGATGCGTTCACCGGGAGCGATTGCTTCGTCGATGAAGTTGTCTTCGTCGACTGCGATGTACGGAAGCGTGAAGGAATGGGTGCGCGTGTCGTTGTTGAGCACGCTGATCACAACTTCCTTGCCCACTTGGATCTGAGACTCTTTCGGCGTGATTCCCTGGTTGTCGATGATGATGTCGGCGCTCTTGCCGAGGGTGGTTCCGTCGTCACCGCCGCAGGCCGCCAGGCCCACGACCGAGGCAGTCAAAACCAACGAACCCACGAGCTTTCGGGCGGTACCGCTTTTCAGACTGATCACTTAATCGTCCCCCTTGTTGTTGACGCACCGGCACTGTCACTCGCAGCTTGCGCTACGCCCTGCCCTCCCTGACGAACTGGGAGTGTGTCCTCACCTTCGTGCCGCCGGGAACCATGGTGTCGACCGTTAGCGGCAGGTCATGGTACGCGAAGGAGGCCTTCACGCGCCGTTTCCATTGTCGCGGCGGCGCTGGGTCGCGGGCAATTGCTCAGGCTCGGAAGTCAACATCAGCGCAGGCGGGATCGAGCTGGATCAAGAACAGCTCGCAGCGGGATTCCTCGTCGGTTTCACCAATCCGACCGGCGGCGTCGGCCAAACCGGCCAAGGATCGTAGAAATCCCCGATTGGACTCGTGTTCCCAGCGCACGTAGCCCGATCCCCGCCAGCCCGACTGACGCAGCTGGTCGAGCCCTCGGTGATATCCCACTCGGTAACAGGCGTATGCCTCCACCTGATCGCGGGCCAGCTGGCCGAGGCGAGCCCAGCCATCGAGATACGTGGGCCAAGAGGCGACGACGTTTGACACCGCTTCGCGGCGGCGGTCCGGGGTTTCGCTACGAGCCGCTGCCAGGGCCTCCCGGGCCGCTTGTGGTTCCAGGTGCAGAACAGTTTGAGGCAATCCGGTGGAGAGGTTCACGGGGCGCTCGGTCATGACGCCATCCTCTCAGGTATCGGGCTCTCCCGGACGCCCGCCACACTCCCCTACAGAACCACGACCTCGAC